>Ga0073934_10001004_pt1 | contig 72816 bp, 61 predicted proteins | sample LarsenN4metaG_FD_76834 | JGI IMG/M metagenome (GOLD analysis project Ga0073934, IMG submission 76834) | Hot spring sediment bacterial and archeal communities from British Columbia, Canada, to study Microbial Dark Matter (Phase II) - Larsen... ...
AGCCTTCACGCCAGTGCCAGACGGCATGGAGCACGGTGAGGCCGCGGCCGTTGAGCTTCTCCGAACCTCCGATGCGCCAGGCATTCTCGTCGGACTCCGCGAAACCCTCGCGCGCGACCTCCATCTGCCAGCGGCACTTCTGCTCGAGCCATTCCATGCGGCCGAGCCGCGTGAGCTCGGCGGTCATGCGGTCGCGCAGCGCAAAAAGATGGAAGACATCCTCCGCGGCGTAGTCGAGCATGGCCCGCTCAAGCGGGCGCTTGGACCAGTTGGCCTTCTGGTGGTCCTTGTCGAGGCGCACGCCGAAATGCTGCTCGAGCAGAGCGGCGAGGCCGAAGCGCTGGATGTTGAGCAGTTGGGCCGCGAACATCGTGTCGAACAGGCTGCGCGGCCGGAAGTCGCAGAGCCCGCGCAGCAGGCGCAGGTCGTAGTCGCTGCCGTGCATGACGAGCTGCTTGGTCTGCAGGCGGGACCAGACCCCTTCGAGCGACAAGCCGGCGAGCAGGTCCACGAGGTAGATCTCGCCGGCGGCCAGGATCTGCAGGAGGCACACGCGGGTGCGGTAATGATAGAGGTTGTCGGCCTCGGTATCGAGCGCGACCTCGTTGACGCGGTCGAGGGCGGCCAGCAGGGGGGCGAGCTGGCCGGGTTGGTCGATGAGTTGGTAATGCGGAGCTTGGTTCAAAGCGGACAGGGCGTCAGGTTTCCCACGCCGAAAGGAAGACGTCAACCAACTGCGCGAGGTCGGCGCTGTAGCCGCCCTCGAGCACGCCGGCGGCGGGCAGGGCGCTCTGGCGCAGCCAGCGGCCGAGCTCCGCGAAGTCGCCGGCCTCGAGGCTCATCTCGGTGATGGGATCGTGCGCGTAGGCGTCGAAGCCGGCGGAGACGAGGACGAGGTCGGGCTTGAAGGCGAGCACGGCCTCCCAGGAGCGGGCGAGCGCGTCCATGTGCTTCTCGCGGGGCGTGTGGGGCGGGACGGGAAAGTTGCGGCAGTTGGCGGTCGAACGCGTGCCGGTGCCGGGGTAACCGGGAAACTGGTGCACGGAGGCGAAGAGCACGCCGGCCTTGCCCTCGAGGATGTCCTCGGTGCCGTTGCCGTGGTGGGCGTCGAAGTCCCACACCGCGACGCGCGCCCCGCGGGCCGATTGCGCCTGGAGGGCGGCGATGGCGATCTGGTTGAGATAGCAGAAGCCCATGGCCTGGTTGCGGGTGGCGTGGTGCCCCGGTGGCCGCATGAGCGCGAAAGCCTTCTCGCCCTTCAGCGCCGAATCGGTGGCGAGCAGGGCCGCGGCCACCGCGCGCCGGGCGTGGTCGTCGATGCCGGGAAAGTAGGGTGTGTCGGCATCGATGTCCGGCGGCTGGCCGATGCGCCTAAGCAACGCCGGCGTGTGGGCGAGCAGGAGGATCGGCTCCTCGGCCGGCGCGGACGGCGTCGCCCAGCGCCAGTCCGGATGCGCGGCGCGCAGGTGCGGCACGGTCTTCAGGATGCGGGCCGGCTGTTCCGGCCGCATGTGGGAGCCGTAGTCGGCGCAACGCGGGTCGTGGCAAATCAACACAAGCCGCTAGCCTTGGCGGAGGGCGCGCCGGAGCAAGGCGGGATTGTCCGAAATGATGCCGTCCACGCCGAACGCCGCGAGGCGCCGGGCGCGGACGGGATCGTTGACCGTCCAGCACCAGACGGTGGCCCCGGCGGCGTGCAGCTGACGCACGAAGGCGGCGGAGCGGACGAGGCGGTGGTCCAGGCTCAATCCGCCCGCCCCCACGGCGCGCATCCGGGCGAGCAATCGGGCTGCGCCGCGGGGCCGGTGGGCGATGAGCTCGCGCGGAATGCCGGGGGCGAGCCGTGCGCACTCCCGCACGATGCGCCCGGAAAAGGAGGCTAGATGGACGAACTTTGCCGCCCGGGCGCTTCGCACGACGGCGATGACCGGGGCGGCAGGCGCGCCGCGTTTCAGTTCGATCTGCACGAGCGCGCGGCCGCGCAACAGCCGCAGCACATCGGCAAGGCGCGGAATCCGCTCACACCCCGCCACGCGCAGGCCGCGCAGCTGGGCCCAGGTGCAGGCGGTGATCTGCCGGCGGTCGCCGGTGAGGCGGCGCAAAGAATGGTCGTGGAAGACCACCGGCACGCCGTCGCGGGTGACATGCACATCCAGCTCGAAGGCCCGGAGGCCCGCCGCCAGGCCCGCACGGAACGAGGCGAGGGTGTTCTCCGGCGCGCAGAGCGGCGCGCCGCGGTGCCCGATGACAAGTGTGCGACCCACGGGCGCAACGGAACACAGGCCGGCGGGATTGGCGACCAGACTTTTTTGGTGATTTCCGGGGCATTGCTGGCAAGGTGGCGGCATGGACGTCGTCGTGCTCTGCTCCGGCGGGATGGATTCGGTGACCGCGCTCTACTGGGCGCGGAAGCATCACCATGTCACGGCGGTGCTGAGCTTCGACTACGGGGCCAAGCACAACCACCGGGAGATTCCCTTCGCGGCCGGGCACGCCGACCGGCTCAAGTTGCGGCACGTGGTCCTGCCGCTGGATTTCATCGGACGGCATTTCAAATCCGACCTGCTGAAGTCGGGCGGCGCCGTGCCGGAGGGCCACTACACGGATGAAAACATGAAGCGCACGGTGGTGCCCTTCCGCAACGGCATCATGCTGGCGGTGGCGGGCGGGTTCGCCGAGAGCGCGGGCGCGCGGGGCCTGGTCATCGCAGCGCATGGCGGGGATCACGCCATCTATCCCGATTGCCGGGAGGATTTCATGACGGGGATGGCGGCGGCCCTGAAGGCCGGCACCTACGCGCAGGTGGAATTGTTCCGGCCGTTCATCTCCCTGAACAAGGCGCAGATCGCGGCCGAAGGCGCGAAACTGGGGGTGGATTTTGCCCGCACGTGGTCCTGCTACGTCGGCGGAGCCAACCACTGCGGCAAGTGCGGAACCTGCGTGGAGCGCCGCGAGGCATTTCAGGTCGCGGGCCTCCCCGACCCGACGGTCTATGAGGCACAGGCGCCCCTGCCGGCTGGGCCGGCGATGTAGTCCGGCAGCTTCACCCGGGGAACAGGACTCGCGGCATGCTGATTTCCGAAATCTTCCACTCCCTGCAGGGCGAAGGCCTGCTTATGGGCGTGCCGTCGGTGTTCGTGCGGACCAGTGGGTGCAATCTGCGCTGCAACTGGTGCGACACGCCGTATGCGTCATGGCATCCCGAGGGCGCGCAGATGTCGGTCGGCGAAATTCTCGCCGCAGTGGCGAAATACCCGTCCCGGCACGTCGTGCTGACCGGCGGAGAGCCGATGATCACGCCGGAAATCCACGAACTGGCCATTCAGCTCCGGGAGCGCGGCAAGCACATCACCATCGAAACGGCGGGCACGGTGCCACCGTGTGGCATCGCCTGCGATCTGGCCTCGCTCAGCCCGAAACTGGCCCATTCCGCGCCGGACGCACGGCTCGACGACACTTGGCGGCGCAAGCACGAGGAGCTGCGCTGGCAACCGGAGGTTGTGGCGGCCTGGATGGCACAGGGCGAATACCAGTTGAAATTCGTCGTCGGCCGCGAGGCGGACGTGGCGGAGATCGGGCGGATGCTGGAGGATCTGGGCCGGCCGGTGCCGCCCGAGCGCGTGCTGCTGATGCCCGAGGGCGTCACGCGCGCGGCCCTGGGTGAAAAGGCCGGGTGGCTGTCGGGCCTGTGCAAGGCGCGCGGCTACCGGTATTGCCCGCGCCTGCACATCGAGCTTTACGGCAACAAGCGCGGGACCTGATCAGCCCACGATCCGGGCGAAGAGTTTTTCGAAAAACTCCAGGATGACCGCCCCCCAGAAGACAAAGTAGCCGATCATCAGCACGAACAGGGTGTGCCCGGCGGCGATGCCGAAGCCGTCGCGCTCGAGGATGCTCATCGTGAGGATGACGATGACGAGTGCCGGCAGGGTGTTGGTCAGCGGCGGGAAAGGCGGCAGCGGCAGGAGCAAGACGGTGGCGGCGGCGGCGACCACGAGGGTGTGCGCGCGGAGTTTCCATGGAGCGTCGGTCAGCCAGCCCCAGCGCGGGACCAGCTGGCGTTCGATCCAGCCGACGATCTTTCCACCGAAAGCCAGGGCCTTGGCGAAGAATCCCGGGGGAAGGGCCACCGTGCGCAACCGCGCGGGCAACCACGGCGGCAGGCCGAGGGAAAAGCGGATCGCCAACACGAGGATGACGAGCCCGAAGGGAATCGAAAGGCCCGCGATGGTGATGGGGGCGCAGAAGGGCAGGGCGCAGAGAACCACGATCAGGGCCGAGGCGCTGGCCCCGAGCCGGTCCATGATCTCGCCGAGGGTGACACGATGGTCGCCGAATCCATCCGCCAACTGGCGCAAGTCCTCCGAAAGCCGCCGCAGCGGGTCGGGCGCGTGCGGAGGATGGAAGGAGGTGTTCACGGTCAGAACTTGTCCTTCCGCCAGACGCGCACGTCGGATTCGTAGGCGATCATCCCGTAGCGCGGGAAAAAGTCCCGCGCCAGCCGTTCGAGCAGCACGGCCGCCACCTCAGGCCGCACCACGACCTCGATCTGGAGGTTGGCAAACTCGGGGATGTCCGCCGGGCGGCCGCCCTTGGCGCCCTCGCCCTCGACGGTGAAGAGGGTCCAACCCTGCGCGCCGGCTTCGCGCAGGAGGGCCAGGACGGGTTCGCGGGCATGGGCCTCGCAGACGATCACAACGAGCTTCATCGGGGTCATGGCGGGATCAGGGGTGGAGGCGGCGGGCGAGTTCCAGGCAATAGGGGATGCCGAGGGTGAGATTGAAGGGGAAGGTGATGGCGAGCGCGGCGGTGAGCGAGAGGGTGGGATTGGCCGCGGGCAGGGACAGGCGGATGGCGGCAGGCGCGGCGATGTAGGAGGCGCTGGCGGACAGCACACCGAGCAGCGCGGTGCCGCCGAGGCTGAGTCCGGTCGCGCGCCCGAGCCAGACGCCGAGCGCGCCGTTGACCAGCGGAGCGGTGAGGCCGAAAGCGAGGAGGAAGAGCCCGACCTTGCGCAGGTCGCCGAGGCGCCGGCCGGCGACGAGGCCCATCTCGAGAAGGAAGAGCGCGAGCACGCCCTGGAAGGGGGTGATGAAAAAGGGCTCGACCTTCTTCATGCCGGCCGAGCCGGTGACCGCGCCGACCGCGAGCGAACCGACCAGCAGCACGACGCTGCGCCCGAACAAGGCTTCGTGCGTGGCCGTGCGCAGCGAAGCGCCGAAAGCGTCGCCCGTCTGCCGCGCGGCGAGTTTGCCGAGGACGACACCGACCAGGATGGCGGGCGATTCCATCACGGCGAGGAAGGCCGCGGAATAGGGTTCGAAGGGCACCTCGATGAGCGTGAGGTAGTTGGTCGCGGCGATGAAGGTGACGGCGCTGACCGAGCCGTAGTGCGCGGCGATGGCGGCGGCGTCCACCGGCGGCAGTTTCCCGAGGCGGAGCACGGGATAGGTCCAGAGCGGGACCAACGCACCGAGGACCATGGCGGCCAGCGCCGGCAACCAGACGCGGGCCAGACCGGCCTCGGCGATGGCCGCGCCGCCCTTGAGGCCGATGGCGATGAGCAGGTAGATGGTGAGGCCGAGGTAGAGCTGCTCGGGAAACTTGAGGTCGCTCTTCAACACCGCGGCGAGGACGCCGAGCGCGAAGAAGAGCACGGCGGGGGAGAGCAGGTTGACGCGGACGGCCTCGAGAATCTCCATGCGTCACGGGAGGCAAGCGGGCTCAGGCGGAGTTGGCCAGCTTGGACTCGCGGGAGGGGATCAGGAGCGAGGCGGCGATGGCGGCGACGAGGAGCCCGCCGATGATGCCGAGCGACCACGAGATGGGGAACTTGCCGCCGAAGGCCTCGTTGAGCCACACCATCTTGAGGCCGACGAAGACCAGGATGAGGCCGAGACCGTATTTCAGGTAGCGGAACTTGTGCATGACGCCGGCGAGCAGGAAGAAAAGCGAGCGCAGCCCGAGGATGGCGAAGGCGTTGGAGGTGAACACGACGAGCGGTTCGCGCGTGAGGGCGAAGATCGCCGGCACCGAGTCGACCGCGAACACGATGTCGCTGATCTCGATGAACACGAGGCAGACAAAGAGGGGCGTGGCGTGCCAGACGCCGTCGAGTTTCACGAGGAAGCTCTGTCCGTGCATCTGCGGGGTCACGGGCATGAGCCGGCGCAAGAGGCGGATGACGGGGTTGCGGTCGGGTTCGAGCGGTTTCTCCGGGGCAAAGAGGATCTTCGCGCCGGTGAGGATGAGGAACCCGCCGAAGACCCAGATGACCCAGTGGAACTGCATGAGCAGGGCGCCGAGCGAGATGAACAGGGCGCGGAAGACCAGCGCACCGAGGATGCCGTAGAACAGCACGCGATGCTGGTATTGCGGCGGGATGGCGAAATACGAGAACACCACCACGAACACAAAGATGTTGTCCACCGACAGCGACGCCTCGACGACGTAGCCGGCGAGATATTCCAGCGCGGTCTGCTTGGCCAGCGCGGCGTGGTCGAGGCCGGCCAGCCGCGGGTCGAGCGGAAATTTCCACGCGCCGTAGAGCCAGAGCGCGCCGCAAAACAGCAACGACAGGGTGATCCACACCGTGGTCCAGGCCAGGGCCTCCTTGACGCCGACGGCGTGCGCCTTGCGGTGGAAGACGCCGAGGTCGAGGGCGAGCAGGCCGAGCACGAAGAGGGTGAAGAGGCCGTAGAACCACCAGTAGTCGGCGAGCGGGAAGAGCGGGATGTGTTCCATGCGGAGGGTGCGCATGCAAATACCGCCGGCCACCGCCTCAAGCCGGACCGGACTGGAAAAACCGGCGGAGTTTCCAGCGGGTGGATGCTAGATACAGCGCAGCACGATCTTCCCGAACTGGGCACCGGCGGCCATGCGCTGCATGGCCTGCTCGGCCCGGGCCAGCGGAAAGACCTGATCCACGACCGGCACGATCTGCTTCGCGGCGGTCATCGCCGCCATGCCCGTGAAATCGGCGGGCGAGCCCATGGTGGTGCCGAGGATGTTGATTTGCCGGTAGAAGCCCTTGCGCATCTCGAACAGCTTCGGGTTGCCGGCCGTGGCGCCGAAAAACGCGATGCGTCCGCCGGGCGCCGTCAGGTCGATGAGCTTGGCAAAACCGTCGCCGCCGGCGCTGTCGACGATGACGTCGAACTGCCCGCCGGCGAGCTTGAGCAATTGATCCGCCCAATCGGCGTCGCGGTAATTGGCGCCGCCCTGCGCGCCGAGGGCGGCTGCGCGGGCGAGCTTTTCCGGCGAACCGGAGGTGACGAAGACCCTCCCACCTCCCGCCTGCGCAAACTGGAAGGCGAACAGCGCCGCGCCGCCGCCGATGCCGGTGACGAGCACCCGCTCCCCGGGCTGCAGCCGCGCACGTGTGAACACCGCGCGCCAGGCGGTGAGTCCGGCCAACGGCAGCGCCGCCGCCTGCTCCCATGTGAGGTGCGGGGGCTTCGGCGCGAGGTTGGCGGCGGGCACCACGATCTTTTCCGCGAAGGTGCCGGCATCCGGCATGCCGAGGATGCGGAACTTCGGGCCCTGCGCGCGCGGATCGTCGCCCCAATCGAGCGCGGGGTTGATGATCACCTCGCGCCCGGTCCACGAGGCATCCGCGCCCGGTCCGACCGATTCCACGACGCCGGCGCCGTCCGAACCGAGCGTGACCGGCAGCGCGATGCCGGGATAGAGGCCCTGTTGGATCCATACGTCGCGGTGGTTGAGAGCCGCGGCGTGCAACCGCACGACCGCCTGCCCCGGTCCCGCAACCGGATCGGGAGCGTCGCGCACGACCAGCGGTTGCTTCAGGGCGGTGAGGAAGGCTGCTTGCATGCGGCGAGGCTGGCGCAAAACCGGGGAAAGGCAAACCCGCGGACCGGTGCAGCGGCCCGCACGGCCGGCCGCATCAGGTCAGCGCGGTTCCTGCGGAAAATGCCGGCCGTTGATGACGGTGCCGAGGCAGCGGGTGGTGTATTCGAAGGGGTCGCCGTCGTAGAGGGCGAGGTCGGCGTCCTTGCCGGCCTCGATCGACCCCGTCCGTCCGTCGATGCCGAGGATCCTGGCGGCGCCGAGGGTGGCGGCATGGAGCGCGCCGTCAAAGCCGAGGCCCTTGCCGGCGGCAACCGCCGCCTCAAAGAGGACGACGCGCGTCTTGGGCACGTAGGACTCGTAGCCGCTCTGGAAGGCGAAGGGGACGCCGGCCTCCCGCAGTTTCGCCGCGGTCTCCATGGAGAGGTTCTCGGTGTCCTCGTTGGCGCGGGCCATCGTCGGATGGAGGACGACGGGGAAGCCGGAGGCCTTGATCTCGTCGAGGACGAAGTGGGCGTCGGCGCAGCCGTCGAGCACGACCTTCAGGTTGAATTCCTTCGCGAGCCGCAGCGCGGCGATGATGTCGACCTGCTTGTGCGCGGTGACGAGCAGGGGCTGCGATCCGTCGAGCGCCCGGAGCAGCGTCTCGAGCCGGAGGTCGCGGGCGGGGCGCTTGGTCTCGTCCTTCGCCTGGAGTTTCCGGCCGTATTCCTGCGCCTTGATCAGTTCGGCGCGCAGCATGGCGACGGCTTTGGCGCGGGTGGAAGGCGAGCGGAACGAGCCTGCGGCGGCCGCGGCACTCCCGCCGCCGCCACCCCCTCCTTCGGAGCGGGTGAGGGCGCTGTTGCCGAGGGCCACGGCGGTCATGGCGTCCGCCTTGACGAGGTCGGCCTCGACGCTGTGGCCGGCGGTCTTGACGATGATGGTCTGGCCCGAGATGAGCGCGCCGGGCGAATGCCCCGTGTGGATGGTGGTGACGCCGAAGGAGCGGACCCAGGCGACGAGGTCGTCCTGGGCATTGTAGGCGTCGAGCGCGCGCAACTCGGGCGACAGGGCGGCGGAGCGCTCGAGCATGTCCTGGTCGTGAGGCTGGTTGAGCAGGCCGGACAGGCCGACGGTCGAACGGGCGTCGATCAGGCCGGGGGTGACAACCTTGGCCTGCACGCCGATATGGTCGGCGGTATACATCATGCCCTCGGCGGGGCCGGCGTAGGTGATCTTGCCGTCGCGCACGAGCACGAGCCCGTTCTTGATGGGTTTGCCGGCCGCGGTGTGGAGCGTCTCCGCGTGGATCGCGAGGGGAGGCGGGGAGGCGAAGGCGGCGGAGCCGGCGAGGCAGAGCGCGCCCAAGGCGGCGTGGAAGGTAAGGCGGGTTTTCATTGTTCACCTCCGTTGGCGGCGAGGATGAGGTCCCAGGCGTTGCCGTAGCAGCAGAGTTGGGCGCGACGCGGATCACCGGCGCCGGGCCCGCCGAGGGCGTAGAGCCGGTCCTGCGGGTCGGCCAGGTCGAAGACCTTGCCGCCCTCGACCCAGGTCTGCTCGATCCGGGTGTAGACGCTCAGCGGGTCGCCGGACAGGATGAGGAAATCGGCGTCCTTGCCCGCCTCGAGGGAGCCCGTGCGGTCGGCCAGCCCGAGCATCTGGGCATTGGCGAGGGTCACGGCCCGCAGCGCCCCGGCGCGGGTCATGCCGGCGCGGACGGCGAGGCCGGCGGCGCGGAGGAAATGGCGCGAATCGGTCACGCCGTCGTCGGTGTGCAGGCCGACGAGCACGCCGGCCTGCTCGAGGACGGCGGCGTTGGTGAAGCTGACGTCGCGGGTCTCCAGCTTGCCGCCGGGGGAATCGACGATGATGATCGAGCAGGGGACGCCGGCCGCGGCGATCTCGGGCGCGACCTTCCAGGCGTCGCTGACGTGGTGGAGGACGACCTTGAAGCCGAATTCCTTCTGGAGGCGGAGGACGGTGAGGATGTCGTCGTGCCGGTGGGTGTGATGCTGCACGACGCGCCGGCCGGCCAGCGCCTCGCACAGCATCTCGAGGCCGAGGTCGCGGGCGGGGAGTTTCTCGGGGTCGCCCTTGGCGCGGGCGATCTTGTCCTGGTATTCGCGGGCCTTGATGTATTGTTCGCGGACGAGGGCGGCGGACTTGGCGCGCGTGCCGGGGAAGGGGGCGGCCTTCAGCGGGTTGGTGCCGTTGGCCATCTTGAGCCCGCCGGCGATGCCGCCGTCGGGATGGCGGATGAGCAGGTCGTCGATGACCCGGCCGTCGCGCAGCTTGAGGTAGAGGGTCTGGCCGCTGATGAGGTGGCCGGAGCCGGGCATGACGTTCACGGTGGTGATGCCGCCGGCCTGCGCCTTCTGGATGTTGGGGTGCCGCGCGTCGATGGCGTCAAGCACGCGCGCTTCGGGTTGGATGGGCGCGGAGTTGTCCGCGCCCTGGCCGCCGCCGATGTGGCTGTGGGAATCGACCAAGCCGGGCATGATGACCTTGCCGGTGACGTCGACGACCTGGACGCCGGTGGCCAGGCGCACCGTGCGCGCATCGCCCACGGCGGTGATCTTGCCGTGCTGGATGAGCAGCACGCCGTTGGCGATGGGCTCGCCGACGACGGGGATGATCTGCGCGCCGACAAAAGCCACGGGCTTTTCCTGCGCTGACAGGGCCGCGGCGGCGACAAGCGCGGCCGCGGTCAACAGTATGCGGGGTGACATAGGCCGCCGACCCTACGCGGCGGAGGCGGCCGGGCAAACGGAAAGCGGCGAACCAAGGCGTGGGGCAATGCAATGTTCCGTGGGTCAGCGAGCTTGCTCGCGCCCTAACCGCGCCCGCAAGCGGGCTGCCCCACCCGTTGCCCCCGTTGTTTCCTCATTTTGCCGCAAACTTCAGGGGAGAAAAAAGCCCGCCGGGAAGGCGGGCTTTCCGCAGGCAGGCCAGGCGGGTTTATTCGAGGCCGCCGACCTGGATGTCGTTGGGATGCTCGACCGTGAACTTGACCGTGATCTCCTTCTTCTCGCCGGGCTTGAGGTCGAGCGTCCACTTGAGCGTGCCCTCGTCGGTGGGCTTCACCTCGCGGGCGTCGGGCAGGAGCTGCTTGATGACAATCTTTTCGTTGCGCGAGAGCGGGATCTGGTCGGCCACCACGACGCGCTCAGCCGTCCGCTTGTTGTTCTGGATGGTGAGCAGGTATTCGTAGGTGATGCGCTTGCCGGAGTTGGTGATGCCGGTGTCCTCGGTGAACTTCTGGACGCGCTTGTGCTTCACGCTGATGCCCTCGTCGGCGCCCAGCGCGAGGTCGAACTTCTCGCCGGCCATGACGGTGCGCAGCTTGCTCGTGGCGACGAAGGTGCCGTCGAGGAACACGTTCATCGCGCCGGCGAGCAGGGGGAAGTCGGAGGTGTTGGCGACCTTGGCGGTGAGGAAGGCGTTCTGCTGGAGCTTGGGGACGGTGAGGTATTCGGGCGCGGCCTTGAACTGGGTGGACATGATCGGGACCTTCTGCGGCGAGTTGTCGCTCGGCACGCTGGCGGCGGCGGCGAGCTTGAACACCGCGCTGGTCGCGCCGGCCTCGATCGTGGCGACCGCGGCCTCGGCGTCCTTCTCCTCGGCAAACGCGCCCGCCGCGTCGCTGGTGAGGGTCTGCATGTTGACGGCGCGCGGGGCGTTCATGGCCGACTTGGCCGACATCTCGCGGCGGGCGCGGTTCTCCGCCTCCTGGCGCAGCAGGATCGGGTTGATGATATCGAGGTTCCAAGCGTAGAGCTGCGGGGCGGCGCCGCCGAGACCGGGCCGGGCGGTGGAGAGGGTGAGGGCGACGTCCTTCCAGTCCTCGCCGGTGCTCTGGCGCACGAGGCCGAAGTAACCGAGTTCGACGGCGCGTTCGGTGTGGAGCACGCGGGCGTCGTAGGTCGGCACCCAGGAGGCACCGGGCACGGTGTAGGAGAGGGAGAGATCGAGGTTGCCGGGATTGGCGGCGGCGACACGGACGGTGACGGTCTTGAAGGCCCGTCCGCCGGCGCCGCGCAGCTCGTTGAGTTGCTGCTCCGTCGCCGCGATCTTGGTCTGCAAATCCTCGCGCTGCTCGTCGAGCGCGGCCAGGTCGACGGTGAGCTTGGCGCGCTGCTCGTTGACGAAATTCAGGGTGGCGGTGAACTGGTTGAGGTCGGCGCGCGGGACGTCCTTGGCGGGGGGCGTGATCATGGCGGCCTCGATGCGGTCCACGGTCTGGCGCTGCTGGTCGAGCAGCCGGCCGCGGTCGTCGAGGGCGCGGCGCTGCTTCGCCAGCGCGCGCAGCTGGTCCTCGATCGCCTTCACGCGCTCGTTGGGCGTGAAGTCAAGGAAGGTCTGCCGTGCGCTCACGTCGAGGATGGTGACAGCGGCGGTGCCCCGGCCCGAGACCTGGAGCGACTGCTCGTTGAGGGCCGCGGGAAGTTTCTCAAAGACCAGCTCATGCGCCCCGCTGGAGGACAGGGTGGCGGAGGCCGTGCGCGTGACGACGGCGCGGTCGGTATAGACCGTCACGGCGGTGATGCGCGAATCGACGGCGGCGTGAAGTCCGGCGGCAAGGGCCGCGAGCAGGACGGGGAGACGGAGCGTTTTCAGGGCGGGCATGATCATAAGATGACAAAAAGACGGTGGGATCGGATGGTTCTTAGGTCCACGTTGCAGAATTCTGGCGGAAAAGCAGACACACTTTTTATAAAATCACTTTTGCCTCGGGCGCAGGAATCCCGCACCGTGGGGCATGCCCGCGCTCCCCGGCCAGGTCGTCATCATCACCGGCGCCTCCTCCGGCATTGGCGAGCAGACGGCGCGGCGGTTGGCCGCGGGCGGCGCCAGCCTCGTCCTCTTCGCGCGCCGGCAGGACCGGATCGAGGCGCTGGCGCGCGAACTGGACCCATCCGGCCACCGCGTGCTCGCGGTGGCGGGCGACATCACCAACGAGGACGACCGCGGCCGGCTGGTCGAATCGACGCTCCTCAAGTTCCGCCGCATCGACGCGCTCGTGAACAACGCCGGCTACGGCACGCGCGGCCCGGTGGAGCTGGTGCCGGTCGACGCCATCCGCTGGAACTACGAGGTGAACCTCTTCTCGCTCATCGCGCTGACCCAGTTGGTCGTGCCGCACCTGCGGGAGCGCGGCGGCGGCTGCATCGTCAACATCGGCTCCGTGGCCGGCCGCATCGCGCGCCCGCTATCCAGCATCTACGACTCCACCAAGCACGCGCTCGAGGCCATCACCGACGGCCTGCGCGGCGAGCTGAAGCCCTTCGGCGTGCGGGTGACGCTGATCCGGCCCGGCTACATCATCACCGAGTTCATCGAGGCGGCCAACCGCGCGTCGGATGCCTACACCGAGAATGCCGGGCCGTATGAACCCTACCTGGCCGGATTCCGGCTCGGTTACCAGCGGTTGCGCAGCGTCGCGGGCGAGCCCGACGACATCGCCCGCCTCGTCGAGCGCGCCTTGGTGAGCGACAACCCCGCCCCGCGTTACAGCGCCCCGCTGCACGCCAAGTTCTTCCTCTTCCTCAAGTGGATCCTGCCCGCGCGCGTGATCGAGTTCATCACGCGGCTGAAGAAGTGAAGGGGAAACGGCGGCTTGACCCAGCAGAAAATCGGTAAGACGGTAAGACGGTAAGACATGACCACGACGCTTTCCAGCAAGGGCCAGGTGGTATTGCCCAAGGCCGCCCGCCGCCGCCTCGGCCTCCATCCCGGCACCAAATTCGCCTGTCGTGTGCGCGAAGGCGAGATTGTGCTCACGCCCGAAGCCAGGCCGGCCGCCGGCGCCCGGCTTGGGCGCAACCCCCTGTCCGGTCTGCCCATGCTTGTTCCGCCGAAGGGCACGCCACCGCTTACATCCGAGCGCGTCCGTGAACTGCTGACCGACTTTCCGTGAGATATCTGCTGGATGTGAACGCCCTGGTGGCGGCGCTGTGGTCCACCCATGTGCATAACGGTCGCATCCACGCCTGGATAAACTCCCGGCCCGATGGAGACACCCTGTTGACCTGTGGACTGACCGAAGCGGGGTTCATCCGGGTCATCAACGCCGCTTACGCGATTCCGGTGCACGAAGCCAAGGCGGCGTTGCGGGCCTTCAGGAATCGGGGACAAGTGGAATACCTCGCGGTGACGCCCTCGCCCTTGGAATCGCTGCCGTTGTGGGCCCGCGGCCACAAACAGATCATGGACGCCTACCTGACGGGCATTGCGGAACACCACGGCGTGCAACTGGCCACCTTGGATCGCGGCATCCCCGGGTCCAAGATCATCAGCTGAGGCAACGTTGCAGCGCCCCGCTGCACGCCCAGTTCTTCCTCAAGTGGATCCTGCCCGCGCGCGTGATCGAGTTCATCACGCGGCTGAAGAAGTAGGCCTCAGGCGGTGGTGCCGAGGAAGGAGTGGAGCTCGCCGGCTAATTTCGGGCCGAAGCCGTCCACTTCGGCGATTTCGGCGGCGGAGGCGGCGCGGAGCTTATCAATGCTGCCGAAATGCGCGAGGAGGGCGGCCTTGCGCTTGGCGCCGAGGCCGGGGAAGTCGTCGAGGATGCTCTCCTTGAGCCGGCGCGACTGCAGGTCGGCGTTGTAGGTGTTGGCGAAGCGGTGGGCCTCGTCGCGCAGGCGCTGGAGCAGGTTGAGGCCGGGGTGGGCGAGGGGCAGGTTGAGCGGCGCGCGGGCATCGGGGAAGACGATCGTCTCCTGTTTTTTCGCGAGGCCGATGATGGCCGGTGGCATGACATCGAGGCCGACGAAGGCCTTGAGCGCGGCCGCCACCTGGCCGCGCCCGCCGTCAATCACCACGAGGTCCGGGAAGGGCTTCTTTTCCTCGATCAGCCGCCGGTAGCGGCGGGAGACGACCTCCTCCATGGCGCGGAAATCGTCGTTGCCGATGAAACTGCGGATCTGGAAGCGGCGGTAGCGGTCCTTGTCGGGCCGCCCGTCCGTGAAGTGCACCATCGAGGCGACGACGAAGGTGCCGCTGATGTGCGAGATGTCGAAGCACTCCATGTGCGCGGGCGGCGCCTCCAGGCCGACCGCCTCCTGCAGCGCCCGCAGGGCCTCCTCGTCCGGGCGGAGCCGCGTGAGATCGCGGGTGAACTTGCGCGTGCGCGCCAGCGTGCGCTCGAGCGCGAGCACGATGTCGCGCAACTCGGCCGCCTTCTCGAATTCCTGCTTCGCGGCGCGGGCCGCCATCTCCGCGCGCAGCTCGGCGAGCCACTCGCGGCTCTTGCCGTCGAGGAACTCGCACGCGGCCTCGACCCGCGTGCGGTAGTCGGCCGCGGTCACCTCGTTGGGGTGGCCGTAGATCTCGCCCCGGGCGTCGTCGTAGAGGCGCCAGCGCCCGCCGCCGAGGTCGAGCGGGCGCGTGTCGCCGAGCAGGATGCCGAACTGCCGGCGCATCGACGCCAGCGTGCGCCGCAGCAGGCCCGAGTGCGCGAAGGGCCCGAAGTAGCGCGCGCGGTCCTCCTTGCGGTAGCGGGTGAGCAGGAAGCGCGGCAGCGCGTCCTCGAGGTTCACGCGCACGAGGAGGAAGCGCTTGTCGTCGGTGAAGTCGGTGTTGTATTTCGGGCGCCACTGCTTGATCAGCTTGCCCTCGAGGAGCAGCGCCTCGGGCTCGGACTTCACCTCGAGGATGTCGAAGTCGGCGATCATCTCGATGAGCGTGCGGATCTTCGGCTGGTGGCGCAGGGCACGGGCCCGGCCGGGCTGGAAATAGGAGGAGACGCGCTTCTTCAGGCTCTTGGCCTTGCCCACGTAGATGATGCGGCCCAACCGGTCCTTCATCAGGTAGACGCCCGGGCCCTCCGGCAGGGCGCGGACTTTTTCCTTCAGGTCGATGGAGGCGGTGGCCACGGGTGCCGCGAGCAAATCCACGGCGCGGACGTTCTCAACCACAGATGAGGTGGAGCGCGGCCTCCGGATGCGCACAGAACCCGTCCGGAGGCCGGGTTCCACCAAGAATCTCCCTGCGAACCTTGCGACCGCGGTGTTCAAAACCCGCAGCCAAACGGCCCTGAAGGCGGGGGCTGGCAATTTGCCGGAAACGGGCTACGGTGCGCTCCCACACACTGTATGGCCAATCCTGAATCGTCAAAACCGGGCGCATCGCGCCGCGCGCCCCGTTTCGAGCTGCTGACCCTGGGCGACGAGCTGCTGCTCGGGCTGACGGCCAACAGCCACCTGACCTGGATCGGCGAACAGCTCGGTCGCCGCGGCGTGCAGCTGCAGCGCAACGTGACGATTTCCGACGACGCCGACGCCATCGCCGCGCAATTCCGCGAGAGCTGGGCGCGGGCGGACGTGGTCATCACCACCGGCGGACTGGGGCCGACCTGCGACGACCGCACGCGCGAGGTGCTGGCGGAGCTGCTCGGGCAGAAGCTGGTGTTCGACCCGGCCATCGAGCAGGCGATCCGGGACCGTTTCGCGAAGTTCAACCGCCAGCCCACGGCCAACAACCTCAAGCAGGCCTACAAGTTCGAGCGCGGAGAGGTGCTGCCCAACGCCAACGGCACGGCCCCCGGGCTCTGGGTCGAGCAGGACGGGCGCGTGCTGGTGATGCTGCCCGGCCCGCCGAACGAGTTGCAGCCGATGTTCGCCGAGCAGGTCCTGCCACGCCTCGCAGGCCTCGGGCTCCTCATCAACCACGAGGCCTACGTGCAGATCCGCACGGCCGGCGTGGGCGAATCGCTGCTCGAGACGCGCTTCGAGCCCGTCTTCGCGAGGTATCCCGGCCTCGGCATCGCCTATTGCGCGCACCTCGGGCAGGTGGACTGCCGCATCAGCTCGCCCGACGGCCGCTACGAGATGGACGCCCTGCAGGGCATCGCGCAGGAGTGCGCCGACCTCCTCGGGCCGGACTTCGTGTGCTTCGGGCACGATTCGATGACGAAGGTCGTCGCCGACACGCTCCGGGCGCAGGGCCGCACGCTGGCGGTGGCCGAGTCGTGCACCGGCGGCCTGCTGGCCAACTCCTTCACCGACATCTGCGGCGCCTCGAAGTTCTTCATGGGCGGCGTCGTCAGCTACAGCAACGACGCCAAGATGCTCCTGCTGGACTGTCCCGAGTGCCTGCTCTCGCAGCACGGCGCGGTCAGCCCCGAGTGCGCCGTGGCGATGGCGGGCGGCGTGGCCGAGCAGCTCGGCGCCGACTACGGCGTGGCCATCACGGGCTTCGCCGGCCCGACCGGCGGCAACGGCGACAACCCCGTCGGCACGATCTACGTCGGTATCCACTCGCCCGGGGGCGACTGGGCCAAGAAACTCACCTATCCCGGCCCCCGCTGCACGGTGAAGCAGCGCGCCGTCACCGCGGCCATCGACTGGCTGCGCCGCGAGGTCCTGCGCGAGTCCCGCAAGGCCGTGGCCCCGCTGGTGAACTGAAGAATTTTCGTGCGGCCCGGCGCCGCACCGTGCGAGCATTCTCCCATGCCCGCCGCCAAGCCCTTCGTGTTCATCTGCGGCCCGGACGACTTCCTTGTCAACCGGGTGGGGCAGGAGCGCTTCACGGCGCTGGCGGACGCGGCTCAGGCCGACGAGTTCTCCCGCGAGGTCGTCAACGGCTTCGCCGCCAACGTGGATGAGGTCGAGACGGCGGTGAACCGTTTCCGCGACGCCGTGCAGACCGTGCCGATGTTCGGCGGCAAGCGCGTGGTGTGGTTCAAGGACGTGAACTTCCTCGCCGACACCGTGACCGGCCGCGCCGAGGGCACGCAACAGCAGGTGGAGGCCCTGCAGGAGCTGCTGGAAAAGGTGAACCCCGACGAGGTCGGCATCGTCATCACGGCCGCGCCCGTGGACCGGCGGCGGAGTTTTCCGAAATGGTGCGAAAGCAAGGCCGACTTCGCCCTCGTCGGCGCCGAGGGCGACCGCGCGGGCGAGGCCCTGGCCGCCGTGGCGCTGGGCGAGGCGCGGGAACTGGGCGCGACGTTCGGAGACGGCGCCGTGGAACTGCTGCTGGAGAAGGTCGGGGCCAACACCCGCCTCATCACCGAGGAGGTGCGCAAGCTGGCGACCTACGCCGGTGAAACCGCGGTCATCGAGGAGGCCCATGTCGCGGAGCTGACGCCCAACGTCGCCGAGGGAGATTTCTTCGAGGCCGCGGACCATTTTTTCTCCGGCAACCTGCAGGCCACGCTCGACGCCTTGCACCGGCATTTCTTCGGCGGGGGCGACGCGCGGCCGTTGCTGGCGTCGCTGCAGAACCGCAACCGCATCCTCATCCAGGCGCGCGTGCTGCTCGACGCGGGCGAGCTGCGGCCGCCGTCGGAGAAATACGGCTTCGACAAGGCGGCCTGGGCCCGCGCGCAGGAAAACCACGCGGAGCACTTCGGCGGCGACGCGGAAAAGTCGTCCTTCAACCTCTTCACGCAGAACCAGTGGTATGCGGGCAAGCTGGTGGCGGGCGGGCGGTTGCCGCCGTTGCGCCGGCTGATCGACAACCAGCTCGAGTTCGTCCGGGCCTTCGAGGAGATCATCCGCCGGCCCAACGAGCAGGAGACTGTGCTGCGCGAGATGGCGGTGCGCTGCCTGGCGGCTACTTGATCCCGCCGAAAATCAGGAAGGGGATTCCGCGCCAGAAGCACTCGGGGTCGGCGAAGCCGGCCGCTTCCACCAGCTTCAGCTCGGTCAGGAGCGGCGGGTAATAATCCTCGTGCGCCCAGCTGGCGAAATGCGCGCGGGCCTGCGCCTCGGTGATGCCGTGCGGCGCCATGGCGTCGACCCATTCCTGGTAGGAAAACTCCCGCAGACGGCCGCCCGCGGCGATGGCCGTGTCGGCGTTGAGGAAGACCCCGCCGGGCTTCAGCGCGCTGAAGATGTTGCGATAGATCGCGCCCTTCGCGGCCATGTCCTTCACGTGGTGCAAGGAGATGCAGGCGACGACGGCGTCGCACGGGCTGAGCGGCTCCGCGAAGGAGCGCTCGACGTAGCGGACGCGCGAACCGAAGCGCGCGCAACGCTCGCGGGCCACCCCGAGCATCGCGCGATCGATGTCCCAGATCTCGATCTCGGCGAGGGGCAGCGTCTCCGCCACGGCCTCGGCCAGCGCGCCGGTGCCACCGCCGAGGTCGAGCACGAGGGTGCGCCGGTCCGCCGGCAGCAGCTTGCGCAAGAGCGCCATGTGCGCCTCACGCATGGCGGCGTAGCCGGGCACGAGCTGCCGGATGAGCTTGTCGTAGTCGGCGACGTTGAGCTTGAGATGACCTTCGACGGAATGACCCATGCCGGGAATTGAAGCCCGGGGCCCGGAAACGGAAAGCCCCGAATCGGCCCCACCGGCACAGCGACATTCTTTTCCGTTGTCCTGGGTTCGGGGGTGGCTTAACCGTGGCCACCTCGTGAAGCCGACCGACCCCGCCGCTGCAGCCATCCCCAACGTGCTCGCCGAGCGCTACGCCTCGCCGGCGATGCGGGAGATCTGGTCGGCGCACGGCCGCATTTTGCTCGAGCGCGATTTCTGGATCGCGGTGATGAAGGCCCAGCGCGACCTCGGCGTGGCCATCCCGCCCGAGGCGATCCGCGACTACGAGCGCGTGAAGGGCGACGTGAACCTCGCGCGCATCGCCGAGCGCGAGCGCAAGACGCTCCACGACGTGAAGGCGCGCCTCGAGGAATTCTCCGACCTGGCCAAGCGGCAGTTCATCCACCTCGGGCTGACCAGCCGCGACCTGACGGAGAACGTCGAGCAGCTGCAGGTGCTGCGCGGGCTCGAGCTGGTGCGCTTCAAGGCCGTGGCGGCGCTGGCCCAGTTGGCGGCGCGGGCGGCCGAGCACCGCGACCTGATGCTCACCGGCCGCACGCACAACGTGCCCGCCCAGCCGACCACCTTCGGCAAGCGCCTCGCCATGTTCGGGCAGGAGCTGCTCATCGCCCTTGAGCGACTCGACGACCTGATCGCGCGCTACCCGGTGCGCGGCCTCAAGGGCGCGGTGGGGACGCAGCTCGACCAGCTCACTTTGCTCGGCGGCGACACGGCCAAGGTGGACCAGCTGGAGAAGCGCGTGCTCAAGCACCTCGGTTTCCGGCGTTCGCTCGACGCGGTCGGGCAGGTGTATCCGCGCAGCCTCGACTTTGACGTGGTGGGCGCGTTGCACCAGACGGCGGCGGCCTGCGCCAGCGCGGCCACGACGCTGCGCCTGATGGCCGGCGCGGGGCTGCTGACCGAGGGTTTCCAGGAGGGCCAGGTCGGCTCGTCCGCCATGCCGCACAAGATGAACGCGCGGAACTGCGAGCGCGTCTGCGGGTTCGCCACCATCCTCGCCGGCCATGTGACGATGACCGCCGGGCTGGCCGGCCACCAGTGGAACGAGGGCGACGTGTCGTGCTCGGTCGTGCGCCGCGTGGCCCTGCCCGATGCGTTCTATGCGATCGACGGCCTGCTGGAGACGTGGATCACGGTGCTGCGGCAGATGGAGGTGTTCCCGGCCGCGGTGGCGGCGGAGAACGAGCGCCACCTGCCGTTCCTCGCCACGACGACGATCCTGATGGAGGCGGTGAAGGCCGGCGCGGGCCGCGAAACCGCGCACGAGGCGATCAAGGAGCATGCGGTGGCCGCGGCCAAGGCGTTGCGCTCGGGCGGCAACGCAGATTTGCTCGACCGGCTCGCAGGCGAGAAGCGCGTCGGGCTGGGCAAGAAGAAGCTGCAGCAGATCCTGGCCGACAGCGTGCGGTTCGTGGGGGCGGCGCCGCACCAGGTGGACGCCTTCGTGGAGGCGGCGCGGGCCGTGGCCAAGCGCACCAAGGGTGCGGCGGAATACCGCCCCGGCGCGCTGCTTTGACCGGCGTTTTTCGCTCGGGAAAAATATTTTCCGGGGGCGGCGGGAGAAATTGTTTGCCTAGGCTCGGGGCGGGGCCTTTGGTTTCCCGTTCCGTTCCTTTCTTTCACAGCTTCAACACACCAATCCAATGTCAGAACTAGCAGGAAATTGTCTCATCGGCCAAAGCGGCGGTCCGACCGCCGTCATCAATGCCAGCGTGGCGGGCATTGTCGCGGAGGCCCTGAACCACAGCTGTATTGAGGAAGTCTACGGCGCGCTCAACGGCGTGCAGGGCATCCTGAACGAAGACCTCATCGACCTCGCGGCCGAGTCGCAGCAGGCGATCCGCGGCCTGCGGTTCACGCCCGGCGCCGCCCTCGGCACCTGCCGGTTGAAGCTCAAGAAGCCGTCCGAATTCGAGCGCGCGCTCGCCGTCTTCAAGGCGCACAACATCCGCTATTTCTTCTTCGTCGGCGGCCCCGAGGCCATGGAGACCGCGGCCAAGCTCGCCGCCCTCGCCAAGGAGCAGGCCTACGACCTGCGCGTCATCGGCGTGCCGAAGACGACCGACAACGACCTCGCCAACACCGACCACAGCCCCGGCTACGGCAGCGCGGTCAAATACATCGGCGCCACCGTGCGCGAGCTGGCCATCGACGCCGACGCCATGGGCCAGAACGACCTCGTCACCATCGTCGAAGTCATGGGCCGCAACGCCGGCTGGATGGCCGCCGGCGCCTCGCTGGCCAAGCGCAAGGACCAGCCCAACGACCCGCCGCACATCGTGCTCGTGCCCGAGGTCGCGTTCGATTCCGCCAAGTTCATCGAGGATGTGAAGCGCGTCCTCAAGCGCGAGCGCCACTGCGTGGTCGTCGCCGGCGAGGGCCTCGTGGACAAGGACGGCAACTACGTCGCCGTCGAGACGCATGCCACCGATGCCTTCGGGCAGGCCCAGCTGGGCGGCATCGGCGAATACCTCAAGGACCTCGTCGAGGAGCAGCTCCGCCTGCACGTGCGCGTCGCCCGCCTCGGCGTGGCCCAGCGCGCCGCCGCGCACCTTGCGTCCAAGACCGATGCCGACGAGGCTTTCCTCGCCGGCCAGGCCGCCGTCAAGGCCGCCGTGAACGGCGAGTCCGACAAGATGGTCACGCTCATCCGCGGCGACGGCGACACCTACACCTGCGAGACGGGCCTCGCCTCGCTCGCCGAGGTCGGCGCCAACCTCAAGAAACTGCCGCGCGAGTGGATCAACGAGGACGGCGTGAGCATGAACTTCCAGTTCTTCCGCTACGCCACGCCGCTCATCCAGGGCGAGGTCAGCGTGCCCTACGACAACGGCCTGCCCGCCTACATCCGTCTCGCCAAGGAGTCGGTGGACCGCGCGCTGCCGCCCTTCGAGGGCTGAGCGAAACACAGCGCGAAATTTCCGGCCGGTCCGCACGGACCGGCCTTTTTGTTGATCGTGGTTCCTGTGGGTCAGCGAGCTTGCTCGCGCCAAATCCGCCGCCCGCAAGCGGGCCGGCCCACCAAAAGAAAATCTCACGCGCCTTGCGGCGCGGGTTGGGCGGAGGCCGGTGGCGTCCGGTTGCGCGCGAGCAACAGCGCCTCCACCACCAGCCAGACGGCGAGCACGAGCAGCAACGCCGCCACGCCGAACTCGATGTGGTGCACCGCGGCCGCCGGACCCTTGGCCAAGCGTGCGAAATGCGCCTGCAGGGCCAGCCCGAGGCTCCACAGCGTCATCGCCAGCATGAAGAAGGTCGGCCCGAGGGTGAACCACACCGACTTGCCCTTGCGGTGCAGCCAGACCGTAACGGCCAGCAGCGTCAGCGCCGCGAGCAGTTGGTTCGAGGTGCCGAAGAGATTCCAGAACACGCGCCAGAGAGGCAGTTGCTGGCCGGCGATCTCGGCCGGCGGCAGGCTGACGGCGATGGCCGGCAGCGCGAGCGTCACGGCGGTGGCCCCGATCATGCCCGCGCGGCCCTTCCAGCCGGTCAGCTCCATGAAGACATAGCGCGCGAGGCGCGTGCAGGCATCGAGCGTGTCGAAGACGAAGGTGGCGAAGCAGAGCAGGCCGAATTGCCGCGCGACCTCGACGGAGATCAGCCCGAACGTCGCCTGGTTCATGAACACCGCCACGCCGTTCGCATAATTGAGGTCGGGCCGGCCGGCGGGCTTGGCGAGGATCATGACAGTGGCGAGGCTCAGGCAGGCGAGGAACGACTCGAGGAGCATGCCGCCGTAGGCCACGGGTTTCGCGTCGCACTCGCGGTCGAGCTGCTTTGAGGTGGTGCCGCTGGCCACGATGGAGTGGAAACCCGAGCAGGCCCCGCAGGCGATGGTGATGAACAGCACCGGCAGGAGCGGCGGGGTGGCGCCGTTGAACGAGAAGAGATTCGCCGACGACACGGCCGGCGCGGCGATGTCGAGCCGGCCGGTCAACCCGCCGATGAGCACGCCGAGGATGCCCACGACCATGACGACGTAGAGGAAATAGCCGCCGAGCGCGCCGCGCGGCTGCATGAGGAGCCAAACCGGCGCCATCGCCGCGAAGAAGCAGTAGCCGAGAAGCACATAATCCCACAGCAGTTGCGGGCGGGCGCTGCCGGTGAGCGCGCCGAGGTCGAAGGGGAGCTTGGGCCCGAGCAAGATCGCGGCGACCACGAGCGGCAGGAAGATCAGCTGCGCGCGGCCCTCGCCGAGTTTCCAGTGCCGCATGCACAGGCCCATGACGATGGCGAGCCCGAGGTAGATCAGCGACGAGGTCGCCACGGCCGGGCCCGGCGCCTCTTCTGTGGCCGAGGCCGCGCTTTGCACGAAGGTGCCGGCGGTCACGTCGGCGAAGGCGATGATGACGTAGACGAGCGAGATCCAGACGAAGGCGAGGAAGAGCAGGTAGGAGCGGCGGTTCATGTATTGCCGCACCACCTCGGCGATGGAGTGCGCGCCGTGCCGCACGGAGGCCGTCAACGCCATCAGGTCGTGCACGCCGCCGATGAGGATCGCACCGAAGATGATCCAGAGCCATGCCGGCAGCCACCCGAAGTAGGTGGCGGCGAGGATGGGGCCCACGATTGGGCCGGCCGCCGCGATGGCGGAGAAATGCTGCGGCAGCAGCCACGACATCTTGGCCGGTTCGTAATCCAGTCCGTCGCGCCGGGCGTGCGCCGGAGTGGAAGCCGAGGTTTCCAGGTTGAGGAAGCGTGCGAGCAGGCTGCCATACCAACGGTAGGCAAGCGCCAGGATGACGCCGGAGACGGCCAGGAACAGGATCAGCGACATGCGCGGGGTGGGGTGCCGCCACCTTACCGGCGGCATGGTCGGGCGCTAGGAGAAATTGCGCCCGGTCCTAAGCAAAAGTCCCGCAACTCAACGAGCTGCGGGACTTTTCACCTGGCGTCCCCAAGGGGATTGACTGTGCCTCCAAGCCGGCTCAGGTGCTGCGCACTCCCGGCTCCGCCGGGCTCCTTCTCCGCTTCGCTCCGTCGAACCCGAGGGTTCGAACCGCGCATTGCGCGGCGCCGCTGGCGTCCCCAAGGGGATTCGAACCCCTGTTCTCACCGTGAAAGGGTGGTGTCCTAACCGGGCTAGACGATGGGGACCCAGTGCGGAGCGGGGCAAGCTACGGCGCACCCCACCTCGCGCAAGGTTTTTCTCAGAGGGCACACCAACGCTGCAGCTCGATGATGTTCCCCTCGGGATCGCGGGCGTAAACGACCTCCAGGCGGCCGGCACCGGGCACGTCCGTGGATACGAGATCGCCCACCGCGTTGCCTCCAGCCCGGCGCACGGCTTCCAGCGCGGCGGCGACGTCATCGACCGCAAACGCGATGTGACCGAAGCCGGGCAGGTTGGGCGCGGGCGATTTCCCGGCGGGCATCGAGTCGTAGCTGAAGATTTCGAGCGTCGGGCCGTCCTTGCCGCCGCCGGGCAGCGCGAGATGCACACCGCGCAGGCGCGCGCCGCCCAACCCGGTGAGGCGGTCGAGCCACGCACCGGACAAATCGCGCTCCGGGCCGCGCGGCACACAACCGAAGACGTCGCAGTAGAACCTGGCCAGCGCGCGCCAGTCACGGGCGGTGAGGTTGGTGTGAACGTAGCGGGCAGGGACGGGCATGACGGTGTGGCCGCTAGAATTTCCCGTCGTCGCCGGGCAGGCTCCAGAACTCGCCGGTGAGACCGCAGGCGGCGAAAATCTCGCGGGCCTGCCGGATGGTCCACTTGGTCCAATTCGCGTCGGCGTGCCGGCCATACCAGCGGCGGGCGAGATCGGCCAGTTGCCCGAGCGGCAGCACCTCGCCCGGCGCGAAGCCGTGGCGCGCGGCCCAGGCGCGGGCGTCATCCGGCCGGCGGAAAGCGACGAGGCGAGCGCAGAAATGGTGGACATTGCCCCAGGCAACGCGCGGCGGCTCCGGGAAATGCACCCAGAGGTCGGCCGCCTCCGGCACGCCGGCGCGGGCGCGGAGCACCAAGGGCTCGGCTTCCGCGCCGAGGCGGGTGTGGATGGCGATCTCTTCCGCGACCAACGCGGAGATGCCGAGACCGCACCACAGGCAAGGCGCCCACCAGCCGCGATCGCGTGCCGCGACCCAGGTATGCGTGGGCGAGGTGGTGAAAGGATGCACAATCCACGGTTCGCAGCGGTGCGGATGCAACACAAGGCCGTGCGAGTCGTGCAACGCGCGCAGCCCGGCCTCGACCTGCGCGAGCGGCAGACCGGTGGCAGCCGCGAGGTCGGCGCTCGTCGGCGGGCGGCCGTTTTTCAGGAACCCGACGACCAGCAAATGGTGCAACTGCGATTCCAACGAGGGCGAGGTCATGAGCGCGGGGGCGCGGGGCGAGGCTTGGGTCTGGGCTTCGAATCCGGTTTTTCCGCGGGCTTGCGGTCTGGGGAAGTGTTTGCCCGGGGTGCGATGGGTTTTTCGGCGGACGTGTCGGTGACACGGCCCTTCTGCTCGCGCGCAGGTTGGTTTCCGGCTTTGCGGCGTTCCTCGTGGACGGCCTTCATGCGGCGCAGGCCGCCCTCGGACTCACGGGCGGCGACCTGCGCGTCGGTCCGGATGAGTTTGCGGCGCTCGGCGGGGAGGTTGGAGGTCTGGAGGCGCTCGAGACGCACGCCGCCATTGCGCTCGCGGCGGGCGCGGACGCCGAGCTGCTTGCCGGCGGGGACGTCGCGCTCGAGGCCGTCGGGCTGGGCAAAGACCACATGGCCATCCGCGGTGCCGACACGCAGATCGCCGTCGCCCTGCTCGTCGGCGGCGTAGGCGACCTCGAATTCGGTGCCTTTCACTTTGGCGGTGCCGGCGGCGGTCTTGACGGAAAGGTCGGAGCCGTTGAGCAGCTTCTTGGCTTGCACGACGATTTCGCCGAGGAGCAGGTCGAGCGTGGTGCTGGATTTGGAGGGCTCGCGCCTGGAGTTGTTGGCGGTGATGAGTTCCGCATCGGTGTAGCGCTCCTGCATCGCGAGCGCGATGGCGAGGCGGGTGCGCTCGCGCACGGCCACAGTGGAGCCGTTGGGCAGGACGAGCACGCAAGAGGCTTGGGCCTTGGTTTCGATGGTATCGCCGGCGGAGAGGGCGTCGTTGTTGGCCACGGGCGCGGGCGGGGTGTCCTTGCCGCGCACGACCTCGACCGTGCCCTTGACCTGCACGGCGATGACCACGCCGTTCTCCATCGGCGCGCCGAATCCCGCACATGCGAGCGCGGCCATCGCCAACCACAGCAGCGTTTTCATGGGCGCAGTCTATCGGGTGGGACGGCGCGGTCTAGGCGGAAGTCGGAGGTGCGCCGCGGGCTTTGGGGTTGAGACGGTCAGCAAGATCGGGCCATCTTTGCGGTGTATGTCCAACGTTGCCCCAACCCTGCGCGAGAAGATCGGCCAGATGCTGATGGTCGGGTTCAAAGGCAGCCGGCCCGCCGAGTGCGGTCTGATCGAGCGCGACATCCGCGAACACGGCATCGGCAGCGTCATCCTCTTCGACCTGGACATGACGGGGACCATCGACTCGGGCGGACCGCGCAAGCGCAACATCGAGTCGCCGGTGCAGGTGAAGGAACTGCTCGCGCATCTGCAGGCGCAGGCAAAGGTGCCGCTGCTCACGGCCATCGACCAGGAGGGCGGGCGCGTCAACCGCCTCAAGCCCGCCTACGGCTTCCCCGAGAGCATCTCGCACGAGGAACTCGGCGCGCTCGACCAGCCCGCCGAGACGCGCCGGCACGCCGAGGCCACGGCGCGGACCTTGCGCGAGGTGGGGCTCAACTGGAACCTCGCGCCGGTGGTCGATCTCGACGCCAACCCGGACAATCCGATCATCAAGGGCAAGAAGCGCAGTTTCGCCAGCGACCCGGCGAAGGTCGCGCGGCACGCCGCCGCTTTCGTGGAGGGGCACCGCGCCCACGGCGTGCTCACCTGTCTCAAGCATTTTCCCGGCCACGGCAGCGCGATGGGCGACACGCACCTCGGATTCGTGGACGTGACCCAGACCTGGCACGAGCGGGAGCTGGAGCCGTTCCGCGCGCTGATCGCCACCGGGCAGTGCGACAGCGTCATGAGCGCGCACGTCTTCAACGCCCGGCTCGATCCGGAGCGGCCCTCGACGCTGTCGCGGGCGGTCATCACCGGGATTTTGCGCGAGCGGCTCGGCTTCCAGGGTGTCGTGGCCAGCGACGACATGGAGATGAAGGCGATCTCCAGCCGGTATGGCCTGGAAAATTCCGTGCCGTGGGCCGTGGCCGCGGGCATCGACGTGCTCTGCTTCGGCAACAACATGAGCTACGATCCCGACATCGCGCCGAAGGTGATCGGCATCCTCGAGCGCGCCGTGGCCGACGGCCGCGTGAGCGCGGCGCGCATCGACGAGTCGTATCGGCGCGTGCTCGCGCTCAAACGCCGGACCCAACTGGCCGCGTAGTCTTTTCACCACGGATGAAACGGATTGAAACAGATACGCCCGATAAGGCAGGAGATTATCCGTCCAATCCGGGGACATCCGTAAAATCCGTGGTCAAAGAAAACCCATGAAAATCCTGACACGTCCATTCGCCCTCTCACTTGCTGCAGTATGGTTGTTCGCCGGGTGCGCGACGCGCCCGGGCACGCCCGCCAAGCGCAGGGGCGACGAGATCATGGTCGCCGGCCAGATGTTCCATACCGGCACCAAGGTCGTGCTCTGGACCGACCCGGGCGGCTACGACGCCTACCGCGTCGAGCGGCGCTTCGCTCCGCTGGAGGAGAGCGACTGGGAGAACACCAAGGCCAAGGTGAAGGACCAGGAGACGCCCAACCGCTACGGCCTGCGCAAGGGCGACCTCTCGCCCGACGAGATCGAGCGCGTGCGCGGCGGCGGCTGGGATCTGCCGACACTCCGGCGCGTCGTGGACCAGTTCGTCATCCACTACGACGTCTGCGGCATCAGCAAGCAGTGCTTCAAGATCCTGCACGATTACCGCGGGCTCAGCGTCCACTTCATGCTGGATATCGACGGCACGATCTACCAGACGCTCGACGTGAAGGAGCGCGCGCGCCACGCCACGATCTCCAACGACCGCTCGGTCGGCATCGAGATCGCCAACATGGGGGCCTACGGCGCCAACGAGCTGGAGACGCTCAACACCTGGTATGGCGCCGACGCCTCGGGCCGGCTCGTCATCAAGATCCCGGAAAAACTCGGCGACCCGATGCTGCGCACGCCGAACTTCACCGGGCGCCCCGCCCGCGCGGAGCTGGTGAAAGGCAACATCCAGGGCAAGGATCTCAACCAATACGACCTCACGCCCGAGCAATACAAGGCGCTCGTCAAGCTGACCGCCGCGCTCGCGCGCGTGCTGCCGAAGATCAAGCTCGACTACCCGCGCGGCCCCGACGGCAGGGTGCTGCCGCACAAGCTGCCCGACGAGGAGCTGAAGAAATACCAGGGCGTGCTCGGCCACTACCACATCCAGACGAACAAGATCGACCCCGGCCCCGCCTTCGACTGGGACAAGGTCATCAACGGCGCCCGGCGCCTCGCACGGTAAGCATTTTCCGAAATACTGTAGCAGCTCGACTCAAGGTGGGGCGAACCGTCCACGGTGAGCCGCGGCTCGGCGGGGACGCCTCGCCCTACCAATTTGCGGCCACACCAATCCAAAAAATGCACTAGGACTTCTTGCCGAAGGCCGGGTCGATCGTGCGGGAAGCCAGGGCGGTGGTGACGAAGGACGGCAGGGTGCAGACCAGCACCCAGGCGAAGAAGTTCACATAGCCGATGTGGTCCTGGATCCAACCGGCGGCCATGCCAGGCAGCATCATGCCGAGGGCCATGAAGCCGGTGCAGATGGCGTAATGCGCCGTCTTGTGCGGGCCCTCCGCGACCAGCATCATGTAGAGCATGTAGGCGGTGAACCCGAAGCCGTAGCCGAATTGCTCCACGGCGAGCGCGGTGGAAACGACGACGAGGTTCGACGGCTGGTAGATCGCCAGGAGCAGGAACGCCACGATGGGCGTGTGCATGGCGAGGATCATCGGCCAGAGCATGCGCTTGAGGCCGTAGAGGGAGATGATCCAGCCGCCCACGAGCCCGCCGAGCGTCAGCGCAATGATGCCGACCGTGCCGTAGGCGATGCCGAGCTGCTGGGTGGTGAGGCCGAGACCGCCGTCTGCGGGCTTGTCGAGGAGGAAGGGCGAAAGGAGCTTCAGGGCCTGGGACTCCGCGAGCCGGTAGAGCAGCAGGTAGGCGAGGATAAGTCCGATGCCCGGTTTGCGGAAGAACGCGGCGAACACGGCGAAGAATTCGCGGAGGAAATCCCCGCCCTCGACCGTGGCCCGGTCGGCGTCCGGCTTGGGCAGCACGAAAAAGTGATACGCCCCGACCACGATGAACACGACGGCGAGCAGGCCGAAGACCAAGGACCAGGCCGTCGTGACGCTGCCGGTGGAGTCGGTGAGCCGCCCGGCGAGATAGACGAGGCCGCCCTGGGCGGAGAGCGTGGCGAGACGGTAGAAGGTGCTGCGCACGCCGACGAAGGCGGCCTGCTGCCCGGTCGGCATGGCGAGCAGGTAGAAGCCGTCGGCGGCGATGTCGTGGGTGGCTGACGCGAAGGCCATCAGCCAGAAGACGGCTAGCGAGAGCTGGAAGAATTTCGGCCCGGGCAGGGTGAGGGCAACGAGGGCGAAGGCGACGCCGATGAGGAACTGCAGCGACCAGATCCAGAGCCGTTTCGTGCGGAACATGTCCACCAGCGGCGACCAGAGCGGCTTGATGACCCATGGCAGGTAGAGCCAGCTGGTGTAGAGTGCGATGTCGGTGTTGGAGATGCCGAGGTTCTTGTAGAGAACCGTCGAAAGCGTCATCACCACGACGTAGGGGATGCCCTGCGCGAAATAGAGCGTGGGAATCCAGGCCCAGGGGTTGCGGGCGGGCGGGGTTGGCGATGGGGCGGGATTCATGCTTTTTTTTGCGGGTGGTCTTGAGAGTGGAACCCGGCCTCTGGACGGGTTCAGAGCGCGTCCGGAGGCCGCGCTCCACCACGCAGGCAAAATCTCGATGATACGATCATGCTCTATGGGGCAGAGCGGGTTGTCCTCGACGAACCGCGCGCAGGGCTCGGCTCACCGGGACGGTTCGCCCTGCCGGAGGAAAGTGCGAGCATGGCGGGGGCGCTGGCGTTGCCGGTGCGGTCGAGGGCTTGCACGGCGACGGCGGTGACGGGGCCGAGCGCGGCGTCGGGCGCGAGCGAAACGGTTTTCTCCGCGGCGATCTGCACGGCGAGGCGCCACTCCGTGCCGTGTTGCCGCCAGACGGCGTAACGGACGGGGGCTTCGCCCGCGGAGGGCGTTATGACGACCTGCGGGAGTTTTTCGTCGCGGCGGAGCGTGGGCGCGGGCGGGGCCCGGTGGTCGAGCCACGGGGTCGCCGGCACGAGGGCGGGCGTGGCGTAGAGCGGGGCGAGTTTTTGGGCGATACCCTTGCGATCCTCCATGAGGGCGACGGCGCTGAAGTGGACGTGGCCGGTGGCGTCGGGGCGCGTGCGCGTGAGGGTGATCTGCGCGGTGATTTCCTCGGCGGGCCACGACTCGGCGGTGTGATCGATCCTGCTGGTGAAGAGGCCGGGCCAGATGTGGCGATTTTTCGGGTTTTGCCGCAGCCAGTAGTCGAGGAGCACGGGATACGACTGTTCCTTCTTCGCGATGGGCCAGTAGAGCTGCGGGGTGAAGTAATCGAGCCAGCCCTTCTGCAGCCACAGTTCGGCGTCGGCGTAGAGGCTGTCGTATTGGCTGAAGCCGGTGATGCCGGGCGGGCGAAGCGCGGGCTTGCCGAGACCGAAGGGGCTGATGCCGAACTTAACCAGAGGCTTGGCCTCGCGGATGGTGCGGTGGATCTTCTCGACGAGGTGGTCGACGTTCTGGCGGCGCCAATCGGCGCGGTTGAGTTTGCCGCCGGCCTGGCGGTAGCGTTTCCACGCGGGTTCGTCCGGAAAATCGAGGTTCTCCTTCACGTCCTTCGGGAGGTTGGGCGCCTCGATCGGATACGGATAAAAATAATCGTCGATGTGGATGCCGTCGACGTCGTAGCGGGTGACGATGTCGCGCACGACAGCGAGGGTGCGCTCGGCGGCGACAGGTTCGCCGGGATCCATCCACAGCAGCTTGCCGTAGGCCTTGACGGCGTGCGGATGGGTCTTGGAGAGGTGGTTCGGGGCGAGCGGCGACTTCGCCTCGGCGTGGCGCGCGCGGTAGGGATTGAGCCAGGCATGCAACTCAAGCCCGCGGGCGTGTGCGCCGGCGATCCACTCGGCGAGCGGATCGTAGCCGGGATCGCGGCCCTGCGTGCCGGTGAGGTATTCGGACCAGGGCTCCAGTTTGGACTCGTAGAGCGCGTCGGCGGCGGGCCGGACCTGGAAGATGACGGCGTTGAGGTTGAGCGAGCGGGCGCGGTCGAGGATGGCATTCATCTCGGCGCGCTGCTGGGCGACGGAGAGACCGCGCTTCGAGGGCCAGTCGATGTTGTTGACGGTGGCGACCCACACGGCGCGGAACTCGCGCGGCAGGGGGGGCGGGGCCTCGGCCGTGGGCCGGGGTCGCGAGACGCACCCGCCTCCGCACAGGAGTGCTATGGCGAGGCAAGGCCCGACGAGGCGACGCCGGGCGAGAAGGTGGGCAGTGAGGGCGGCGAAGAAAAAGTGGGCCAGCCCGCTTGCGGGCGCGGGTTGAGCGTGCGCAAGCGCGCTGTCCCACGGTGCGGAACGGGCGTCGGAGGGCGACGCCCCTACAAAAGCAGGGATCATTTTTTCGAGAGGGCTTGGCGGACGTTGCCGGCGACGCGGTCGAGCGCGGCCTGGGCGGCCGCGGCGTCGGTCTTGTTCAGCAGGGCGACGATGGCGGTCTTCACCTTCCAGCCGGAGGACTCGAGCATGGCGCGGGCGGCCTCCTCGCCGGCGCCGGTGGCGCGGACGGTGAGTGCGACGGCGCGGCGGTAGAGCTTGGCGTTGGTGGGGTGCACGTCGACCATGAGGTTGCCGTAGACCTTGTGCAGGCGGACCATGATCGCGCTCGAAAGCGTGTTGAGGGCGATTTTCTGGGCGGTGCCGGCCTTGAGCCGCGTGCTGCCGGAGATGGTCTCGTTGCCGGTGTCGAGGGTGACGCCGATGTCGGCCTGGGCCGTGACCGGCGCGTCAGGATTGTTGGCAATACCGATGACGAGCGCGCCGGCGGCCCGGGCGGCCTCGATGACGCCGAGCACATAGGGCGTGGCCCCGGAGGCGGCGAGACCGATGACGACGTCGTTCTTGCCCGGGAAAAGCGCGCGCAGGTCGGCCGCGCCCTGCGCGCGGTCATCCTCCGCGCCCTCGACGGCAACGAAGAGCGCCTTTTCGCCGCCGGCGATGAGGGCGAGGGCGCGTTCGCGCGGCCAGGAAAAGGTGGGCCAGAGCTCGACGCTGTCGAGGATGCCGAGCCGGCCGGAAGTGCCGGCGCCGGCGTAGATCAGGCGGCCGCCGGCGGCGAGGCGGGGCACGGCGGCCTCGACGGCGCGGGCGATTTGCGCGGCGGCCGCGTGCACGACCTGCGCGGCATGCACCTGGTCCTCGGTGAACGCGCGGATAAGGTCGACGGTGGCATACTGGTCGAGATTCGGGTGCCGGTCGCTGGGGGTCTCGGTCGGGAGCATTTCCGCGATAAATATCCCGCGTTGCGGGGGTGGGTTCAACCGTTCATTTCAACTCCGTGCAGAAATCCGAGACCAACGGGCTTTTCGTGGGCGTGCTGTCGGGCACCAGCGTGAACGGCATCGACGCCGCCTTGGTCGAGTTCGCCCCGCAGCCGCGCCTGGTGGCGACGCACACGCTGGACTATCCGGCCGAGGTGAGGACGGAGTTGCTGGCGCTGGCCGTGCCCGGCGAAAACGAGCTCGACCGGCTGGGGCGGGCCGACGTGACGGTGGGCCGGCTGTTCGCGCAGGCCGTGACCGGGCTGCTGGCCAAGGCGGGCAAGAAACCGGCCGAGATCCGCGCCGTGGGCAGCCACGGGCAGACAATACGCCACCGACCGGGGATGCGCCCGCCGTTCACGTTGCAGATTGGCGACCCCAATGTGATCGCTGCGGAGACGGGCATCGCGGTGGCGGCGGACTTCCGGCGGAAGGACATGGCGTTGGGCGGGCAGGGCGCGCCGCTCGTGCCGGCGTTCCATGAGGCGGTCTTCCGGCAGCCCGGCCGCGAGCGCGTGGTCGTGAACATCGGCGGCATCGCCAACATCACGATCCTGCCCGGCGCCGGCGGCGCGGTGCGCGGCTTTGACACCGGGCCGGGCAACACGCTGATGGACGCATGGTGCCGGCAGCAGCGCGGCGAACCGATGGATCGCGACGGAGCGTGGGCGGCGAGCGGGCGCGTGAACGCGCCGCTGCTGGCCGCCTTGCGGGCCGATGACTACTTCACCAGGCCGCCGCCCAAGAGCACGGGCCCGGAGCACTTCTCGCTCGCGTGGCTGCAGCGCCATCTCGACACGATGGGCAAGATTGAAGCGGCCGACGTGCAGGCGACTTTGCTGGCCATGACAGCGGCCACCATTGCCGATGAAATCGAAAAAGCGGCGCGAGGGGCGAAGGAGGTTTTTGTCTGCGGTGGCGGCGCACGCAATGGAGCGCTGATGCGGGCGCTGGCGGAAAACCTGCGAGACGCAAAAGTCGCAAAGACCGACGAGCTGGGTGTGGATGCCGACTGGGTGGAGGCGATGGCCTTCGCGTGGCTGGCGCGGCAGCGGGTCAACGCCGCGGCCGGCAACCTGCCCGCGACGACCGGAGCCAGCCGCCCCGCGGTGCTCGGCGGGCTGTGGCTGCCGGGGTAAGGGAACCCGTCTACGCGCGGTGTGCTTTAACGAGGCTGTTGCCTGGCAACAAAAAGGCATCCGGCAGGACCGGATGCCTTGAAGGTGTCAGGTAACGGTCGGATCAGAAGATCTTGTATTCGACCGAAAGAGTGAAGGCGCGGCCGCGCGGGTCGGCGACGCGGGGTTCCCACGAGCTGCCGCCGCCGGTGTTGGAGTCGTAGGCGGAGGCGGTGAAGGGCGGATCCTCGTTGAAGAGGTTCTTGATGCCGGCAATGACGGTGAGGTCCTTGTTCCAGCGGTAGGTGAAGCTGGCGTTGTAGGTGATGTATTCGTCCACCTTCGGGTTGAAGCCCGGGCGGGTGAAGGCTCCGGGAGGCGCGCCGGAGTCCATGTAGCCGGAGCGGTAGAGCTGGCTGAGGCGGGCAGTCCATTTGCCCTTCCGGAAGCTGGCGGAGGCGGTGTATTTCCATTTCAGGCCGAGGTCGGAGACGCGGGTGAAGCGGCCGATCTCGCTCGCGCCAAAGGGCGCGCTGGCGATGAGCCGCGACTTTTTCTCCAACAGATGGGAAACATTGAGGTCGGCGGTGAGCTTGCCGCCGAAGAGATCGAAGTCGCCGCGGGCAGTGTATTCGATGCCCTTGGTCTCGGTTTCGCCGGCATTGAGCCAGCGGTTGTCGATCGCGAGGATGGTGTTGCTGCTATCGCGGATGATGGCGTCGGAGAACAGCTGGAAGTTGGCGAGAATGGTGTTCGGCCCGAGGATGAGGATGGTGCCGTCGCGGTTGATCGACCACCAATCGGCGCCGAGGGTGATGTTCTTGATCGGCGAGAAGACGACACCGAAGGAGGTCATGTCAGCCTCCTCGGGGTTGAGGCTGGCCTTGCCCCCGGCGAAAATGCGGATCGTGTTGGCCGGGATGGGCGTGTTGGTGTAGGGATTCACCAGATCCAGGCCGGAATAAATGGACTCGGTTACAGGATCAAACTGCTGCTTGAAGGTCGGCACACGGAAGCCAGTGCTGTAGGAACCGCGGAAAAGGACTTTCTCGTGCGGTGTGAAGCGCAGGGTGATCTTCGGGTTGGTGGTGCTGCCGAAGCCGGTGTATTGATCGCGGCGGCCGGCGACGTTGAGGTCGAGGTTCTTCCAGAGCGGGATCTGCAGCTCGGCGAAGACGGCCTTGATGTCGCGCTTGAGGGTGCCGCCGGTGGCGAGCGCGTTGTCGAAGGGCGCGTTGAAGATGAAGTTCTGCACCGAGCTCGGGTCGGAGCGCGGGTCGCCGGCGAAGAAGTATTCCTCGCGGCGGAAGTCGAAGCCGAGCGCGCCCTGGATGGTGCCGCCGGGGATGTCCCAGACGGAGCCGGAGGCGGTGAAGTCGGCCTGGGTGGTGGTGAACTTGCCGCCGTAGAGTTCGACTCCGTCGGCGCGGACGGAGTCGAGGGCGGTCAAGGCTTGGGCCGTCTGGGTGTAGGAGAAGGGATTGACCGTGCCGTTGTTGATGAGGGCGGCGAAGGGATAGGCGTAGAAGTAGCCGCGGTTGAGGCGCGACTTGCTCTTGCTCTCGGCGCGGGAAACACCGGCGCGGTATTCCCAATCGGCGAAACGGTCGCCGGGGAGCGCGAGCGGACCCTCAAGCCCGACGAGGAAGCGGTTGGTGTCGCTCACGGTGCGGATCTCGCGGTTGCCCATCGGGATGGCGCGCCAGCGGAAGGGGATGGGCGCGCCGGCGTTGATGGAGCCGGCTCCGAAGAAGGCGACGAGGGCGTTGTAGACGCGGTTGTAGTCGGCGCCGGTGCTGGGATAGGCGAGGTTGAAGAAGGGGTTGGTCGAGACGGTGGAGCTGGAAATCTGGTTCGCCGAGAAGCTCTTGTTGGACTCGGAGCGGCCGATGACGGCCTCGGCGGTGAGCAGGTGCTTGCCGAGCTTGAGCGTGCCGCGGCCGACGAAGTTGGTGTTTTCAACCGGCTGCTGGAGGACGGCGGCGCGGCCGGTGTCCCAGGCCGAACCGTATTTGGCGGCGGGGCTGTTCCAGAGGACCTCGTCGTAGGGCCCCATGCCGTCGAGACCGGCGTAGCCCGAGGTGTTGGTGGGCAGGTCGGAGATGTTGATACCGTTGACGCGCAGGGCGGGATTGGCGGGATCGACCGGGCCGGTGCCGCGGCCGGTGTTGTTCAGATTGTCGCGGCTGAGGATGTTAAATATGGTCCCGATGGCGAAGATGGTCGCGACAGGGGCACCGCGGGTATCGGGCGAGAGGCCGCGCGCGGGCTGAAAGGTGTTGACGAAGTCGCGCTCCTCGCCGCGCAGCATCTTGTGGTCCGAGAGCGAGAGAGAGGCCATGATGTTCCATTTGTCAGTGTTGAGGTCGCCCCAACCACCGACGAGGGAGTAGCGGTAGATGTCGCCTCCGCCGTCCTCGGTGATGTCGGAGGAGGCATTGGCGACGAGGCCCTGGAAGTCGCGCTTGGTGATGAAATTGATCACACCGCCGATGGCGTCGGTGCCGTAGATGGCGGAGGCGCCGTCCTTGAGCACCTCGACGCGCTCGATGCCCTGGAAGGGGATCTGGTTGAGGTCGACCACACCGCCGTTGAGGCCGTGGGAGGAGACGCGGCGGCCGTTGAGGAGGATGAGGGTGGCGTTGGAGCCCTGGAGGCGGAGGTTGGCGGAGGTGGCGCCGTTGTTGCCGCGCTGCTGGCCGCTGACGACGTCGGCGTTGGACGCGAGGTTGTCGGGCGCGTTGCCGTTGATGTTCAGCGTCATCATGAGCTGCTCGGCGCTCGCGATGCCTTCCTGCTCGAGGTCGAGCCGGTTGAAGACGGAGATGGGCAGCGCGCCCTCGTCGGCTGGCCGCTTGATGGACGATCCAGTAACGATGAATTTCTCAAGTTTGACAGACTCCTCCGGTTTGGCCGGTTCGGAGTTGGCGGCGGGCGCGGTTTGCGCCACCGCGAGGGGGGCAAGGCCGATGGCGGCGAAGGCCGCCAGCCATGCGGGACGGTTCCACAAGCAACGTGTGTTCATGCAGGTCTGGGTTTGTAGTTGGGGTGCGGCCTTGGGTGCGGCAAGGGCGCGGGTGTGCATCAGCCGGATCGCTGCTTTCCGGCCGGGGTATTACCGGGCGTATTTACAGCAAGGGGCGCGGTGTCCAAGCCGAAACGACGGCCCCGGGCCGACCGGCCCGGTCGCCCCGAAGGCGTTGGCAATATCGGCAAAAAAACCGTCGCTTCTGACAAGCCGCATCACCGCCCGGCGGGGCGGCCGCCGGGCAGGGAGACACGCGGGGCGTCGGGGCCGTCGAGCTGGCGGAGGCCGGCCAGCGGGTCGTCGGCGAGGCGGAGAAACTTGAAGCCGAGAAGGCGGGGTTTGCCGGCGGCGTCGCGCGCGGCGTTGTCCTTCGTTTCCCTCGCGATGAGCTCGTCGATGGTCTCCTCGCGCACGGCGGGCTCGGCGGAATGGATGACGTGCAGGGCGCCGTCGGGGCCGCGGGCGATGAGGCCGACATGACCGATCCAGGCGTTGCCGCCGAAGGTGTCGGTGAGGGGGTCGCCGGGTTTCACGACGCCGCGGACGAGGTTGATGGCGTCGCCTTCGCGCAAGTGCGCGCGGGCCCGGTCGATCTCGGCGTAGGGGAGGAACACCTGCTCGTGCTCGACGACGGGGATGCTGGTTTCGAGCTTGTAGCGGTTGCGGAGGAAGCGGGAGCGGTCGACGCGGCCCTGGAAGCGGGCGGCCTTATCGCCGGCGAGTTCGGCGGTGATGTCGCGCACGAGCCAGCGGTTGGAGGGATTCCAGTCGGTCTCGGTGTAGTGGTTGCGGGTGACGACGCCGATCTCGCCGTCGCGGTAACGGATGCGTTGGAGCAGGCGCATGAAGCCGGGCCAGTCGCGGCTGAGGGCCATGGCGTAGATGTGCTCGATGAAGACGAGGCAGTCGCTCTTGCCGAGGCAGTAGAGCGGCTGGGGGTCGTGGGTTTCGAACGGCATCTCGCCGAGGAGGTAGAGTTCGTAGGGCTGGCCGAGGTTCTTGCGCGCAAGATGGATGACGCGCCGGCGCAGGTCCGGCTCCGTGGCCTGAAGGTGGCCGAGGTAGGCGCCGGTCTCGGCCTCGGTGAACTGAAAGAGCGGCTTGGCGACGAGCGGAGCCAGCTGGTCGGGCGGAAGGGTGGCGCCACGGGCGACCGGGAGAATGAGAACCGCGGCGGCAAGCAGGTGTTGCGGGCGCATGGAAGGCGGGGGAGGTGGGTGAAAAAAGGGGCGATTCCGAGGAATCGCCCCAAGGGTTTCGGGACCGGTCCGTGCTCAGAAGGTGCCGGTGATGCCAAACTTGATGGTGCTGGCCGGCTTGAGGAGCTGGCTGGTGCGGCTATCGATGGCGAAATACTGCTCGGGGCCTTCTTGACCGAGGTTCTCGAAGTTCATGAACAGCGTGGCGTCAGGCCGCACGCGGTAGGTCAAGCCCGCGTTGTAGCGCAACAGGTCGCGTTGGAAGCGGCTGGCCCCGGCGGTGGTGCTGAACACAATCAGGTGCTCGCCCTTGAAGCTGGCGTCGAAGGAGGCGCCAAACTTCTTGTAGTTGTAGAGCAGGCGGGCGTTGAAGAGGCGCGGCACGAAGCCAGCCACCTGGTTGGTGTTGAGCACGGTGGTGCCGGCGAAGCGGCCCTTGGTGCGCTGGTAGGTGTAGTTGGCGGAGACCGTCAGACCTTTGAGGGCGCCGGGGAGGAAGGCGAGGCGCTGGCGGAAATCGATCTCGATGCCTTCGGCCTCGGCATCGCCAAGATTGACCGGCTGGAAGATGCGATAGCCGCCGTAGAGCCCGTCGAAGCCGTTGTCGGGGCTGTTGGGCACCGTCAGGCCGGAGTTCACACTGCTGCCGATGTAATCGGTGATATCCTTTTTGAAGACGCCAACGGAGAACATGCCGTTGTTCGTGAAGTAATACTCCAGCTTGAGATCGATATTCTCGGCCTCCTGGGGCTTGATCGCCGGATTACCGATGGTGACGGTCTGGGCGGAATCGCTGACGGTGACCGAGGGCACGAGCTGCTGGAGGGTCGCCCGCCCGTAGCTGGTGGACCAGCTGCCGCGCGCCTTGAGGTTGGGCGTGATATCGTAGGCGAAGTGGATGCTCGGGAAGTTTTTTGAGTATTTGCCGTCCGTGACTTGGGATTGGTAATCCATCCTGGCGCGCAGGTAGTGGTCCGGCTGGGTGGCGATCGGGGTGGAGCGGGCGCGGAAGTAGGTGAAGGTTTCAGTGGCCACGCGTTCGTGGCGGACACCACCTAGCACGTTGAGCCGTCCGAAGAGCTTGGCTTGCAGCTGCACATAGCCGGCATCGACTCCCTCTTCCATGATGCGCCGGAAGGTGTAGGGCTGGGTGGCGTTGAAGTTCACGTCCTCATACCACAGGGTCGGATCGTTGAGGGTGCGGGAGACAGCGGACGGTTTGAAGGCGGGCAGCCGCGTTCCTCCGTGCTGGCGCTCGAACTCGCTGATCGGCATGAGATCGGTGTTGAGTGTGGTGCCAACGACACCGAACCAGCGACGGGGGCTGTTGGGATAGTTGTTCACGCGGCGGTTGACGGTGTCGAGGCCGGCTTTGAGCTTGAGCGGAATCTTCGTGTCGAAGTCGTAGGTGGCGTTGACGGTGGCGCTGACCTCGTTGGTCTTGGTGACGGTGTCGCGCTTGACGAACTGGCGCGAGGTGATGGGGACCGGTTGGGTGGTGGTGTTGGCCGCCGTGAGCACGATCGGCGTGTAATTGGCGAAATTATAGACGCTGGGACCCGATGTCTGGGTGAAAACGCGTCCGTCGAGATTGGAGTTGTCGAGGATGAAGCCGAGCGGTGCGTTCAACCGGCTGATATACTGGCCGGCTTGGCCTTCATTGCCATGGCCCGACCACCAGGTGGTGTGGCTCCAACGGTAGCCGTGGTCGACCTTGAGGCGGCCCCAGTCGTGTTCGAAGGCGAGGGTGCCAGTGGGATTCTTGCTGGTGAAGGAGAAGCCCCAGGTTTCGACGTCGAACCGGGTGCCGGCGGCCTCGCGGATCTCGGTGCGGTTGGCCGTATAACCGGGCATGACAAGGCCGGTGGTGCCGTTGAAAATGGTGCGCGTGCCGAACGGATTCACCCGGACGCGGTCATAGAAGGGCTCGTAGCCGGCGTTGTAGAGGAAGCGCAGCGACATCTGGGTGGTGTCGGACAGGCGGTAATCAGCACGAGCGCTGAAGGCGTGGATGATACGGTGGTTCAGGCCGCTGCGCTTGTCGTAGTCATGGAAGAACGCCACGGGGTTGTTGGTGAACTCATACTGCAGGAAGTCGTAGTCGATGGGGTTTACGACCTCCTGGTATGAGGCGTTGACCGAGATGCCCAAATTGCGGGTCCCGCCGAAGACGTCGAAGACCTCGGTGTAGGAGGCGCTGAGGTCGGGATGGAGGGGGTGGTCGGCGAGCTGGGCGTTGCGCTCGGCGTAGGAAGGATGATACCGGCCGTTGACGTTGTAGGTGAAACGGCGCTTCTCCTTCTGGGCGAGCGGCGACTTGGTCTTGAGGTTCAACTGGCCGCCGAGGGAATCGGCGCGCTTGTCCGGGGTCTGGCCGGCGATGATTTCGATCTGCTCATAGTTCGAAGCGGAGAAGGAGTGGAGCGTGGCGGTGCGGCCGATGCCGGAGACACCGGTGGAGGACATGCCGTCGATGTTGAGGCGGGTATAGCTGTCCGGCTGGCCGCGCACGCTGATGTTGAAGATCAGGTCGTCCTCATCGGTGGTGAAGGTGATGCCGGGCAGACGGGCGGCGAGTTCGCCGACATTCTGGGTGGGCAACACGCCCCATTCGTCGAGGGCCACGACGGTCTTGATATTGGAAGCATTGCGCTGCTCGGTGATGGAGAGTGCCTGGCCTTCCTTCACGGTGGAGACGATGAAGGGTTCCATGACAATCCCGTCGGAGGTCTCCATCTCAAAGCTCAGGTCATTGGAGCCATCGGCGACCGTGATGGTCTGCTTGGCATCGCTGAAGCCGCTGTAGGACACGACCACCTCGGTCTCGCCGGCCGGCACGTCGTGGAAGACATAGCGTCCGGAACTGTCGGTGACGACCGAGCGGTTGAGTGAGGGCAGGGTGACGAGGGCGCCTTGGAGGTTGTTACCGGTGCCCTTGCTGCTGACGGTGCCGGAGATCTTTCCGGCGGCGAAGGCAGCTTGGGCGACGAAAAGGGCGGCCGTGGCCGCCAGCAGGTTCAATGCGGTGCGCAGCGAACCGAAACGCGGAGACAGTGTGCGGTTGTCGGAGCTCATCGGTGTATGGGTTGACGTGCGCCGGCAAGGTCGTGCCGGCATGCGTGGGGGGATGGGGATGTGAGCGGAAAGATACTGCCCGTGACAGCGCGTCCAAGCAGATTTCCTTGGCGGCCCCGTCCGGTTGGGCTGGCTCAGAGAGAAACCGCCATCATGGATGGCATTTTCGTCAAAAACTTCATCATTTCTGCCAACGCCCTGTCCCGGCCATTACCCGGTCTTCAGCGCCTGCCCGGGGCGGCGCGACCGCTGTGCCGGTAGGCGAGGGGAGAGACGCCGTAGGCCATGCGGAATGCGCGGCTGAAGCTATAAATGGAGGAGAACCCGCATTGCTCGGCGATCTCCGACACGCGTTGCGGTCCCAGTCGCAGCAGCCCGCAGGCCTGCTCGAGCCGCAAGCGCCGCAGGTGCCGCCCGATGCTGACACCGCACGAGGCTTGGAAGCGCGCGCGGAGGTGGCTGGGGCTGATGCCGAGTGCGCGGGCGACTTCGCGGATGGTGGGGGGATGGGCGCTGCGCTGCGCGAACTGGTTGACGCTGATGAGCAGACCCGGGGCCGGCGGGGCCACGGCGGCGGCGGGCGCGGGTGGTTTGAGCCGCCTGAGCCGGGCCAGGAACAGGGCCAGCAGCAGCACGGGCAGGTCGGCCGCCCGCTCCGTCTCGTAGGCGGCCACCAGCTCTGCGGCCAGCGCGCGCAACGGCGGGGTCAGCTCAAAGGCGCGGTAGCGCAGCCCGGCGAGCGGCTCGGAGTCGGCCAATTCAAAGGTCACGAAAAGCCACGAGAGCTCCTCGCGCTTCGGCTGCGTATAATGGTGGAACTGGAAGGGGAAGACCAGCAGACCCTCGCCCGGCTTGAGCGAAATGTCGCGGTCGTCCACGCAGACCGTCGCGCCCGTGCGCAGCGCGCAGATCAGCACGTGGCGATGGTGCAGCGCGCGGCCGCGCCGCGGCTTGTTGAGGTCGGCGAAGCGTTGCCGTTGGAAGCACACGATGTTGTCCGGCAGCAGCAGATTGGGCGCCGCGCGCCCGACCAGCTGGTGGATGGGCTGGGGCAGGCGCGAGACGAGCTCGCGCAGGTCGCTGGTGGGGGTGACCGTTGGCATTTTCGTCAAAAACATCGTCATTTCTGCTGCTTGTCGCCCCGGGCGCCAGCCTTATCATTGCATCCCAATTCCCCACGCCATGCTTGCGCCGCACCTCCTCGAACGCAGTCACTTCGAACACGCGCCCGTCGCCGTGTTTCCGGGCAGCGCGGAGGCCTCCCGCGCCGTGGCCGCGGAGATCGCCGCACTCATCCGGGCGCGGGAGAAAGAGGGCCGGCCCTGCGTGCTCGGGCTGGCGACGGGCTCGACCCCGGTCTCGCTCTACGCCGAACTGGTGCGCCTGCACCGCGAAGAGGGGCTGAGTTTCCGGAACGTCACCACGTTCAACCTCGACGAATATTACCCGCTGCCGCCGGAACACCCCCAGAGCTACCGGCGGTTCATGCGCACGCATCTCTTCGATCATATCGACATCGACCCCAAGCGCACGCACCTGCCGTCGGGCACCGTGGCCAAGGCCGAGGTCGACGCGCATTGTGCGGCCTACGAGGAGGCCATCCGCGCCGCCGGCGGCATCGACGTGCAGATCCTCGGCATCGGACGCACCGGACACATCGGTTTCAACGAACCGGGCAGCCCCCGCCACTCGCTCACCCGGCTGGTCACCCTCGATCCGCTGACCCGCCGGGATGCCGCGGGCGACTTCGGCGGCGAGGCCGCCACTCCGCGCCACGCGCTCACCATGGGCGTCCGTTCCATCCTCAACGCCCGCCGCCTCATCCTCATGGCTTGGGGCCAGCACAAGGCCGACATCGTGCGCGAGGCCGTGGAGGGCGAGGTCAGCTCGCGCGTCACCGCCTCGTTCCTGCAGGAGCACCCCGACGCCGTCTTTGTCCTCGACCACGCCGCCGCCGGCGCGCTCACGCGCCATCGCACACCGTGGCTGGTCGGCCCGCTGGCCGAGCAGGGTCTGGCCTGGGATGAGCGGATGACCCGCCGCGCCATCCTCTGGCTCTCGCAGCTCCGCCAGAAACCCATCCTCAAGCTCACGGACGACGACTACAACGACGCCGGCCTGCAGGATCTGTTGCGCGCACACGGTTCCGCCTACGAGGCCAATCTCGTCGGCTTCTACCAGATGCAGCACACCATCACGGGCTGGCCCGGCGGGCGTGATCCCGCCAAGGCCAGACCCGGCGACGCCCCCGTGCGACCGCTCCGCTCCGCTTCGGCGAACGTCTTCCCCAAGCGCGTGCTCGTGCTCTCGCCGCATCCGGACGACGACGTCATCTCGATGGGCGGCACCCTCTGCCGTCTGGTGGATCAAGGCCACGAGGTCCACATCGCCTACGAGGTTTCCGGCGCCGGCGCCGTTTCCGACGAAGCGCTTTGGCGGCAGCTTGTTTTCGCCCGTGACAGCGGCCTGATCGACGCCACCCGCCGCGCCCACATCGAAACCCTCTGTGCCGAACTGGTCAGAAGCGCCGCGGCCACCACCGCCCCCGAAGCCCTCGCTTGGAAAGGCCTCATCCGCCGCCACGAGGCCACGGCCGCGGCCCGTGTCTGCGGTGTCGGGGAAAGCCGCCTGCATTTCCTCGACCTGCCCTTCTACAACGCCGCCCCGCGCAGCCGACGCTACGGCGAAAAGGATGTCGCCGCACTCAGCGCCTTGTTGGCAAAAATCCAGCCGCACCTCATCTACGCCGCCGGCGACCTCGACGATCCGCATGGCACGCACCGCCTTTGCCTCCGCATCCTCCGCGACGCACTCAAGAAAGCCCTCGGCGACAAAGCCCGCTGGGCGGTCGAGGCCGAACTCTGGCTCTACCGCGGCGCCTGGGCCGAGTGGCCGCTCGACGAGATCGACCTCGCGGTGCCGCTCAGCCCGCAGGAAGTGCTCCGCCGCCGCCGCGCCATCTTCCGCCACGAGACGCAAAAGGACCAGGCGCTCTTCCTCGGCGAGGACCGCCGCGAATTCTGGCAGCGCACGGAGGACCGCAGCCGCCGCCTTGCCCAGGCCTACAACGCCCTGGGCCTTGCCGAATACGAGGCGATCGAGGCCTTCCGCCGGCACACCATCGCCGACTTTGCGCACTCGACCGCTTTCTGAGCCCAGGCCCAAGGGTCATCTCTGGGATGACACTCGGGTTTCGGTGCGGATCAGATCTTCACGAACCACTTTTTCCGCCACATCGCCCAGCCGATCCCGAAGAACACGGCGACAAACGACAGCGCGAAGGCGAGCGAGGCGTTGAGCGGCGACAGATGCGGCGTGAACAGCGTCTGGTAGAGCCAACCCTTCAGCGTGACCGCGGCGCCGTCGGCGCCGGTCCACTTGATGAGCGTGAGCAGCCGGCCCACCAGCCCGGCCAGGACGAAGAGCACGATGGCGTTCATGCCGTAGATGACGAAGGGCGTGGCCCAGCGCTGCCAGCCCTTCACATCGATCAACCAGTAGAAGCCCCCCAGCCACACCATCGACCATCCGGCCATGAAGACCGTGTAAGAACTCGTCCACAGGTTCTTGTTGATCGGGAAAACCGCCCCCCAGAGTGCGCCCGCGGCCAGCAGCACCACCCCGCCACCGAGAAGTTGCGCCGTCTTTTTCTCCGGCGTATCCTTGCCTCGCAACAAGTGGCCCGTGAGCGCGCCCAACAACGTCGAGGCGATGGCCGGCAGCGTCGACAGGATGCCCTCGGGATCAAAGCCCGGCGCCGGCGCGCCGCGCCATGTGTGGCCGGCCAGCAGGTGCGAGTCGATCCACCACGCGAGGTTGCCCTGCGGCTCGAGCACACCCGCGCCGTAGCCCGGCACGGGCACGAGCATCAGCAGCGCCCAATAACCGAGAAGCAACCCCGCGGTCCACGCCACCTGTCCGCGCCAGGTCGTGCGCAGGAAGATGGCGCTCGCCACCAGGTAGCACACGGCGATGCGCTGCAGCACGCCGGGGATGCGCACGGTGGCGGGATCGAGGTTCGAGCCGAGCAACCCGAACGGAAACGTCGCCAGCAGCAGGCCGAGCGCGAAGATGATCGCCGAACGCCGCAGCACATGCACGAACAGTCTGCCGCGGTCCGCGCCTTCCTCCACCCGCCGCGCGAAGGAAAACGCCAGCGAAACGCCGACGATCCAGAGGAAGAAGGGGAAGATCCAGTCGGTCGGCGTCCACCCGTGCCACGGCGCGTGCAGCAGCGGGGCATAGACGTCCTTCCACGACCCCGGATTATTGACCAGCAGCATGCCCGCGATGGTCGCGCCGCGGAAAGCGTCGAGGGAGACCAGCCGGGATCCCGCGTTGTTCATCGGGACGTCAATTGCGGCCCGCGGCCCGCCGGACAAATCCCAGGTGGTTGCCCACGGGCCGCCAGCGCCCATCGCTCGGGCGGTTGGTGATGACCGTGCCGTCGCCCTTGACGAAGTAGAACGAGGAAGATCCGCCGCCATCGAGGTTCACGGCGTCGTCGGCACCGAGCTCGATCATGAGGTCCGCCAGTTCGGGCAACGTCAGGCCGACGCTGTGCGTCGGCTGCCGGCCGTCGACGACGAGGAGGATGAGCGTGCGTCCGTCGGCGGTGACGCCGGCCGCGGTGCGCGGGTTCTTGTTGCCCGGCTGGACCCGCGCGGTCGCCCCGGTGTTCTTCCCGTCCGTCACGAGAAGCGTGCCCGGCTGTTTCTCCGCCGCCCCGATGCCGGCCACGCCCCAGCGCGCGGATTTCAGGTCCGCGCGGGTGATGTAGCCGATGCGGGCCCGGCCGTCGCGCTCGATGAGCAGCGCCGGGTCGCCGCGGCCCGCGCTCGTGCGCGGCGCGGAGACCAGTTTTCCGTCGCTCAGGCTCAGGCCGGTGAGGTCCACCGGCTGGCCGGGTTGGTAGCCCTTGGGCTCCCCTTCCTGCGCGGGCCGCAGGCTCTTCGAGAAATAGTTGGCGTTCACGGCCAGCACCGCGCCGACGGAACGCGCCCACTCCTCCACGGTCCGCAGGTGCGCCTCGGTGCCTTCGGGATTCTTGCGCTCGGCCCGGCTGAGCTGCCGGGTCACGACCGGCTCGATGTCGGGCGAATCGAGGCGCACCTTGGCCCACCAGCCGTTGACAGGCCCGAGCAGGGTGAGGCGGTTGATCTCGCCGACCTCGATGGCCTCGGTGCCGCGCGTCCATGGCGCGAGCAACAGGAGAAGGACGAGCAGGTGCTGCTTCATGGCCGGCCGGCGAATTCCGCGAGCATCACCGCGATCTCGTCGATTTCCGCGCGCGCGGGCCGCTCGGTCGTGCCGCGATGGCGGTTCAGCATCAGGCTGAAGACCAGCCGCTCGCCCGCCGCCGTCGTCACGTGCCCGGAAAGCGTGGCCGCCCAGCGCAGGCCGCCGGTCTTGGCGCGCAGGTTTTTCTCGGCGGCGGTGTCTTTCATGCGCTTGGCCAGCGTGCCGTCCACGCCGGCCACCGGCAGCGAGGCGAGGAACGCCTCCGCTTCGCGGTGGGTCGCCATGTGCTTGAGCAGCGCCACGGTGGCCGCCGCCGTGGTGAGGTTGTTGCGCGAGAGGCCCGAGCCCTCGTCGAAGATCACGTCGTCGCGCGGGATGCCGAGTTTCTGCGTGAACGCCTCGAGCAGGTCCAGCGCCAGCTCGTCGCTCCGCACCCAGGCCGGCGTGCCCGGCGGCCGGCGCATCTCACCCATATGCGCGAAGATCAGGTCCGTCTCCAGGTTCTGCGACGGGACCATGAAACCGCGCACGAGGTCGCGCAGGGGCGCGGACACGACCGCGCCGATCTCCACGGTCGCGATCGCCGGCGCTTCCGGCCAGCGCAAGCTGCGCGCGTTGCCGTCAACCGCGATGCCGGCCTTCAGCAGCGCCTCGCGCAGCGCGACGGCGAACCACTGCGCCGGCCGCGGCACCGTGGCCTCGCTCTCGATCACCTTGCCGCCCGCGGCCACGGGGCCCTGCAGCCGCACCAGTGTCTCCCCGGGCAGCCGCAGCACGCGCAGATCCCGCCGGTTCCCGAGCTTCTTGTGCTCTTCGGCCGAAACGGTCGTGAGTTCGTTGCGGAATTCCAATCCGCTCAAGGGTTGCAGGACCTCCAGCTTGGCCGGGTCGCCCGGCTTCGCCCCGGGGGTCACGCGCAGGTCGACATAGTTTTCCTCGAGAGTGATGGCAGAGATTTCCGCCCCGTAGTAGTCCCCCATGTCATCCACCGTCCAGCTGGCGCCGTGCGGCGGCCCGCGCAACCAGGTGGCATCCGCCACGATGTCACCGCGAATGTGTTTTATGCCGGCGCGTTTCAGCTCGGCGACAAAGGGGTCGAAGGCCGTCCAGAAATCCTTTTTCCCGTCGCGGGGATTCCAGTCGGGCGCCCCGCGGCCCGCCACCACGAGGTCGCCGGCCAGCACGCCCGAGGCGTCCACCGGTCCGGTGCCGAGCAGGGGCGTGCGGATGCGATAGGCCCCGCCGAGGGTGTCGAGCGCCAGCGCGCCGGCATACAGCTTGGAATTCGACGCCGGGCTCATCCGCCGGCGCGGATGGTGCTGGTAAAGCGTGCGGCCGGTGTCGAGAGACGCCACCTCGATGCTCCAGAGCGCGCCCGTGAATTTTTCCTGGCCGACAAAGGCGTCGATGAGCCTCTGCAGCTCGTCGACCGTCGCCGCTCCGGCCGCCAGCGCGCGTCCTGTGACCCCGAGGAAAAGGCAGGCGATGACGAGATGACTGGATTTCACCGCGCGAAACTTGGCGACCGACCCCGGCGCGGGCAATGACGGACTCGCGCCGTTTCTTTCTTGGACGGCCCGCCCCCGATGCTTTGCTCAGGCCGATGAATTTTGCCGAAATCGCCGCCGCGCTTCCCTCCGTTGCCGTCACGACGATCGAAGGCGTGCCATTTCCCCGGGTCGCCTCGGGCAAGGTGCGCGAGATCTTCGACCTCGGCGACGCGTTGCTGCTCGTGGCCACGGACCGGCTTTCGGCCTTCGATGTGATCCTGCCGCAAGGCATCCCCGGGAAGGGCGCCATCCTCACGCAGATGAGCCTCTGGTGGTTTGCGCAGACACAGGGCATCATCCCCAACCATCTCCTCCCGGATCAGGCGGGTGAATTCGCCCGGCGGGGAATCACCAACCGCGATCTGCAACTGCGCAGCATGGTCGTGCGCAAGCTCAAGCCGCTCGCCATCGAGTGCGTGGCGCGCGGCTACCTGATCGGCAGCGGTTGGAGCAGCTACCAGAAGACCGGCGGGGTTTGCGGCATCAAGCTGCCCGCCGGCCTGCGGCAGGCGGAAAAACTCTCCGAACCCATCTTCACGCCCACCACGAAGGCTCCGAAAGGCCGGCACGACGAGCCGATCGACGACGCCCAGGGTGCGGCCATCATCGGCAACAGCCTTTACGCGCGGGTGAAGGCGGCGAGCCTCGAGCTCTACCGCTTCGGCCACGACCGCGCGCAGCAGGCCGGCATGATCCTGGCAGACACGAAATTTGAGTTCGGCACCGACGCGGCGGGCAACCTCTTCCTCATCGACGAGGTGCTCACGCCCGACTCCTCCCGCTACTGGCCGGCGGACGAATACCGCACCGGCATCTCGCCGCCGAGCTACGACAAACAGTTTGTCCGCGACCATCTGCTTGCCCTCGGCTGGAACCAGCAGCCCCCCGCGCCCGACATTCCGGCCGACATCATCGCCCGCACGCGCGAGAAATACCTCGCCGCCCTCCGCAACCTGCTCGGCTGAGCCTCACACGACGTTGGCCTTCAGCTGCGCCAGCGGGTAGTGCGTGCCCCGCCACGTGATGCCGCCGGTCCAATGGGTCACGACCAGCGAGCGCAGCAAAATGTAGCTGAAGATCGCGATGCCGGCGGGCAACAACAGTCCATGCGACCAGTGGCCGCCGGCGAAACGCGTCTGGTCGACCCCCAGCGCGATCATCAGGGCCACACAACCGAGGTAACACCACCACGCCGGCCCGCCCGCCACGAACATGGCGGCCCACGGCCAGAGAAAGAGCACGGCTTGCGCCAGCACCCCCAACGGCGGCGCCCACCAGCGGTAGTCGGCGCCGGCGTAGGAATTCTTGGTCAGGCCGCGCACCATCGCCCGGACGGAGTCATACCACTCGACCGAAATCGCGTCCGCGCCGAGCAGCAGCTCGCAGCGCGCGCCGTGCTTCTTGAAGAGCTTGCCGAGCTTGATGTCGTCATCGGGCCGCAGGCGGATCGGCTCGTGTCCGCCCAGTTCGCGGTATTTCGCGGCGCGCACGAGTCCGAAGGCCCCGACGCTGCCGAAGGCCTCAGACTTCGGATCCGGGATTTTCCAGGGCTGGAGGCCGATGGTGAAGGAAAAGCTGAAAGCGTTCACGCAGACGCCGAGCAACCAGCCGCGTTCGTGGAGCGCGGGCACGGCGGCGAGCAGGTCCTTCTGCTCCGCCACGGCGCAGGCAACGGCGCGGCGCAGGGCATCCGGGGCAAAGTGGATGTCGGCGTCGGTGAAGAGGATGAAGTCGCCCGTCGCCCGGGCCGCGCCGTGGTGCAGGGCATGGTTCTTGCCGATCCAGCCCGGCGGCAGCTCGCGCACATGGTCCACGCGCAGCCGCGGCTCGCGCTGCGCCAGCTGATCGAGCAACGCACCGGTGCCGTCCTCCGAGCGGTCGTTGACCGCGATCACCTCGTAGTCGGGGTAATCCAGCGCGCACATCGTCGGCACCGCGGCGCCGAGGGTGGCCGCCTCGTTGCGCGCGGCGAAGACGATGCTGACCTTTGGCCAGCGCTCCGGCGCGGGGTGGGAGAGATCCGCCAGCCGGCGCATCCGGCGGTTGCCGCGCATCACCAGCGCAGCCGCCGCCAGCCAGAAGACGAGCAGCGGGAGGGCGATCCACATGGCGCAGAGTTTTCACGGCATCCGGCGAAGGTCAAAGAAACGCTGTAACCGCGGCGCCGACGCCGGGTTTGAATTAGAGACAGGATTCTAATTCATGCCGAGCCGCCTCCGCCACCTCAAAGCCTGTCCCCGCCAGCTCCGCAGCGAAGAAACACTGCGGGCGCTGTTGGACGCCACGACGGCGTTGCTGGAGCGGCACCATTTCGAGGACATCGGGCTGAGCCAGATCCTCGATGCCGCCGGCGTGAGCGTGGGCTCATTCTACGCGCGATTTCACAGCAAGGAGGATCTGCTGCCGCACCTCTACCAGCTGTATTCGGACGGCCTCCGGGAGCGAACCAGCCGCGGGTTTCTGCCGGAGCGTTGGCGCGGCGTAAACCTGGCCGGCCGGTTGCAGGGGTTGCTGGCCGAAGCCGTCGCCTCCTATCGCCAACACCGGGGATTGCTCCGCACCGTCGCGCTCCTGGCGCGCGCCCGCCCGCGGCTGGTAAGCCGCTCCAGCCTGCGCGAACGCGACGGACAATACGCGGCGGCCAGCGCCCTGCTCCTCGAATGCCGTGCGGAGATCCGCCACCCGGAGCCCGACCTGGCGGTCCGGACGGCCATCCTCTTCGCCCTCGCGGCCTGCCGCGACAAGATCCTCTTCGCGGAGGCCCCGCATCCGGCCTCGGTGAATATTTCCGATGAGCGTCTCGTGACGGAGCTGACCCGCGCGATGCACGCCTACCTGACCACCCAACAACCATGAAAATCCAAGCAACCATCATGTTCGCGGTCCTGGCCGCGATCGGCCCGGCCGCGACCTTGTCGTGGAAACCATACACCTACACCACCGGCGACCGGCCCGCCGTGAAGATAGAAGGCGAGATCACGCGGGTCGATGCCCCCGAGAATCACGCCGCGCCCGATGGCCGCAAAGTCCAACTCGCGCTGATGCGCCTGCGCAGCTCGGGCGCATCGGCCACCACGCCGATTCTTTATCTGCATGGCGGGCCTGGCAACGCGGGAATCCAATTGCTCGGTGCGCGCGAGTTCCGCGATCTTTTTGAGGCAATGCGCGCCGCGGGCGACGTGTTGCTGCTCGATCAGCGCGGGTGCGGATTGTCCGCGCCCTCGCTGCTGCCGAAGGAACCGTTGCAGTTGACTGGCGCGGCGTTGGCGACGCGGGAGTCGTTTCTCGCTGTGCTGGAAAAACACTCCCGCGCCGAACGCGATCGCCTGCTGCGCGAAGGGGTGGACCCGGCGCAATACACCATCCCTGCCTCAGTGCACGACATCGAGGCGGTGCGCGTGGCGCTCGGAGTGCCACGCTTGCGCCTGGTCGGCCACAGCTACGGCACGCAACTCGCGCAGGCTTACCTGAGGCAGTTTCCAGACCGCGTCGAGCGCGCCGTCCTGATCGGACCGGAGGGATTGGACATGACCTGGAAGATGCCCGCGGAATCCGACGCGCAACTGCGCCGCATCGCCGCCTGGGCCGCGGCCAGCCCGGCGGCGGCTCCGGCGATGCCCGACATGCTGGGCACGCTCCGCCGGGTGTTGGAGAAGCTGGATGCGCAGCCGGTCAGGTTCACCTACCGGCCCGAGCAGGGCGAACCCATGCAATTCGAGGTCGGAGGCTTCGCCTTGCGATTCATCATTGCGAAATTCTATCTCGGCGACCCCGTCAACTCGCGGTTCCTGCCCAAGCTGTTGGACGAGCTGGACAAAGGCCGCACTCCGATGTCGCTCGTCTACAACCTTGGCCAGATGTCGGGGAGTGGCCTCTCCTACACTTGGATTACCACGGATGCTGCGACGGGGGTTGCGGCGCCGCGGCGCGCAGAGATCCAGCGGCAGGAGTCGCAGTCGGTGCTCGGAGTTGCCCTAAATTTCCCGATCACCGAACTCAATGCCGTCTGGCAGGTGCCCGATCTCGGGGAGGAATTCCGCCGGCCGGTCACGTCGGACGTGCCGGTTCTCTTTGTCGCCGGCACCGAAGATGGGCTTACGCCACCCGAGCAGGCCCGCTCCATTCTCACGGGATTTCCCCGGGGCGCGGTGCTGGTCGTCGAGGGTGGTGGCCATGTGTCCCAGCTTGCAGCTCCGGGATTGGCGCGCGCCGTGGCGGACTATCTCGCTGGCGGGACGCCGCCCGGGAAAATTGCCATGCCGCTGCCCGAGTTTGCGCCGTTAATAACGCCGAGGAAATGAACGTTCCGCTGCCGACGGAAGAGTCAGGGCTTGCCCCGGTCTCGAGGCGCGCGTTGCCTTGCCGTCGTGAGATTTCCGTCCGCTTGCGCCGCCCTGCTCTTCGTTTTGGTCGCTAGGCTGACCGCTGCCCCGCTGCCGATCACCAGCACCGTCTACGACGTGTTCGGGGAGTTGCGCGTGCTCACCGAGGGGGCGGCCGTCCGCATTGCGCAGAAGGACATGCCGTCCGAATTGGCTGGGGCGGCCTCGAAGGATTTCGCCGCCGACGTGCGCGCCGTCCTGGCGAGACGCGGCTTCGCCCCCGGGCCCGAGGCGGCCAACCTCTTCCTCGAGACCTTCGCCCGCAAGGGACTCATCGTCCCGGCCACCCCCGGCGGGACGGGCTACCAATTCTACCTGGCCGTCCACGACTTCGGCTTCGCCCCGCGCACGGGGCCGAGGGCACCGCGTTCCGGCGAAGAACTGGTGCCGCTGGTGCTCAACACCGGCCATCCGGCGCCTTTGCTCGGCGGGCCCGAGGCGTTGAAGGCGAAGCGCAGCCCGCTGTTCTTCCCGGCGGTGCGCGTGTCGGTGGATCTCGTCAACGAAAAGCACCAGCCGGTGTGGACGCGCACGGTCACCGTGCCCCACGGCCATCCGGCGCTGGGGGGCATCAGCGCGACGCAGCTGCTGACCGATGACGCCCGGGTGCGCGCCGCCCTGCGGGCTGCGCTCGGCTTGGCGGCGGAGAACCTTGCCGATGCGCTGGCGGCGCAGCTGGCGTTGGATCCGGCTTTGCCGCCGCTCGTGCCCGTGCTCGAACTGGACGCCGCCCAGCCGGAGGCCACGGGTTTCACCGTGAAGGACCCGGTGGTCGCACGCCCGGTCGCGCCGCATTACGCGCCGGGGTTGCGCGAGGCGGGCATCGCGGGCATCGCGTTCGTCGAACTCGAGGTGGCGGAGGACGGGCGCGTGGGCCGGATCATCGGGGCGGGCGGGGTGCCGGAAAACCTCTTCAACGAGGCCGCCTTGCTCGCGGCCCGCATGTGGCGCTACCAGCCCGCGGTTTCCGGGGGCAAACCGGTGCGCTACCGCACGACGCAGATGATCACCTTCAAGCCGCCGGCGCGGGAGTGAGCCGGCTCACATCGGCGGGTGGGTGCCGCCGTGCTCGCCGAGGCGCTCGACCTTGACGCGCCGGATGCGCTCGGCGCTGGCCTCGACGATGGTGAGCCGGTATTCGCCGACGGTCAGCTTGTCGTCGCGCTTCGGCAGGTGGCCGAAATGCCGCTGCGTCCACTGCGCCACGGTTTCGCCGGAATTCCAGTCGAGGGGCCAGCCGGTCTCGGCCTGCAGCTCGCGCATGGTCAGACCGCCGCTGACGAGGATCGAGTGGGCGTTGCGCGCAAAGACGGGGCCGCGCTCGATGTCGAACTCGTCGCGGATGTCGCCCACGATCTCCTCCAGCACGTCCTCGAAGGTGATGATGCCCGCGAGCTTCCCTTCCGGGTCGAGCACGACGGCGAGGTGGCTGCGGGAGTTGCGGAACTCCTCGATCATCGTGTGCAGCGGGGTGGAAAGCTCGAACTTCACGACCGGCCGCACCAGCGGGGCAAAGGGGGTGTCCGTGCCGAGCAGGGAGATCTGCCAGAGCCATTCGCGGACGAGCAGCAGGCCCTTCACCTGATCGAGCGTGCCGTCGCAGACGGGGAAGCGGCTGTGGCCGCTCACCTGGGCCGTGCGGAGGTTCTCCGCGAGCGGCTTGTCGAGCCACATGGCGATGACCTGGTCGCGCGGCCGCATGATCTTCTCGGCGGTGGTCGAGCGCGCGCGGAGCGACTGCACCATGAGCTTGTTGATGAGCGCGTCGCCGGGGTGGGGGTGGCGGGCGTGGCTGAAGACATACTCCAGCTCCTCCGCGCTGAAGGCGTGTTCGCCTTCCGTCGCGGGCTGCAGGCCGCCGAGGCGGAGGAACCAGTTGGCGGTGCCGTTGAGCGACCAGATGAAGGGGTAGAAAAGGTAGTAGAAGAACATCAGCGGACCCGCCGTCCACAGGGACACCCCCTTGGGCCGCTGGATGGCCAGGGATTTTGGCGCCAGTTCGCCAAACACGATGTGCAGGAAGGTGATGATGCCGAAGGCGATGGCGAAGCCGATGGACGAGATGGCCGCGGGGTCGGTCACGCCCCAGCGACCGAGCAGCGGCTCAAGCCGGTGGGCCAGGAAGGGTTCGCCCACCCAGCCTAGGCCAAGGCTGGAGAGGGTGATGCCGAGCTGCGTGGCCGACAGCGCGGCGTCGAGGTGCTGCGTGGCCCAGAGGGCCATGCGCAACCGCCAGCCGGCCTTGCCCTTCTTCGCCAGCGGCCGCAGCTGGCTGGCGCGCACCTTCACCAGCGCGAACTCCGAGGCCACGAAAAAGCCGTTGGCGAGCACCAGCACGACAATCACGACGATTTCGAGGGAGAATTTGAGGAATTCAGGCATGGGATACGACCGGCGGGCAGGGTAGTTTCGCCCTCCCGCCCGGCCAGCGAAATAGCGCCGGGCTGCGCAACCGGCTCGCGCAGTTCGCGTTCGACAACTCGGGGGCGCCTCCTAGCTTCGCGCCCACTCCGTTCCCCATGGCTGGTTCCTCCGACCCCAAGCTCGCCAACCGCATCCTCACCGGCCTCGTCATCGGCGTGCTCGCCGGCGTCATCACGCTCCTGCTCGGTCCGAAGATCCCCATCCCCGAGGGCCTGCAGGGTCTGCTGACGCATGTCGGCATCAAGTCCTCCGCCACCGGCCTCGACTTGATGCGCGGCGTCTCCACCGTCGCGCTCGATCCCTTCGGCAAGATCTTCCTGCGCCTGCTCTTCTTCGTCATCATCCCGCTGGTCTTCGCCTCGCTCGCCACCGGCGTCGTGCAGCTCGGCCGGCCCGACAAGCTCGGTCCGCTCGCGGGCAAGACCTTCTTCTTTTTCTTCCTCAACATGGCCATCGGCGTCGGCCTCGGCCTCGTGATGATGAACGTCCTCCAGCCCGGCGACCACATCGACGCCGCGACGAAGGACCGCCTGATGGCCGAGTTCGGCGGCGCCGCCCAGAAGCACGTGCAGACGCAGGCCGGCCAGAGCGGACTGTCCTTCAACGTGATCGTCGAGATGTTCATGCCCGCGAATCTGTTCGCCGCCGTCGTGGGCCAGAGCACCGCGCGCATCGGCGACGTGCTGCCCCTCATCCTCTTCGCCATCCTCGTCGGCGTCGTCGGCACGATGATGGCCGAGGAGAAGCGGAAAAAACTGCAGGATTCGCTGCAGATGGTCACCGAGCTGATGACCGGCATCGTGCACCTCGCGCTCCGCCTCGCGCCCTATGCCGTGCCCTGCCTCATCTACAGCGTGGTCGTGAAGTCGGGCCTCGACATCATCGTCGCGCTCGGGGTCTTCGTGCTCGGCTGCGCCAGCGTGATGGCCCTGCACCTCTTCGGCACGATGAGCGTGTGGATCAAGGTCTGGACGAAGTGGAAGCCCGTGGAATATTTCGCCGCGATCAAGGACGTGTTGGTGACCGCGTTCTCCACCAGCTCGAGCAACGCCACCCTGCCCGCCGCGCTCGAGAACGCCACCAACAAGCTGAAGCTCTCGCCCAGCACCGCCGGCTTCGTGCTCCCCCTCGGCACGACGATGAACATGAGCGGCACCGCCCTCTACGAGGGTTGCGTCGTGCTCTTCGTCGCGCAGGTCTTCGGCATCGACCTGACCATCGGCCAGCAGATCACCCTCCTGCTGCTCTCCGTGCTCAGCGCCGTGGCCGTGGCCGGCATCCCCGGCGGCTCGCTGCCGCTCATCGCCGGCCTGCTCATCACCTTCGGCATCCCGCCCGAGGGCATCGGCATCATCCTCGGCACCGACCGCATCCTCGACATGTGCCGCACCGCCACCAACGTCGGTTGCGACGTCACCACCGCCGTCGTGGTGGACGAACTCGTGAAGAAATCAGAGGCCAAGATCGGGACGGCGTAGTCCCTTTCCGCCCCCTCATCGCACCAGACGGGCCGTTCGCCTGTTTTGGTTGGAATCTGCCCCGGAGCTGACTTCTCTTACCCCTCTCTATGACCACCCGCATGCTTCGCCCCGTCATCGCCCTCATCGCCGGGTCGGCCCTTGTCGCCGGCCTGTTCGCCCAAGCCCCCGCCGCCCCGCAGATCAAGTTCCCCTCCGCCAGCCCCCAAGGCGTCATCAAGCAGCGCGTCGGCATCACCGACATCGAGGTGACCTACAACCGCCCGAGCATGAAGGGCCGCAAGATCTTCGGCGGCCTCGTGCCCTACGGCCAGGTCTGGCGCACCGGCGCCGACGCCGCCACCCGCGTCAGCTTCAGCACCGATGTGAAGCTCAACGGCGCGGCCGTGCCCGCCGGCACCTACGAGCTGTTCACCATCCCCGGCGAATCCGAATGGACCGTCATCGTCCAGGCCGTGAAGGACAAGGCCCAGTGGGGTTCCTACGCCTACGACCCCAAGAACGACACCGCCCGCTTCACCGCCAAACCCGCCGCCTTCCCCTATCCGGTCGAGACCTTCGCCATCAACATCGGCGAGATCACCCAGACCAAGGCCACCCTCGCCCTCTTCTGGGAGAGCACCCGCGTGCCCATCACCGTCGAGGTCGACACCGTCGGCGCCCTCGTGCCGCAGATCGAGGCGGTCATGGCCTCCGACGCGGAGAAAAAGCCCTGGTTCCCGGCCGCCATGTTCTACTATGAGAACAACCTCGACCTCGAGAAGGCCGCCGCGTGGATCGCGAAGGGCCTCGAGGCCCAGCCCAAGGCCTTCTGGATGCACTACCGGCACGGCCTGATCCTCGCCAAGAAGGGCGACAAGGCCGGCGCCCTCGCCGCCGCCAACAAGTCCAAGGAACTCGCCGCCGCCCAGCCGCCCGGCGAACTCCGCGACGAATACCTCCGCCTCAACGACGCTCTCATCGCCAGCCTCAAGTGAGGCGCGGTTGGCCTGATTTCTCCCGCGCCCCGGCGAACCCCGCCGGGGCGCGCTGGTCTTTCTCCGCTCCCTCATGATGCGCCGATTCTGCCCCGTCCTTTTCCTGGCCCTGCCGCTCACCGCGGCCGAGCCCATGCCCCCCGCCGAGATCCTCCAGCAGCTCCGCGCCTTCGCCACCACCGGCACCGTCCTCCACGTCGGCGCGCATCCTGACGACGAGAACACCGAGCTCATCACCTATTTCTCGCGCGGCCGCGGTTACCGCACCGCCTACCTTTCGCTCACCCGCGGCGATGGCGGCCAGAACGAACTCGGCCCCGACTTCGACGAGAAACTCGGCGTCCTCCGCACCCAGGAGCTGATCGCCGCGCGCAAGATCGACGGCGGCCGCCAGTTCTTCACCCGCGCCATCGACTTCGGCTACTCCAAGACCCCCGAGGAGACGCTGAAATTCTGGGACCGCGAGCAGGTGCTCGGCGACGTCGTGCGCATCTACCGCCAGTTCCGCCCCGACGTCGTCATCACGCGCTTTCCCATCCCGCCCGGCAGCGGCGGCCACGGCCACCACACCGCCTCCGCCATCCTCGCCGTCGAGGCCTTCAAACTTGCCGGCGATCCCAACGCCTATCCCGAGCAGATCGCCGAGGGCCTCGCCCCCTGGCAGCCCCGCCGCGTCTTCTGGAACACCTTCCGCTTCGGTTCCAACACCGGCCCGCTCCCGCTCGACGGCCCCGTCACCAAGCTCGACATCTCCGGCGTCGATGCCGCCTCCGGCGAGGAGTTCGGCAAGATCGCCGCGCGCTCCCGCGCCATGCACGCGACGCAGGGACTCGCCGGCTTCATCAACCGCGCCCGCACCGGTCCCAACGAGCAGAACTTCCTCCTCATGGGCGGCGACCCGGTGACCACCGACCTCTTCGACGGCATCGACACCTCTTGGGCCCGCATCCCCGGGGGCGAGGAGATTCAGAAGCTGACCGATGAGGTCGTCTCAACATTTGACCTCAATCAACCGGACAAGGCATTGCCACAACTCCTGCGCTTGCGGGAGCGGCTCATTGCCGGCGGCGCTAGACCGACAATGGCTTTTTCTAAATTACAAGTTTCTGATGGTTTGGATTTCACACGACGTCCACCGCCTCCCAATCCTTGGCAAAGCTTCAAGGACGATAAGCTCGCTCATCTGGATTTGATTCTCCGGACGATGCTCGGCCTGGAAGTCAAAGCTGAGGCCGCGGCGTCCGATGTTGTTCCCGGAGAGGAATTCCACCTGGCCCTAGCGGCTGTGGTCAAGAGTCCGGTTGTTCCGGTCAAATTAGCTTTCTGGCACGGCGATGAATTGCTCGAACCTCAGCCGATCACACCGGAAATACCTTTGGTATGGGCCGATGAAAAAGGACGGATAAACCCCGACGCCCCACTCACCCATCCGTATTGGCTCAGCGAGGACTTCCTCAAAGCCACAGCGAATCTTGAGCAAAGCTCGATGATAGGTCGTCCCGATAGCCTCCCTGCATTTTTAGTTGATGTTGTGCTCGAAGTATCGGGGCAAGACCTGCACTTCACAGTTCCTGTCACTGCGCACACCGATGCATCTAAGAAGGGCATCGATCCAATTCGTGTGGTCTCTCCCGTGGCGTTGTCGCTGAACGCCGGCGTTCTTGCCATACCTCGTGGTGCGGCAAGAGAGGTTTCGGTAGAGGTGGTTGCGTCCGCGGCAAACATGAGCGGAGTCTTGCGTCTCAGTGCACCAGTAGGTTGGCAGATTTCACCAGACTCTCGGCAGTTCTCTCTCGCTGGGCCCGGCGACAAGGCCGCCTTCACTTTCACCATCACCGCACCCTCCTCGGGTGGCACGGGCTGGCTCAACGCCTTCGCCGAGGTCGGCGGCCGCCGCTATTCACACCAGCGCATCGAGCTGCGCTACGACCATCTCCCGCCCCAGCTCCTCCAGCCGCCTGCACGCGCGCGGCTACTCTCCGCCGACGTCGCCATCCGGGGCAAGACCGTCGGCTATCTGCCCGGCGCGGGCGACAGCACCGCCGAGACCCTCCAACAGATGGGCTATGCCGTGCGCGTGCTCACCGGCGCCGACCTCACGCCCGAAAAACTCGCCGGTCTCGATGCCGTCGTCATCGGGGTGCGCGCCTTCAACGAGCGGGCCGACCTTAAGGACAACCTTCCCGGCCTCTTCGCGTGGGTGGAGCAGGGCGGCACCGTCGTCGCGCAATACAACCGCCCCAACGGGCTGCTCGCCGAGCAGCTCGGCCCCTACGCACTCTCGCTCGCCGGTCCGGCCCCGCAGCAGCGCATCACCGACGAGACCGCGCCGTTCGCCTTCCTCGCGCCCGACCACCCCGTGCTCAACCTGCCCAACAAGATCACGCCCGCCGACTTCGAGGGCTGGGTGCAGGAACGCGGCGCGTATTTCCCGAGCAAGTGGGACGCCGCCTACACGCCCATCCTTGCCGGCAGCGATCCCGGCGAACCGCCACTCCACGGCGCGCTGCTCGTCGCCAAGCACGGCCGGGGCCACTACGTCTACACCAGCCTGGCCTTCTTCCGCCAGCTCCCCGCCGGCGTGCCCGGCGCGTGGCGCCTCTTCGCCAACCTCGTCTCGCTCGGGAAATGAAGTCTCTGCCCAAGTCAGTTTTTTTTGTCCACGGATTTCACCGATCGATCTGGATTGGTTTCTTGTGCCGGCTCGAAGCAGATTTGCCGGGATTTATTCCTGCCTCATCGGATCACTCCAAATCAGGGTCATCCAATTTCATCCGTGTGATCCGTGGTAAAGAAATCGTGCGCCTACTCCATGCCTTCCGCTCCTGAAACGCCCCCCGACCACGAGGATCCGCCCGGCCTGCCCGGCTTCCACACCTGGCGCGGGGTCTATCTCTTCGTGTTCGCCTTCTTCGTCGCGGTCGTCATCGCGCTCACCGTGTTCTCGCGCGCCTTTGCATGAACGCCCTCGACTGGATCGTCCTGCTCGGCGCCATCCTCGGCATCGCGGCCTACGGCACCTGGCGCACGCGCCACACCGACAAGCTCGACACCTACCTCAAGGGCGGCCGCACCACCGGCTGGTTCACCATCGGCCTGTCCGTCGCCGCCACGCAGGCCAGCACCATCACCTACCTCTCGCTGCCGGGCCAGGCCTATGAGAATGGCATCGCGTTCATCCAAAATTATTTCGGCCTTCCGCTCGCGCTCATCCTCGTCTGCGCCGTCTTCCTGCCCATCTACCGCAAGCTAGGCGTCTACACCGCCTACGAGTATCTCGGCAAACGCTTCGACCGGAAGACCCGCCTCCTCGGCGCCGGGCTCTTCCTCCTGCAGCGCGGCATCCAGGCCGGCATCACCATCTACGCCCCCGCCATCATCCTCGCCACCGTGCTCGGCTGGCGCCTCGACCTCACCATCGTCTTCACCGGCCTCGTCGCCATCGTCTACACCGTCACGGGCGGCAGCGCCGCGGTGAACCTCACCCAAAAGCTCCAGATGGCCGTCATCTTCGGCGGGATGGTCACGGCCTTCATCGTCCTCCTCGTCAAGCTCCCCGCCGATGCGCTCCCCATTGCCGGCGCCATGGGCAAGCTCGACGCGGTCAACTACACGCCCGACCTCAAGCTCCGTTACACGCTCTGGAGCGGCCTGCTCGGCGGCTTCTTCCTGTCGCTCTCGTATTTCGGCACCGACCAGTCGCAGGTGCAGCGCTACCTTGGCGGCGCCAGCGTGCGCGAGGGCCGCCTCGGGCTCATGTTCAACGCGCTCCTCAAGATCCCGATGCAATTCTTCATCGTGATGCTCGGCGCGTTGCTCTTCGTCTTCTACCAATTCCACGCCAGCACCCCGGCGGTCTTCAACCAGACCCAATGGCAGCGGCAGGTCGCCGGCCCCGACGGCGCCCGCTTCCGCGCGCTCGAGGACAAGCACGCCGCGCTGCACGCCGCCCAACAGGAAAAAATCCGCGCCTGGGCCGCCGCCCACGAGAAGGGCGACGCCACCGCCGAGGCCGCCGCCCGCGCCGAACTCACCGCCGCCCAGCGCGCCACCGTCGCCGCCCGCAACGAGGCCCGCGCCGCCCTCCAGGCCGCCGACCCCTCCGCCAAGCGCACGAAGGACTCCGACTACGTCTTCATCACCTTCATCCTCACGCAGCTCCCGCACGGTGTCATCGGACTCCTTATCGCCGTCATGTTCGCCTCCGCGCTCTCCTCCAAGGCCGGCGAGCTCAACGCCCTCGGCACCACCACCACCATCGACCTCTGGCGCCACTTCCGCCCGCTCGCCGAGCACGACGAGCCCCGGAACGTCCGCAACGCGAAGTGGTTCACCGCCCTCTGGGGCCTCTTCGCCATCGGCTTCGCCCTCTTCGTCAGCTTCCAGGAGGACCTCATCGAGAGCCTCAACATCGTCGCCTCGATCTTCTATCCCGCGCTGCTCGGCGTCTTCCTCGTCGCCTTCTTCCTCAAGTGGGTGCGCGGCTCCGCCGCCTTCTGGGGCATGGTCACCGCGCAGCTCGCCATCTTTGCGATCTACTTCGCCGGGAAGATCTGGCCCGCCTACGAAATCGGCTACCTCTGGCTCAACCCCATCGGCTGCGCCGCCTGCGTGCTCTTCAGCATTTTCTTCCAGGCCCTGCTGCCTGCCGACATACGGACAAACCACGAATGAACACGAATTCACACGAATATCTGTCGGCTTGCGGTTCATTCGTGTTCATTGGTGTCCATTAGCGGTTCACCTATCTGAGCCTGGGTTTTGTCCTCAGCCTTTCAGCCCTTAAGTCTTTCCGTCTTTGTCCACCCCGCCCGTCATTTGTTTCGGCCAGCAGCCCTGCGGGTTCTTCCCGCGCCGCTTCCTCTGGGCCAAGATCGCCACCGCCCGCCGCCTGCAGGCCGAGCTCGGCGGCGAGATCGTCTTCTTCTGGCACGACAGCGACCACGACCCGCGCGAGACGCAGACCATCCTCCGCCACCGCAAGACCGGCGAACCGCACACCTTCAATTTCAACTTCGTCAACAAGACCCAGCGCAAGTGGACGCCGCTGGCCGCCAAGCGCATCCCGCCCGACTGGGCGCCCAACACCGCCCGCTCCCTCGGCGCCTACGCGCCGCCCGCCGCCCTCGCCGCCTTCAAGACCGCCCGCTCGCCCCTCGTCGGCGGATTCTGCCTCGAGGTCTACCGCGCCCTCGGCCTGCTGGACGGCGTGCGCGTCGTCCGTTCCGCGGACCCCGCCGTGCGCGCGGCCGCCTGCGACATCACCGACTGCTTCGTGGACGTGACTCACGAGGGCGAGACCGTGCGGGCCCGCCGCCTGCCCGACGGCTCGCTTTGCCTGCACGAGGGCGGCGATTGCTGGCGCACCTTGCCCGCGCAACCCTTCACCAAGGAACAGGTCAGCCCCGCCCGCGACAGCCGCCTGCGCTGGATGCAATCCGTTGTCCGCTGCACCCACTACATTGCCGGTGCGGGCGAACAGGCATACTTGAACAAAGCCGATGCACCTGAAATCGTCTTCGTGCCCCGCGACCCCATCGACCGCTCCGATGAAGCCTGGATCCCAGACTGACCCCGCCCGCCCATGACGCGCCGCAAACCTCCCGAGCCCCTGCTCGCCTTCGGCGCGCACCCCGACGACATCGAGTTCGGCGCCGGCGGCATCGTGGCGCGCGAGACCGCCGCCGGCCGCCCCGTGCACTTCGTCGTCTGTTCGCGCGGCGAGGCCGGCACCCATGGCACCCCCGTGCAACGCACGGCCGAGGCCCGCCACGCCGCCCGCCTGCTCGGCGCCACCCTGGAGTTCGTCGTGCTCGACGGTGACGCCCGGCTCGAGCTGCGCTCGGCCCATGCGCGCAAGCTAGCCGCCATCATCCGTCGCGTGCGGCCCGGCCTCGTGCTCGCGCCCAGCCCCGGCCGCAACCAGCACCCCGACCACTGGCGCCTCGCCATCCTCGTGCGCGATGCCCTCCGCCTCGCGCGCTACGGCGGCCTCAAGCCCCTGCGCGGCCAGCCCCCGCACACCGTCGGCCAGCTGTTCTTCTACGCCCTGTCCACCGCCGCCGAACCCCCGGGCGAACCCATGCTCATCGACATCTCCGCGCCCGGCCTCGTGGACCGATGGACCAAGGCCATGGAAGCCCACGCCTCGCAGATGAAGACGCGCAACTATGTCGAGCTGCAGCTCGCCCGCGCCCGCGTCCACGGCCTCAACGCCGGCCTCCAATACGCCCAACCCCTCTGGGCCGATAGCCCGGCCGTGATCGACGACCTCTCCACGCTCAGCCGCGGCGCGAGGCGGTTCTGAATCCCGATGATTTCTGCACCACAAAGACACGGAGGCACGAAGGGCCTGAGGTTCGATCAGAATTCTCTGTGTCTCATTGTCTCTGTGGTTCTCTGTTCGGATCGATCCGTGGCGATCCGTGAAATCCGTGGTCAATAAAACATGCCCGGCCGCCCCCTGAAGATCGGCATCACCTGTTACCCGACGGTCGGGGGCAGCGGCATCCTCGCCTCCGAGCTCGGCGAGGAGCTGGCGGCCCGCGGCCACGACATCCACTTCATCAGCTATGAGCCGCCCTTCCGCCTGCCCGACGGCCCGCGGGTGCATTTCCACAAGGTCGCGGTCAACAGCTACGACCTCTTCAAGTATCCCGACTACACGCTGCCCCTCTCGGTGAAGATGGCCGAGATCGCCGCCGCGCACGCGCTCGACGTCTGGCACGTCCATTACGCCGTGCCGCACACCACCGCCGCCCTGCTCGCGCGCGACATGCTGCCCGCCGCCCGCCGGCCGAAGATCATCACCACGCTCCACGGCACCGACACCACGCTCCTCGGGCGCGACCCCGGCTACGGCCCCGCCATCACCCACGCCCTGGAAAACTGCGACGCCATCACGACCGTCTCCGAGTTCATGCGCCGCGAGACCGTGCGCGTGCTCGGGGTGAAGCGCCCCATCGAGGTCATCCACAATTTCTTCGAGCCCCACGCCGCCCCGCGCACGCCGGTGGACATGCGCCGCGAACTCGGTCTCGCGCCCGGCGAGGCGATGCTCCTGCACATGTCGAACCTGCGCCCGCTCAAACGCATCGACCTGCTGCTCGACACCGCCGCGCGGCTCAAGTCCCGCCTGCCCTTCAAGCTCGTCATCCTCGCCGGCGGCGACTTCGCCCCCTTCCGCGGCGAGGTGGCCAAGCGCGGCCTCGATAACCACGTCGTCGTGCGCGAGCGCGTCGAGGACATCGAGGATTACGCCCAAGCCGCCGACCTCGGGCTCTTCACCTCGGAGGTGGAGAGTTTCTGTCTCAGCATCCTCGAGCTGATGAGCCTCGGCCGCCCCAGCGCCGCCTTCGCCGTCGGCGGCATCCCGGAGGTCACGCTCGACGGCGAGACCGGCGTGCTCGCGCCGCCGGGCGACACCGCCGCGCTGGCCGCCGCCGCCGAGGCCCTGCTGCGCGCCCCCGCCCGCCGCGCCGCGCTCGGCGCCGCCGCGCAAAAGCGCGCGCGGGAAAGATTCTCCGCCGCCGCCATCGTCCCCCGCTACGAAGCCCTCTACCGCCGCGTCTGCGGGGAATGAACAGCATGGCCCAAGATTAGCTTGACGGCAATACACCGTCGTTTGTAGGGAATAAGCCGTCAATGAGTTTGCTGCACCGGCTCTTCCCCGTGGTTCGCGCCGAAATCCTGCGGCTGCTGTTTGCCGAGGAGGGACGTGAGTTGCACGGACGTGATCTGGCCCGGCAGAGCGGCCTCAATGTCAAAACAGTGCAGGACGAGCTGGGAAAACTGTCGCAGGCCGACTTGGTCACGAGCCGACGCGACGGCAACCGGCGCTATTTTCGTGCCAACGCCGGACATCCCCTTTTCACCGACCTCAGGCAGATCGTGCTCAAAACCGCCGGCTTGCGCGATGTGCTGGCCGCGGCTCTCACCCCGGTCGAGGAGGTGGAGGTGGCCTTCGTCTTCGGTTCACTGGCCGGAGGCGCGGGCAGGGCGGAAAGCGATGTCGACCTGCTCGTCATCGGCGAGGCGGGGCTGCGCAAGTTGGCGGGCCCGTTGCGCGCGGCGGCGCAGGTGCTGGGTCGGGAGATCAACCCGGTTACGATGACGGTGGCCGAGTTCAAACGCGGCCGGAGAATGAATCCGCTGCTTGTCGATGTGCTCGGCAAACCAAAGTTGTTCGTGAAGGGAGGTCCCGATGAGCTTGAGCGACTGGGCTAAGGCCGGCTGGTTGAAACCCCATTCCCCCTCCCGCGATCAGATCGCCAGGATCTTCAGCGTGGTGGATCGCGACCTGGAGGATTCGAAGGCCACGCTGTCACCCGACGGCCGTTTCAACATCGCCTACAACGCAGCCTTGCAGCTTTGTGCCATCGTCTTGCTCGCCGAGGGTTGGAAACCCGACAAGCTCAACGCCCACCACCGGACGATCGCGGCGCTGCCCGTGATCCTTGGGGCCGAACGGCAAGCAGACGCCGACTACCTCGACGCATGTCGCACCAAACGCAACAGGCTCGAATACGACGCAGCCGGCAAAGTGAGCAACATGGAAGCGAAGGAACTACGGGAGTTTGCCCTTGAACTCCGGAAAATCGTGGTCACTTGGCTCGGCGAGGCGCACCCCAAGCTCTCACCGTGGAGAAAATAACCGCCTTGGATGGCGTGCTCCCGGCCCAAGCGCCTGCATTTCCCCGCGTCCGCCGCCGCGCAAAAGCGCGCGCGGGAAAAATTCTCCGCCGCCGCCATCGTCCCCCGCTACGAATCCCTCTACCGCCGCGTCTGCGAGAATTGAGAGGATCCGCATGGACACGTGGAGAAAGCGGAGACGAAGCAGGCTTGATGCTTTCTGAACCGCGGCTTGGCTTCGGGTTATGTCTCGCCGCCGCCGCGAATCCAGTTGGTTGGAACTCATCCCGCCCGTCGGCGCCCTGATAGTGCTCAGCATCCTCTTTGTGCCGGGGTTCAAGCAGATGATGGGAGCTCTGCTGTATTTGGCGTTAGTAGTGCTGATTCTCTACGTCGCAGCCATGATCGGCTGGAAGCTTTGGCAGAGGAGCCGCGGAGAGGAAACCGGCTCTGCAACTGCGCCGGCAGCCCGGCAATCCGAATCAGTTTTGACCCGAGACTTGCTGCGAGAACTAGAGTGGAAGCGCTTCGAAGACTTGGTCGCTGCCTATGTGCGCGAACTTGGGCATGAAGCGCGCACCACCCGCATCGGCGCCGATGGCGGTGTAGATGTGGAGGTGATCGACAAAACCACGGGTAAGGTCAGCAGTCTTATCCAGTGCAAGGCGTGGGATGCCTACAAAGTCAGCGTCAAACCTGTCCGCGAGCTGTTGGGGGTTATGTCCGCCGCGAAGATCACGGAAGGTGGATTTTTCACCACTGGAGATTTCACGTCCGAGGCCAGAGAGTTCGCGGCGCAAAACCAGCTCGACCTTGTCGATGGGGACGAATTCCTCGACCGCATCCGCCAGCTGCCACCCGAGGCCCGCCGCCGGTTGTATGCAACCGCTACAAATGGCGACTACACTACACCGACCTGCCCGAGTTGCGGCGTTAAAATGCTGCGGCGCACGGCCGCCAGGGGTCGTAACGAAGGCTCCGATTTCTGGGGTTGCCGCAATTACCCCCGCTGCAAGCAGACCTTCAAGTTGTCAGCGCCCTGAATGGCTTTTGGATTGTGGATGCAGTTTGCTGGGTTGGTTGCGCAGCATACCAGATAGTTCCGGTAAGTTACGGATGGCGGGCACCGGCTGCTGTTAGGAAGATGCCGTCGATTTGTTCACTGCACCGCGGCACCCGATGTGATCGTCAGCTATCCATACGTCGACGATCCTAGCGTGAAAATTCTGCCCCTACCCGGTGTTCTTCAGGCCGCCGGCGATGCCGTTGACCGTCAGGGCGACGACGCGCTGCGCGGTCACAAGGTTCCGGGCAGAGAGTTTGCCGCGGCGCAGGCGGCGCAGCATCGCGACCTGCAGGTGGTTGAGCGGGTCGATGTAGGGGTTGCGCAGCCGGATGGAGTTGGCCAGCACCGGCTCGCTGCCGAGCAGCTCCTTCTGCCCGGCGACGGCGAGCACGAGCCGCCCGGTGCGCGCGAACTCCGCCTCGATGCGCGCGAGCATCCGCGCGCGCAGGCCGGCGTCGTCCACGAGGCCGGCGTAGAGGCGGGCGATGCCGGGGTCGGCCTTGCCGAGCGTGAGCTGGGCGTTGTCGAGCAAGGTCTGGAAAAACGGCCAGCGCCGATACATGCCCTGCAGGCGCGCGAGTCCGCCCGGCCGCTCCGCGACGGCGGCGAGACCGGTGCCGAGGCCGAACCAGCCCGGCAGGTTGTAGCGGCTTTGCATCCAGGAAAAGACCCAGGGAATGGCGCGCAGGTCGGCGAAGCTCCGGGGGCCGGCCTTGCGGTAGGTCGGGCGCGAGCCGAGCTTGAGCGTGCCGATCTCGTCGATCGGCGTCGCCTGCTGCCAGAAGCGCAGGAAATCCGGGTCGTGCACGAGGCCGCGGTAGGCCGCGGCGCTGGCGGCGGCCATCGCCTCGAAATCCGCCGCCCAGCGGGGGGGCGGGCGGTCGCGCCGGCGGCCGGCGCGGTGCATGCCGAGCAGCACGCCGTAGGTCATCTGCTCGAGCACGCGGTGCGCGAGGTCGGGGTCGTGGTAGCGGGTCGAGAGCACCTCGCCCTGCTCGGTCACGCGGATGCCGCCGTCGCGCAGCCCGGCGGGCTGGGCGAGGATGGCCTTGGCCGCGGGTCCGCCGCCGCGCGCGATCGAGCCGCCGCGTCCGTGGAAGAGCACCAGCCGCACGCCGTGGGCGCGGCAGACGGACGCGATGGCGTCCTGCGCGCGGAACAACGCCCAGTTGGCGGCGAGATAGCCGCAGTCCTTGTTGCTGTCGGAGTAGCCGAGCATCACCTGCTGGCGCCATCCCTCGCGGCGCAGGCGGCGGGCATAGGCGGGGTCGCGGAACAGCTCGCGCAGGATGCGTGGCGCGGCGGCGAGATCGTCGAGGGTCTCGAACAGCGGCGTGATGGGCAGGCTCGCCCCGGCCACGGCTTGCAGCAGCGCGACCTCGAGCACGTCGGACACGTCGGCCGTCATGCTGATGATGTAGGTGCCGAAGCCGGCGGGCTCCCGGCCGGCGGCGGCGAGGGTGGCGAGCAGATCGCGGGTCTCGGCGGAGCAACGCGCGTTGACCCGCGGCACGCGCCGCAGGGCGCGGTGCAGCAAGGCCCTTTTTTCCGCCTCCGGGAGCGAATCGTAGTCCGGCCGGCGCAGCAAGCCGGCCACGACGCGGGCATGCACGCCGGAGTGCTGGCGCAGGTCGAGCGGAGCGGTGCGGAGACCGAAGACCGCGAGCGCGCGGCGCAGGTCGAGCAGTTCGCCGTCACGCAGCGCGGCGGCGGGACCGGCGGCGAGGCTGGCGTCGATGACTTCGAGCGCGCGGGCGAGGTCGTTTTCGCCGAGCGTGTTGTCGGCCAGACGGCGGCGCAGGATCTGGACGGCGAGGCGGTAGGGTTCGTCCTGGTGCCGGGCTTGGATGGCCGGCCAGTCGGGCAGGGTGCGGCCGAGTCCGACCGTGAGACGGCGCAGGGCGGGGGTGCCGGGGTCGCGGTGTCCGGCGACGGTGAGCGACCAGGAGAGCGCGCGGAGCCGGCGGAGCATCTCGCGGCGGGCGAGGTCGCGGTGTGCCGCCAGCACGGTGGCGGTGACGTCGGCGGTGACGAAGGGATTGCCGTCGCGATCGCCGCCGATCCATGAGCCGAACCGCAGCCAGCGGCGAGGCGGGCGCACCGTCGGGTAGTGCGTGCGCAGGGCGGCGGCGAAATCGCGCGCCAATTGCGGCAGCACCGAGAAGAGCGTGCGCTCGAAATACCAGAGGCCGGTCTGGGCCTCGTCGAGCACGGTGGGCGGCGCGGGACGGCTGCGGTCGGTGAGCCAGAGCGAGACGATTTCGCGCGCGACGTCGGCGCTGCCCGGGATGCCGCCGGGCGGCGTGCGGCGCAGTATCCCGGCGAGCCCGCCCAGCTTGGTCAGGATGGTGCGGCGCTTGGCTTCGGTGGGATGCGCGGTGAAGACCAGCTCGATGTCCATGCGGTCCACGAAGCGCTGCATGGTGGATGCGCCCACGCCGGCGGCCTTCAAGGCGGCCACGGCGGCGGTGATGGACTCCTTGCGCGGCAGGCCGGCGGCGCGGCGCTCGCGCAGCAGGCTGATGCGGAAATTCTCCTCGGCGAGGTTGACCAGCTCGAAATAGAGCGTGAAGGCCATCGCCTGGTTCAGGGCCTCGGCGGGCGTGAGCCGGGCGACGGCGCGGGAGAGCAGAAGCGCGGCCCGGTTGTCGCCGGCGCGGGCGGCCTTGGCGAGCCGGCGCAGGCGCTCGACCGTGGCGAAGGCGCGGCGGCCTTCGATCTTCCGGATCACGCCGCCCAGCACGGCGCCGAGCGCGTGGATCTCGCCGCGCAGCGTGGCAAGCCGGTCAAGGGCGCTGGGAGCGGGCGCGGACATCGCCCGCATTTTGCCCGGAAGCCGGGAGAGCTAAAGACCAAAGACGGCGCGGCAACGTCATAGCGGGGGAGGGCATCGCGACCGTCGCGTGCAGGCACGCTCCCACAATGGCAAGCGGGGCATCCCACCAATTGCGGGTGAAGTGATCGGTCTACGCGTGGCGGGGGCGGCCGGCGGACTGGCCGGTGCGCACGAGCATCTCGCGGAACCAGCGTTCGCGCGTGTCGAAGATGCGGCCGCCCTTGATGCGGTCGAGTTCGATGGTGCGGAGCCGGTTTTCGTGCTCGGTGTCCTCGCCGACCACGCCGGACTCGCCGCGCAGGGCGGCCTCGACCGCGTGCTCGGCGCAGCGCTCGATGAGGCTGAAGTCGGCGTCGTTGGCCGGTGCGGAGCGGGCGAAATAGCCGCTCTTCTGCACCAGCACCTTCTCGGCGCCGATGGCCTTGCCGAGGTGGTCCGCGAACCACTGGCCGACGTTGATCTTGTCGAGCTTCACGTGCCCGAAGGGATCGCGCTCGGGCTCGATGCCGCGTGCGGCCATCTCCGCGAGGATGGTGTCGATGCAGGCGCCTTCCGAGACGAAGAGGTTCACGTTGCCCTGGCGGTCCATGATGCCGCGGAGGCGGTCGGCTTCGGCGGCGAAGTCGACCTGCATCTCCGGGATGTAGACGCCGTGCACGGCCCAGCGCTCGGGCGAGATGCCGAGGCTCGGCGCGAAGTGGCGGCCGTCGAGCTCGCGCAGGTAGTGGCGCGTGGTGGCGGCGGTGAGCCAGCCGCAGTGGCGGCCCATGACCTCGTGGATGATGAGCATGCGCGAGCTGGCGCCCTGTTCGCTGACGATGTTCTCGAAGAAGCGGGCGCCCTGCTCGGCGGCGGTCCAGGCGCCGAGGCTCTGGCGGACGGGGATGATGTCGTTGTCGATCGTCTTGGGCAGGCCGAGCACGCGCAGGGCGTAGCCATGGCCCTTGAGCCAGACGGAGAGATCGGCGGCGGCGATGTTGGTGTCGTCGCCGCCGATGGTGTGGAGCACGTCGACGCCGTCCTTGCGGAGCTGGCGGGCGGCGACCTCGCGCGGGTCCTGGCCGGGCTTGACGAGGCCGCGTTTCACGCAGTCGTCGACGTTGGTGAGGCGCACGCGGGAATTGCCGATGGGGCTGCCGCCGTAGCGCCGGAGCACGCCGGCCTGCGTGCGCATGTCGGGCGTGACGAGAAAGGAATCGCCGCGCAGCAGGCCCTTGTAGCCGGAGCGGTAGCACAGGATCTCGATGTCGCCGGAGACCTCGGAGTATTGGCGGATGAGTTCGCCGACCGCGGCGCTGAGGCAGGGGGCCAGACCGCCGGCGGTGAGAAGGGCGACGCGCAAGGGTTTCATGGTTTGGGCAACAGAGGATGCAGGCCGCGTGCCGCCGCAAGCTGCGAGGGCCGCGCGCCCCGGGTATTAGCAAACCCCGCGGGGCGCGGTAGCGGTGCGGTGGGCGGCGTTAACCCTTGGCAAATCGGGGTTATCACAGTCGCAACTGGCCGCGGATGGCGGCGATGATCTCCGGCGGGCGCAGCGCCCGGGTGTCGAAGGTGAGCGCCCCGACCGGCGGTTCGAGGGCGGCGAACTGGCTCCCGACCATGCCGGCCTTCATGTAATGGCCCGGCCGGCTGGCGACGCGTTCCGCGATGGTGGCGGGATCGCCGCTCAGGTGAACCAAGCTCACCTCCGGCGCGCCGTCCATCAGCACCCGGCGGTATTTTTCCTTCAGGGCGGAGCAAGTGAACACCGCGCTGCGGCCGGCGGCGCGGCAGGCGTCGATCTCGGCCCGGATGGCGGCGAGCCACGGCGCGCGGTCGTCGTCGTCGAGCGGCGTGCCGGCGGCCATCTTGGCCTTGTTGGCGGCGCTATGGAAATCGTCCGCCTCGAAATACGGCCAGCCGAGCGCGTCCGCCAGGCCGCGGCCGACCGTCGTCTTGCCGGAGCCGGCGACTCCCATGATGAGGATGATCTGCGCGGGATTGCCCACGGCGCCACACAAGCAGCGCGGCCGGGCGCGACGAGACGGAAATTCGGCTTCTGCGTGTCAGTTTCCGCTGCTAGCATGGACTTCAAATATGAACACCGCCACTGCATCCGGCTCCGTTTGGTCGGCGCGCCGCCCCAAGATTTCCGCAGCCCTCGTGCTGCTGGCCGCGGCGTGGCTGGTGCCGTTTCTCGTGCACCTCGTCCCGTGGCACGGCGAGCGTCCGCTCGGGGTTTACCTGCTGCCGGTGTTCTGGACGACGCTGGTGGCCGTGCAGCTTTATGGCGTCGGGTTTGCCCTGGCCGTCGGCCTCGTGACGCCGCTGGTCAACCTTGCGCTCACCGGCCTGCCGGCGGCGGCGCGCATCGGCCCGATGGCGGTCGAGGTGGTGGGTTTCGTGCTGGTCTCCGGTTGGCTGGCGCGCAAGGCGCCGCGGTTTTTCCTGGCTGCGCCCCTGGCCTATGCCGCGGGGAAAGCGCTGGCTATCGGGGTGCAGTGGACCGTGCCGGTCTTCGACTACACGCGCGACCCCGCCGCGCACCTGCTGGCCTCGCTGCAGAACGGCCTCGCCGGGCTCGTGATCCTCACCCTGATCAACCTGGGCCTGGTCTGGTGGGCGCGCCGCCGGAAGGACCGGGACGCGGAGTAGCCGGCGATGTGGTTTTTGCCCGATTTCGACCTGCGTGCTTTTGAGCGTCCGCGGGTCGTGCAGGTGGCCGAGGTCGCGGTGGCAAACGAGCCGCGCACGATCACCCGCGCGGTGAATCCGCGGAGCGCGGGCGGACCGCACGATTTTTCCTCGGAGGGTGACTACTGGTGGCCCGACCCGAAGAACCCCGCCGGACCCTACGTCCGCCGCGACGGCCAGACCAATCCGGAGAATTTCACGGCGCACCGCCGCCTGCTGCTCGACATGGCGCGTGATGTCGGCGCGCTGGCCGCGGCCTACGACCTGACGGGCGAGGAGCGTTTCGCCGCCGCCGCCGTCCGGCACCTGCGGGTGTGGTTTGTCGACCCCGCCACGCGCATGAATCCGAGCCTGCCCTACGCGCAGGCGATCAAGGGCGTGGCC
>Ga0073934_10001005_pt1 | contig 72727 bp, 57 predicted proteins | sample LarsenN4metaG_FD_76834 | JGI IMG/M metagenome (GOLD analysis project Ga0073934, IMG submission 76834) | Hot spring sediment bacterial and archeal communities from British Columbia, Canada, to study Microbial Dark Matter (Phase II) - Larsen... ...
GGATTTATCTGACAATTGCCGGACTTTTGGAAATCGCCTGGGCCGTCGGGTTGAAATATACCAATGGCTGGACTCGTCCCATTCCGAGCATTATTACCGGCGGCCTGATGATTTTAAGCTTCTATTATCTTTCTTTGGCGGTAAAGTCGCTGCCGATCGGGACTGCTTACGCCGTCTGGACCGGCATCGGAACCGTCGGCGCGGCAATCATCGGCATTCTGGCCTTCGGCGAACCGAAAAATGCTCTCCGGATTCTCTGCATCGCATTGATAATTGCGGGAATTGCAGGGCTAAAGTTTACATCTTCCGGGTAATCAGGTAGTTTTGACCGGTGAATAAGTTGAATGGAAAGATAAATCCCTAATTATTAAAATATGCGTCGCGATATTACCTCCTGGTTTAGTTCGAATTTGATGATGGATATGCCGCTCGTTGCCTATGGCGATGCGGGCTATCCGCTATTGATGTTCCCGACGGCTGCAGCTGATTTTCTCGAATATGAGCGGTTTTATCTGGTAGATGCGATAAAACCATTTATCGAAAGCGGGCAGATTCGCGCCTTTTCTGTTAATTCCGTCAATAAATACAGCCTCTTGAATCGCGAAATGCATCCGGCCCAAAAGGCCGAAATGCTCGCACGATATGACCGCTACATTACTGAAGAGGTTTTGCCGCTGATACGCAATGAATGTGGTCCGAAGGAGCGTCCGCTGACGACCGGAGCCAGTCTCGGCGCCTTTCTGGCTGCAAATACTTATTTCAAGCATCCCGATCTTTTCCGCGGTACGATCGCAATGAGCGGAAGCTATGATATTTACAATTACCTCGAAAATTATTTCGACGACAATGTATATTTCAACAACCCGGCACTGTATCTGAAAAACCTCGACGATGACTACTTTCTGCCGCGACTGCGACAGGCCGACTCTATTGTTATCGTCAGCGGGCAAGGCGCCTACGAGGCACCGGACCGCAGCCGCGAATTCTCCGCTCTGCTTCACTCAAAAGGCATCCCGCATCTGCTCGAACTCTGGGGACACGATGTCAGCCACGATTGGCCCTGGTGGCGCAAAATGCTGCCGTATTATCTCGGCAAATTCACCGAAAATTGAAGTGTGAAACATTTCTACATCAGACCTACGAAAATTTTTGGAGGACGGATCGATGAAATGACGTTTACCTTTGACTATGCTTTTGCAAATCGTCATTTTCTCGAACCTTGAGATACTTTTATAAAAAGGTATTGACAAAAAAGACTGGGGGGGGGGTAGAATAAGGCCGTCTTGTTTTTTACGACTTAGAAAAGGGCCTTATGAGGAAGATCTCCATGGTGAGATGGGGAGACGGTTGAAAACGGCAGATGTCAAATAAACTTCACAATTCATTGTCCGGTGATAGGCGGATCACCTTCTTGTGATAATCCCCAGCAAAATCATTGGGGCTATTCCTTGACCTGCCGAATGTTCGGCGCATTTGATTGTATTGACTGTCCGGATGGGCAGTATTGTATTGGTACGGGAGATTTGCCGCCTTGCCCGCATACTTTTCCATAATTTCGTTGAGTGGATATGACCAGGGCGATAGATTCCAAATTTGCCCATTTCGACTCAAGTTACGTTAAATGTAATCTGTGAAGTTAAGGCTAGCAAATTGGACACTGTCTACAGCATCGTTGAAGTTTTGCGCTGTTTTTGTTCTCGGCGTTTCTCTATGCTGCGTATCCTATTCGCAGGATTCAGCGCTTAGCATCAGGAACGATTTAGTGGTGGTCCCGGTTACGGTATTCGACAGGCAAGGCCGGCTTATTAGTAGTCTTTCCGAAAAGGACTTTGAGATCTATGAGAATGGTGAGTTACAGAAGATCGCGAAATTTGAATCGGCGCGCGAACAAATAACTGTCCTTTTTTTACTCGACTTAAGTCCGTCTATGATTCCTTATTTGACTAAATTGGCTGATTTCGCAAACAAATTCATTGACAGGCTTGAAGAAGGGGACTGCATCGGAATATACGGTTTTTCTGATGATCTGCAGGAGTTATTGCCCATTGCCAGGCGTAGCAGAATTACGGACTCTGTAAAAATTTACGGTAGAGGATCCTCTACGGCGCTTTACAAGTCAATAGTCTCTGCGATTGACCGCCTTGGCACGATTAGGAAGCGAAAGGCGGTCATTCTGTTTTCCGATGGCCAAGATACCGCCGGCACACTAAGCTCAAAGGACGTTTTTAGAAAAGTTTCCGAATCTGATGCGGCATTTTATGTTCTCCAGTTCGGCGATGCAACTATTTCAAAGAATCCTTACTAAGATCCGGGAGAAAATGCCTATCCTTCCGGGGATACATTAACTTCCTCCGACAGTATAATTAGCAGAAGAGATTTACGCATACTTGGTCCCGATACCCTTCAAAAAAAGATCAACGAATTCATGACGCAATTAGCCGAAAAAACGGGCGGTCGCTACTTTAGGTCTGCAGAGATTGAAGATTTTCAGAAAGCATTTGATAATATTCTGCAGGACCTGTCGGCGAAATATTACCTTTACTACTATCCCGATCGCGAACCAAAACGAGGCGAACAGAGATCTATCCGGATAAAAGTCTTGAAGAACGAAATGTCCGTAACGTCAAGAACCGCTGTCATCTACAAATAGTAAACACGGAGTTTACTTTCCTTCAATTGAGCAATCCCCACTTATTACGGTGATTAAGCAGACTAAGTAACAACGAGGACAGGGACACGAAAAAATTTGTAGTTGTCGCAGATCTTTCTCTCCGTGTATCAGAAAAGGGTTCCAGATGTTCCGTAGAAGAACTACACCATTATCTTGCTACATGGATAAATTTTACCCGTCGCCTTTTTTGCCTTTGCGGCGGGTTCCTTCGGGTTTATCATTTTCCGGCTGTTCGGGTTCGCGCGTCTGCGGGCGCGTTATCTGCGGCCGCGTGATTGGCGGCGGCGTTTCTTCCGGCTGAGTCTTGATACGGTCATTGTCAGTGTTGGCGTCTGAGGGCGGTTCGCCGCTCGGAGTTCCCGTGTTTCCGGTATCGGTTCCGGCCGGCTGATCTACGGCGCCGGATTTAATTGCTGCTTGTTCGGCCTTTTCTAGCTTTTCGAGCTCCTCGCGTTTGTTTCGCTCGATGGCTATACGAATATCCGGCGGGATTGGCGGAATCGGCGGAAAGCTTTCGCGCGGCTTGTCCTTCATGAATGGGATCATAAACGCATTGAAATACGGAACGGCGCCGTGGCCGCCGGTCATGCCCGCCCCGAGATTTTCTTTACGCACGGGATTTCCCATCCAGACGCCGGTAACGTATGTCGGAGTATAACCGATAAACCAGACGTCCGTGTGGTCATTGACCGTTCCGGTCTTGCCTGCAAGAGGATGGCCTCCGGCGCTTGCTCCGGCTGCAGTTCCGCCGCCGGAGACGACGCCGCGCATCATATCGACCATTGTTGCGGCTACATATTCACTGGTAACACGCGAACTTGAACCATCGAATTCTTCCAGCAGAGTGCCGTCACGGCTGTAAACCTTTCGTATCAAATGCGGCTGGACGCGGACACCCTTATTTGGAAATGCGGAATATGCCGCTACCATTTCCAGCAGCGATGCCTCGCTCGCACCAAGTGCCGATGCAAGGCTCGGAGCCATCGGGTTTGTAATGCCGAACCGCCTGACCATTTGCGCCGCTGCCTGTATCCCGACCTGTTCCAGCAAATGGACAGCCGCGATGTTATATGATTTTGCCAATGCTACGCGCATAGGCACGTTCGGATGACTTGTCGAGCCGTCATAGTTATGCGGCTGCCAGCCTCCGCGTTTAATCGGCGCACCGCTGACGAGCATGTCGGGTGTCATACCGTCTTCGACCGCTGCAGTGTAAATAAAAGGCTTATAGGCCGAACCGGTTTGCCGCAATCCCTGCGTAGCATTGTTGAATTTATTTGTATGGAAATCGTAACCGCCCACCATTGTTACGATCTCGCCATTTTTGGCATTTATACAAACGATTGCAGCCTGTACATCCGGCACCTGAGAAAGTTCGACTTCGAGAGTCTGCGTTTTATTGTCAATCTTTTTGACCAGAAATTCCGCCAGAAAGCCGGGCTTGAGTTCCTCGCGCGGTTTCTTTCCGCTGCGTCCCATATTCTGAGCCCGGACTATGGCTTTGTAGCGGCCGAAACGAACGTTAACCTCGTCGCCGGGTCCGGCTGACATAACAAGCCCTTTGATATATTCGCCTTCTTCGTATTCGTCGCCGTACCAATCCGCATGTTTGAAGGTACGGAGTGTTTTTTCTATTTCTTTGGGGTCGGTAATTGGATTGCCGTCCGGATCGACAAGGATATTCTGATAATCCGAGCGCCATTTCCGCCCGCGGTCATAGGCGCGCAGCCTTTCGCGGACGGCTTTGGTTGCCAGTTTTTGCCCCTCGACATTGATTGTCGAATAAACCTTGAGGCCGCCCTGTGCGACGCGCGTGGTGTATTTTTCTTCCAGGTAGCGACGGATTTCCTCGACCGGATAATCCCAGGCGGTTGATTTCGGCAATGCCTGGTAATAGGCCGTATCGGCAAGTTTTATCGGCTTTGCCTTTGCTGCGTCGGCTTCGGCCTGGGTGATGTAGCCGTATTTTGCCATCTGGTCGAGCACGATATTTCGCCGCATTTCGGCTTTCTGCAGATTGCGCGTGGGCGAATATTCCGGCGATTTGGGAATTGCCGCAAGCAGTGCCGCTTCTTCCAGGTTAAGGTCTTTCAGAGACTTGCCGAAATACGTACGTGCTCCGGCTTCAAAACCGTAGGCGCCGGCCCCGAGAAAGACGTAATTCATGTACATCTCCAGTATCTGGCGTTTTGTGTAAAAACGCTCGATCTGAAGAGCAACCAGCCATTCATTTACTTTCCGTGTGTAGGTCTGGTCTTTATAGAGAAAAAGGTTTTTGGCCAGCTGCTGTGTTATTGTCGAAGCGCCTTCGGATGAACCCGTGGTAATGTTTTTGAAAACGGCTCCCGCTATTCGATATGGATCGATGCCGATGTGATTGTAAAAGCGGTAATCCTCAATCGCGAGCAAAGCGTTTTCGACAGTTTTCGGAATATCTTTTTCCTTTATCGGGATTCTTTTTTCGATTGCGAATTCGGCAAGAACGGTTTCGCCGTCGTCCGCATAGATTGTGGTGACCTGCGGCGGGCGATAGGTCGCAAGCGCCGAGACCTCGACCGCATAGCGCGAGTTATTAAGGTAATAAGAGGCCAGGACGCCGGTCAATGCTCCGGCGGCCGTTGCCAGCAACAGCGCGGAAGCGAACCAGGCCGCCTTTACCGAAAAACTTCTTTTCGGTTCAAGTGAGCTTACTTCCCGCTCAACAATCTTTCGTTCACGTGCCATAAAAACCTCTTAATTGACAAATCGCCGCATACGGATGCTGACCACGAAACCTATGGCAATGAACGTAGTCAGAATCGCCGACAGTCCGGCGCTCATCAACGGCAGCGGAACGCCTATTACGGGAAGAAATCCCTGGGCCATTCCGATATTGATAAAGATCTGAAAGACCATCGCCGTTGCAAATGACATTATAACAAGCATTCCGGCGCGGTCATTAGTCTCCCTTGCTCCCGCTATCAGCCGGGAAATTAGCAGAGCGTAGGCAAGCAGCAGCGAGACACAGCCGATAAATCCGGTATTTTCAGCAGTTACGGCAAAAATGAAATCCGTTTGCGGCTCCGGAAGGAACTTGAGGACGCTTTGCGAAGTTTCAGTATCGCCTTTTATGCCGGACAGTCCGCCTTTGCCTACGGTGATGATGGACTGGACGGTATGATATCCGTAGCCGCGCGGATCTACGCTTTCCGGGTCAATGATGGCATTGATCCGCTCCTGCTGATAACGTTTTATTGCGCCGCTTTTAACGCCGACGTAATAAGCGGTCGGGATCATAACGGCGGCCAGAATCAAACCGCCTGCTACATAACGGATTTTTATTCCCGAAAGAAACAATACGGCCGCAAGGATCGGGAAATAGGTGATTGCCTGCCCGGCATCGGGCTCCAGCATAATAAGCCCGACCGGCCCGGCGAGAATCGCAATCCCGACGAGTGTTTCCTTAAGCGTCAGCGGACCGCCGCGTTTTTTCCCGAAATAGCGCGCCAGCATCAGTACCGTCGGAATTTTGGCAAATTCCGAGGGTTGAAATTGCCCTATTACCGGGAGCCGGACCCAAGCCCGCTGACCATTGATTTCAACGCCGAGCGGCGTCAGTACAAGAGCGAGCAAAATCAAGGCAAATACATAAAAAAACGGCGCCGCATCTATAATTCTGCGGTAATCGCTGAAAGCAACAACCAAAAAAGCAATAATTGCGACGCCAATACCGAAAATCTGCTTTGTCCAATAGCTTTCCGTCGGCAGCGCATTGTGGATTTGCCATACGCCGAAAGCGGCAATCATAACTGCCAGCAATGCCGTCAGCCAGTCAAAATCCCGCAATACACGTCTTTCGATAATCGCAACCATATTGAACTATCTTGCCGCTGCTTCCTCCGCTGAAGGCAATTCGCCGGGCCGCTTGGCCAGATATGCTTCGTAAACACCTTTAACGGCCGGAGCCGCATGGCTGCCGCCAAAACCTACGTTTTCAATCAATGCAAGGACGGCGATTTCCGGTTTGTAAGCAGGTGCAAAACTGATAAACCAGGCGTGGTCCTTTTTCGCCCCGACGTCTTTGCCTAATTGAGCAACCTGTGCCGTTCCTGTCTTGCCCGCAATGTCGAAACCGGGAATGCGTATCGCGGCGGCAGTACCGCCGGCATTGACCACACCCCACATTCCCTTGACTACAACCTGTTCCTGCTCTTCGGTCATTGGAATTACTTTCGGTTCCGGATGGGTAAAAGAGAACCCGGCCCGCGGCGGAAAATAGCCCGGCGTTCCCGGCTCGCCGACGGCGGCAATCGGTTTGAATTCCTTGAGAAAATGAGGAACGTACATATTGCCCTTGACGCCTATGGCGGAAACGGCACGCAGCATGGAGATTGGCGTTACGACGACAGTGTCCTGTCCTATTCCTGCATAGACGGTTCTGATATCCGGCCAGCGGCCTTCGCGTTTTTCAATTGCGGGCCGCCAGCTTTTAGGTGTCTGGCTGATATTTTCGTGCGGCAGGTCAATTCCGCTGCGTTTGTCGAAGTCAAAGGTCTCTACCATTTTGACAAGCCCGTCTATCTTCATTTTCAAAGCCAGGCGGTAATAATAACCGTCACAGGATTTTGTTATTGCATAGCTGAGGTCGGGCGAGCCGTGATTGCCCATGCAGCGTGTAAATTTTGTACCTATGAGAATTCCGCCGCCGCAGGGAATGTTTGAATTCCTGACGGTGATGACGCCCTGCTGCAAAGCGGCCAGCGATTCCGGTATTTTCCATGTCGAGCCGGGCGGGTAACGTCCCTGTATGGCACGGTTGTACAGCGGGCGTTTTTCATCCTGCCAGTAGGCGGCTATCTGCCGCCGGCCTTCCGGTGTTTTGCTGCCGCGGACGAAAACATTGGGATCGTAGGATGGCAACGATGCAAGGGCAAGCATCTCGCCATTATTGGGATCCATTGCAATTATTGTCCCGCGTTTCGATGCCGAATTGGCAAGCTGCTCCTCAGCGGCCATTTGAAGATCGAGGTCTATCGTCGTAATCAGATCCTGTCCGGACTGCGGTTGGACTACCTCTATCTCGCTCTGCACGCGGCCCCGGCTGTCAACAATGACCTTTCGGTAACCCGGCCGCCCGCGCAGGTATTCGTCATAATACTGCTCAAGCCCGGCTTTGCCTATAATGTCTCCGGGCCGCAGCCCGCGTGCCTTATATTCCTCGTTTTCCAGCTGCTTTGGACTTATTTCGCCTACGTAGCCAAGGACGTGAGCAAGTATCGGCCCGTGCGGATAATAACGCTGCGGCTGAAGCTCAACGCGCAGTTCGGGGAATTCGAGACTATGCGATTCTACCCAGGCGATGTCTTCGATCGTCGCATTTTCCTTGAGCACAAGCGTCTCGAAATCGTTCTGTTTGCTGATCAGGTCAAGGCGTTCGCGGACGATGTTGGGATCCAGCCCGAGTCCCTTTGAGTATTCGGGAATTCGCTCCGTCTTGTCGATTTTTTTCATTGGTTCGGCCGACATAACGACGTTGTAAGTCGGCCGCGAATCAACGAGCAATTTCCCGTTACGGTCAAAGATTGCTCCGCGCGGAGCCGGTATGGGAATCAGCCTGATACGTTGATTTTCCGCGCGTCCTGCCCAGTAGTCGCCTTGTACAATTTGCAGATAATAAAGGCGGACGCCGAGTATGACGAGCAGTGCAAAGGCGACGATCTGGATTACCGTTATCCTGAGCGCCGTGTTTTGGCTGAATTCGTTCAACTTCATATTCGGCAAATCCGGCCTCTATTTTCCAAGCCGAATCGGGTTTCGCCGTCTCGATGACCTGCGCTGGGGGAAAAGTTCACGGCGCCTGGGCCGCAATCGCTCCGCCAGCAAATAATCGAGAAAAGCAAAGATTAGCGTGCCGGCAATCATCGTCCCGACCAGGGAGTAAGCAATGGTAACAATCAGTTGTCCGGATGGTTCCTGACCCAGCAGGCGATGAAGCGCGTAGTACACCAAGTCATCAATCAGGCAAGCACTTGCTATGACGGGAATTCTGAGCAAAAGGTTGTCCAGATAAATCCGGCGGGCAACTTCGGAAACAAGGTAAGCGACAAGTGTTTTTGAAAACCCGTTGGCGCCGAGCAAGCCTCCGCTGAGGGCATCAACAGCCAGCCCGGAAACGGCACCGAACAAAATTGCCTTGACCGCATCACGCTGCAGCGCCGCGTAAATCACTATGATCAGCGGAAAATCCACATAGGCAAAGGGCTCCGCTACATTCCGCAAAGTCCATTGCAGTAGTACGGCGATTATCAATGCGAAGCTTATCTTTACCTGATTCATCGTTTGCTAATTCTTTTTAGGCGGCTTTGTTATATGCTGTTCGAATTCGGGTTTTTGCGGCGGCTCATAGAGCATTACGCCTACTTCCTGCATTGCCTCGATTCCTGCGGTCGGGCGGACCAGAATCCGGTGCGGTGTAGTTGCGGATCCGCGTTCGACCTCTACAATTTCGCCTATTTTCAGTCCCGGCGGATAGATGCCATCCTGTCCGGAAGTATAGACCGCCTGCCCGGGTTCGACAGTAACCGAGCCGGAAACATATCGCATTTCCAGCAAATCACGGTTTCCCGAACCGACCAGGACTCCCAGCGCACCCGAAGCGCCGATTTCGCCGACTACGCCGCCAATGCCCGAGCGTGAGCGTGTAAGCAGATCGGCCTGTGCCGTCAGCGGCCCGACGGCCGAAATCCGCCCGACCACTCCGCCGTCCGTAATTACGGGCATATTGAGTTCTACGCCGTCGAGGCTGCCGCGGTTGATGATTATCGAATCAAACCAGACTGAAGGGTCGCGGCCGATGATTCGGGCGGTCAAGACGCGGTACCTGCTTCGCTCCTTCAATTCAAGCAGGCGTGAAAGCCGGGCATTTTCGGCGGCAAGGTCATCTTTTGCCTTTAGTTCGACCTCGAGTTCCTGGACGCGCTGTTTCAATTGCGCATTTTCATCCTGTGCCGAGCGTAAAGAGGCGATAGATGAAAAATATTCGCTGACGGATGCCGTAAGCGTCGTAACGGGGGATTGGACGAAATCGGCAACAGTCTGTGCCCAGACACGGATAATTCTTTGATTGCCGTCAACACGGGCATCAAATGCCATCAGGATGAAATTGGCGAGACAAAGTGCGATCGCCAGCCAAGGCGTCAATCTCCAAACTTCCTTTTGACTTCGCTCGACCATTTTATCGCAATGCGGCTCCGGGGAAACTTCAATCCGGAACCGGCAGTAATTAATTGCCGGTCATTAATGAATTGTCCCATTTAACACGTTTGAGAAGCTCTATGTCCGAGAGCATCTTGCCCGTACCGAGAACAACCGAAGAAAGCGGATCATCAGCCACAACGACCGGAAGACCGGTTTCTATCGTGAGCCGCTTATCCAGATTTTTCAGCAGTGCGCCGCCGCCGGTCAGAACGATACCGCGCTCGACGATATCGGCGGAAAGTTCCGGCGGAGTGCGTTCCAGCGCAACGCGGACTGCGTTGATGATTGTAGAGATCGAATCCGAGAGTGCCTCGCGGACCTCTTCATCCGTCATCGTGATCGTTTTCGGAATGCCCTCGATAAGATTTCGGCCGCGGACTTCCATAGAAAGCGGCTCATCGAGCGGGAATGCGCTGCCGAGTGCAATCTTGATCGCCTCCGCAGTCCTTTCGCCAATGAGCAGGTTGTACTTTCGTTTGATGTATTGCGTAATAGCATCGTCCATCTCGTTTCCCGCTACGCGCACCGCCCGCGAATAGACAATGCCGGAAAGTGAAATGACGGCGATATCCGTCGTGCCGCCGCCGATGTCAACGACCATATTTCCATGCGGCTCGGTAATCGGAAGCCCTGCGCCGATGGCTGCCGCCATCGCTTCTTCGACAAGATAAACCTCAGATGCTTTTGCACGATAGGCTGAATCTTCAACGGCGCGACGTTCGACCTGTGTGATTTCAGACGGTATGCCGATGACTACACGCGGCCGAACCCACGTTTTGCCATTGTGTGCCTTACGGATAAAATGCTGCAGCATTTTCTCCGTTACCTCGAAATTCGCGATTACACCGTCTTTCATCGGCCTTATCGCAACAATATTGCCCGGCGTTCGCCCCAGCATTTCTTTGGCGTCGCGGCCAACGGCCTCAACCTGATTCGTAACCTTATTGATTGCAACAATTGATGGCTCACTTACGACAATTCCGCGTCCCTTTGCATAAACCAGGGTATTCGCCGTGCCGAGATCGATGGCCAAATCGCTGGAAAATAAACTGAAAAGTGATTTCAATGCCATTGTAAAAAATTCCCGATCAAAATAACCCGTTTCCGGTAAAAATCCGTTTCAGGATGCGCCCGCCCGCAAGACAAAATGGTGCCTGTCGGACGAAAAACACCTAATCTACAAGCATACAACGATTTGCTTTAGTTTATCCACACCGGAATTCCAGAAATGCGTGAAATTCCGGAAATTCCGAATATTCCAGGCTATAAAATTGAAAATTATCGGTTTAGGGATTACTGCTGCCGGCCGGTAAGCAGTATTTGGGTAGCGGAATCATTGAACTCGAAGGCAAAAGTGTCGAAAAACAGGCCGCGACTTTTTGCCGTAACGATATAAAGCCGGCCGACCGGGACATTTTCAATCCGGAAATAGCCGAAGGAATTCGTCGAAGCAAAACCTGCAAATTCTCCGCCATCGGAGATTGAAACGCTTGCCCGCGACACGCCGCGGCCCGATTCATCCACAACCCGGCCGGAGAGTGTGGCACCGGTCGCTGTCGGCGACAAGCTGCAAAGATAATTCAGCGGAGTAATAACCAGATCCCAGCCGCCTTCGAAAGCTCCGATATCCGAACTCGAATCGTCGGCGACAAATAAACTCCAGGTGCCGTTTGGATTGCCGCCGTCCGAACCCGTAAAGGCCTGCGTCAGCGTTACGGTGCCTGCCGTGGCGGGCGAATCGTAGGGTGGTGCGGGCGCCGGCGCGGGAAAATTATCCGTCGAACCATAGTTGGTTGGCCGGTATGTACCGCTTGCCGGCGGGCTGCCGCCGGAAGGCAGAAGGCTGGCGGCTGAATCGGAAAAGGTATAAGTCTGACCGGTGAAATCCGTACCGCCGACAACGTCGGACATCAAAATCATCGCGCGACCGCCCGGATTGACCAGAAGAACGTCAATATCCGCCGGAAATGAGTGTCTGACGCCTTTGAGCCGAACTTTGACCTCGCCGGCTTTTTGGGCAAGTCCGGATACGACGATTGTTGAAGGGTAAGGGTTTGCGGGTGCTCCGGCGGAAGTTCCGCTGCCCGAACCCGGTATGACAACAGGAGCAGAATTCGAAAAAATCTGCGGCGAGACGGTAGATGGCGTGCCGAGCTGATATGTTTTCGAAATCGTCCCGATCTGATAGCCGTTATCCGTCATATTCCAGACCAGTGTAATGCTGTTGCCGCAGGAAGCAAGTGAACTTACGCGGAAAGAGAAGGGACGAACCTGGGGCGAGCCGCCGGCGGCAAGTGCGCCGAAGTTTTGCGGGCCGCTGACAGGCGTTACCTGCGGTGTCGATGTTAAAGTAGCGACGAGGTTGCCCGTTGCAGCCGTCCCGTTATTGTCCAGGCTTAGATTGACGGTTAAAGTTTCGCCCGGATCCGGGACGCCGTTTGCCGGCACGGCAGATTCGGCAGTTATCGCTACGCCGGAATCTTCTATGAATGGTTCCGCGGAATCTGACAAATTATAGGCCGCAAGCGAAAAAGACTGGTCGAAGAGATCAGAATTGCCTAGTATGCCGTCGCCGTTAATTGAAGAGCCTGTTACGGTTATCACAACGGGAGTCCCGCTCGGAATACCCGGAGGGAGTCGTATGGCTTCCACGTTGTTCAGTGTGTCGGCGCTGCCGCCGGTAACTGACATACCGAAGGAAAAAACATTGCCGCGATATGGAGTACCGCCGACGTAAACAACCAGATCCAGGTCATTTACAAGCGCCGGTTGAGCCGCTCCGGGCGGATCGCTCCAGGCAATGGTTATTTTAAGCGGCTTGGTTTCATCTGCAATTCTGCCGGTAAATACGACGCGGTCGCCGGTATCAGAGAGGATAGACCTTATGTCCGTATCATCTACGAAATACTTTGCAGATGCCGGATCCAGCAAAAACCTGAGGTTTACCCTGCCCCAGCCCTCGCTGCCGTTTGGCATGGCTTGCGTAGCGCCGGCGCCTGTCATTTCCACTGCGGAATTGATGATTGCTGCCTTGACCAAAGATGGCGAAGGATTCTGTCCCGAATGGCTGTTTTTCCAGAACTGTGTAAACAGGGCAGCCGCACCGGCTACCTGCGGAGCGGCATGTGAAGTGCCGCTGCTGACGCGATGGTAAATGTCAATGTTTCCGAAAAGCGGATCGCTTCCCGAGCGGCCGCCCGTTACCGCATCGCCCGGCGCGGTTACGTCCGGTTTGATACGCCCGTCAGCAGCAAGGCCGCGGCTTGAAAAATCCGGTATTTGTTCTAAATTGTCTGCCGCTCCCGTTGAACCGCCCGAATTAGGAAGGGTCGGCCTGAGGTTTTCGGATGCCGCAACCGAAATCACGTTTTTTGCTACTTTCGGTCGTGTGAGTCCTGAGGTGCCGGAATTTCCCGCAGAGAAAATAATGGTCAGCGGATCGATACCGCCGCCTGAGGACGCATCGCGGACAAATCCATCGAACGAAGCGGTATAGGAATCATAAACATTAGCGTTTGTCCCGTTTCCCCAGCTGTTGTTGCTTATCGAGGCTTTGACGCCATTCGGTCCCATGGATGCGACCGTGTCAGCATACGATTGGGCTTCGGTGCCGCCATAACCGGCCCGCAGCAGCGGTATGTTAAGGATATTCGCCTTTGGCGCGATTCCCAGTGCGTAGTTGTAGCCGTCGGCGTCCGGAATCGAAAACGGCGCATCGCCCGCAATGATTGTTGCATTCAGATGTCCGTGACCGCTTGCACCGGTTGAAGCCCCTCTCAAAGGCCCGTTTACCGCATTCGCCGTGGTAATGTAAAAACCTCCGTCGCCCGGTATCCCGACGCCGTCATCTTCGACGGCAACGGTTACACCCGTTCCGTCCACTCCGAATTGGGCTAAAGGATTGTAACCCGGCGGTGCGATTGTCGCCGTGCCTGAGTAGTTTCCCGATATTATCATCGCGGCCCGCTCATCCTCTTTTGAAGGCGGAGACCAGGCAACAATGGAAAATACTCCGGAGATTGCGGCCGCTTTTTCTACAAAATCGAGCGGAATTTCCAGTCTTACGACGTTGAAAAAATTTGCAGGAATTTCAATGACGGCGAGTATTTTTCCTCCGGTGGATTCAGCAATCTTTTCCGCAATTGCAGCCGGCGGCTCGCGTTTGAAAACCGCTACGTCAAAGACAGCCCTGTTTTTACCGGACAAAACCAGCGGCGGCATTTCGTCCTGTTTTAAACGGCGTACAAGCGCGGCGGATATCTGATTTTGTAACTGGCCCGGGATTTTGTATTCGGGCAAATAAGGACCGGCCCAGCGCACCAGCGGATTCGTCCGTGCGGAACGTGCCGCCGCAGCGGCGGTCGAATAAACAATAAAACCGTTATGCGGTATGTATTGCAATACCTCGAGCCCGTCTGCAGCCAATGAAGCAATAATGCTGTCATTTGCCGGAGCGGCAAGTTGGATTACAAAATAGCCCGTATCCGAATTCGATGAATCAATCAGGCCGGCCTTGTACGGCTGTCGGGTCGGGTCAAAAGAATTTCCGCCGAGATTTATACGCGTCTCGACAGGACTGAGGCCGGACCAGTCTTCTGCCGCAAGCTGTGCAGTCGTCGGCGCGACAGCAGCGAACCGCCCGTAATCTGCGATGATTCGAAAACGTTGCTGCAGTTGGCTTCTTTGTGCCGTATTATGATATTCGGCAAGAAAAACCGGCGTCAGTTGTCTGTTTAAATTCCGCGATTTGTCTCCGGCGGCAACCCGGTTGGAAATTTGATACGAAATTACTGCTGAGGCAAAGATTGCCGTCAGAGTAAGCAAACGCGAATACCTGAATTGTTTAAGCAGTTGTCGCAAATCAAATAATCAAGCGGGAGATGGCGAACATCGTAACACGAACAGCCCGCAGGTGCACAACCTTAAGGGAAGACGGATTTTCTCATGTTGTCAGCCGCCGGTAAATATTCGGCATTCTTTCCGGCAGACTCAGGACGTCATCAATGATCGTATAGCCAACATCACCGTAAAGGTCGCGAAGTTCGGCTTCGGATTCGCGGTCTATGGTTATACAAAATGGCGTGATTCCTTTTATTTTTGCCTCTGTCAAGGCCTCGCGGACGTCTTCGCGGGCATATCGCGCATCGCCGTAATCGTGATCATACGGGCGGCCATCGGTAAGGATTATCAGAAGGCGCGTCCGCGATTCCTGACGAAGCAGTTTGTCTGCAGCGTGGCGGATTGCGGCACCGAGCCGCGTATTGTTTTGAAAAGTGATGCCGCCGATGCGTCGTTCGGTTTCTTCGCTGTAACGTTCGTGGAAATCTTTAACGACATAGAACTTGACGTTTCGGCGGCCTTCGCTTGTAAAGCCGTAAATTGAATACGGGTCACCGACGGCTTCCAGCGCTTCGCTCATCAGCACAAGACCTTCTTTTTCGATTTCTATAATGCGTCGTCCGGGATAAGTGTAGGGTTGGAGCGGATTTCGTGTAATTGTCCGCGCCGTCGATGATGATTGGTCAAGTAAGATAGAAACCGCAACGTCGCGCTCGCGACGAAGCCGTTTTGTATAGATATTTTCGGATTGCCGGCCGTCTGCCTTTCGGTCAATTACGTAATCTACAACCGCACCAAGATCGTAATCCTCGCCATCCGGCTCGCGATGAATTCGCATCAGATTTTCGGGTTTCATCAGTTGAAACTGACGGCGTATGGAAGAAATAACACCGCGATAGCGCGAACGCGTCAATTCCACAAATGTGCGATTGCCGGTTTTTACCTTTTTCTCGATGACGCGGCTCCAGCCAACGCGATAATCGTTTAGTTCACGATCCCATTCGTCGTAGGCGAATGCCAAATCGCCGGGTTCAAGCGGCTGTTCCGGTACATCGCGGTGAATCCAGGATTCCGAGCCCTGCAGGTTGTCAGGTTCGAAATCTTCGTCGTCCGGTTCATTCCAGGCATTGAAAAGATCGCGGATGTCTTCTGATTGTTTCACGCGTCTTTCCTTTTGAACCGGAGCCTCGTCATTTTCGGCAATGTCGGCTGATTCGTTTGCACGATCAGGTTTTTCTTCATCGTCGTCCGTTTCCGAATTCGCCTTTTCGGTATTTTCTGCCATCGCAATGCTTTGAAAAAGCGAGTAAACGCGAGAGGTTGCAAACAGTGAATCAGCAACGGTCGGAAACTTCGATTTATCACGTATTCGCGGCTGAAGATATCGGCTGACTATTTCCTCGATTTCGGAGGCGGCCTGGCCGTAGAATTGCCGTGCATCTTCACGAACGCCGCCGCAAAGCGCGATCTGGAAAAGCAATTCGAACGGTACCTGATCAGCCGGAAGGTCGAAAATATATGGTCTTCCTTCGGCCAGATGCTGCTCGGTCAGATCCAGATCTTTCCTGAGGCCGCGATAGTGGAAACGAAGAATGCGTCCGATTCTGGCATTTTCCATCATACCGAAAATACGGCGGGCAAGGCTTGGATCAGGAAAGAGTTTAAGGACGGTGCGATAATCCGAGCCGGCCGGCATTGCCGCACGGCGGCGGGCTATTTCTGCACGAATTTCGTCATCAGTCAGTGCTTTTTTTGCCTGTCTTATGTCTTCCAGGTAACCGGCCAGAGAAAAAGCGTCTAAATCCTCTGCCGAAGCGGAATAAAGATCTGCAATTTCCCTGTAAGCGGCGGCGAGCTGCCCGGTATCACGCTCGAAAGTGCCGAATTCGATCTGTCCGGCGGAATGTGCAGCCAGGACTTTATACAGCCGGAAATCCTTTTCCGGATCGCCAAACTCCGAGATCGATGCAGGCAGATAAATGGTTTTACCGTCGCCGAGCCGTGAATCGCGAACTGGGCCCGAAAGCGGTCCGATTTCAACCTCCCTGCCGGTCAGCCCCTCAACATACACCCGAAGAACTCCTATCACCGACTCCAGATGTATGCCGCTGCCTGTTTCGCTGAGCTGCCGGCGGGAACGTCTGGTTACAAGTGCGAAGTAACTTCGCCGCGATTTCGGCGTTTCCTTTTCCGATTCTTTCAAACCGGTTTTGACCCATTCCTCGAATTGATCAAGCGGGACTTTTCGTAATGCCTCAATACCGGAACGAAACAATGCAAGAGCGCTTTCAGGGTCATTGTCCGCAACCGTTCCGGCCAGTTCGAGTACCTTGCTGATAACTGCGGAAACACGCGTCCGGTTTTGTCGTGTGTCATCGCGTCTGGCAAAATTACGGAAAAAGGCCGGAGCAGACCGCAAAAATGCAATGACTGTGGCATTTCCCTGCGGAGCGATTTTTTCCAGCAAATTGCACCATTGACTGAAAGCGTCCGGATCGGCCCGCATTACGTCGCCGCCGGTAGTCAGGAAATGCAGGGTTACGCTGCCTCCGTATTTCAAAAAAACCTGTGCCGCCCGCAAAAGGTTGATAGCCGAACCGGCGTCGAGACCGGAAATCGCCTTTGGCAAATCTGACCACATATCCGCAGTCATTCCGCCGGTCCGGTTTGCAAAATCCATCGCAAGGGCAAAGGCCGCTCCCGCAACAGCGTTGGTTTCCTTGCCAAAAGTCTTTAGTGCGGCGATGGCTGCCGGAGATTTGGACAGAAAATCCGAGCTGTGCTTTGCGGAACGTTCTGCGATTCCGGCTGCGATCCGAAGAACCTCTTCTACAAGAAAGTCATCGCCGATTTCGGCTGCGATTGCGGCGCCGGAATTCAGCGTGGTGATAGCTGCGGAACTGGAAAGCACCAGTTGCCGCAGTGCAATTTGAAGCAGCAGAGTGCGCGCGGGCTCGGTCAATGGACGCAAGGCATCAGCTCCGGAAGCAAAAAAAGCCGATCCGGACTCACTGTTTCCCATTGCCAATTTACGACCGATCTCGGCCCAAAGGCGTATTTGATCTGCCGTGAGGATCTCGGCGGCGGCAGGTATCGCCTCAACGAAATCAAGTCCGACGCGAAAACTGACGCCGGCAAGAGCCGCGCTTGCCTCGACGGCTGCCCGGCGTTTATCTGACGGTAATCTGGAAAGCCGCGCCGCCAATCCCGCAAGGGAATGCTTTTCTGATGAATTCTCCATCCAAGGGAAAGTTTAAATTTCGGGAATGAAAAAGTCCAAGAATTAAGCGAGATACCCTGCCGCAAGCCGCTCCACGTATTTGGCTATGATGTCGGCCTCCAGATTTACATCATCGCCCGGGACAAGGCTGGAAAGGTTGGTCATTTGCCAGGTTTTCGGGATAATCGCCACCTCGAAATAATCATTTGCGAGAGCGGCTACGGTCAGCGAAATGCCCTCGACGGCGATCGAGCCTTTCGGGACGATATAACGGGAAATTTGAGGCGGGAAACCTATCCTTACGGCATAGAAATCGCCGCCGCCCTTTGCTTTTAGAAATTTTCCACGGCAATCTACGTGGCCCTGGACTATATGCCCGCCCAGGCGTGAAACTGCAGTCAGAGCACGTTCCAGATTGACGCGGGTACCCGGACGGATACGACCCAAAGTAGTGCGTGCAAGTGTTTCCGATGACAGATCTGCTGAAAATCCATCAGCCTTGACGTCGAGAGCCGTCAGACAGACGCCATTGACCGCAATCGAATCGCCCTCTTCGGTATTGTTAACGACTTTTTGAGCACTTACGCGGATACGTGCTCCATCGCCAACATTGTGAAAAGATTCTATCAGTCCGAGTTCTTCGATTATTCCGGTAAACACGGAAATATCTTAACTCAAACAATGAACTGACGTCAGCCTCCGCAATCAGAACCAAGGTTTCTTGTTGACTATGTAAGTCTGGTAAAACTCTTCATCCGTCTTTGTCAAATACATAATTCCCTCGATAATTCCGATTACCGAAGGGATGAAAACCAGAGGGGTTCCAATGCCGCAGGTTATCATTGCAATTATGAACGAAACAAGCCAGACAGCGAGCAGGATGACGCCTTCCTGATTATAGCCGAGAATGAACTTGTGAACTCCAAGGCCTCCCAGGACGATGCCGCAAATTCCGGCGGCAAGTTTTTTATCTGCTCCGGGATGTTTCTGCGCGCCCGGCGCGGGTGAATGCTGCATTGGCATTGGCTGAACAGGCAAAACAGCCCCACAGGTAAGACAATGGGTATTTAAGCTCGAATTCTGTGCAGAGCATCGGGGACATGTAACGAATTGTGTAGCCATAACGATTATTTATCAAATCAGCCGGAATATCTGTGAGGAGCGCACTAAGTATTTACCAAATGCCATGTGATTGTCAAAAAAAATTTGAGTAAAAACCATGTACAATAACAATTTCCGTGTGCCATGAGGTACAATTTGTAATTACATATCCAAAGATGGAAACAACTGATGCAAGAGCAATAGAACCGCCGCCGCTGCGAGCCGCTCCGGACGGAAAACCGGATCCGATGGCAATAGCTGATATCGTAGAATGGTTTTTGAACTATGATGAACGCACGGCGAGGATACGCCATCCGCACAACAACGAATTGTTTCACTGGAAACAGGCTGATGATGAAAAAAATGGAATTCCGGTTTATCCGTTTGAAAATGCAGAGGCCAGATTTGCCGTCGGCGTTGTGCAAGCCCTGATGCACAATAATTCGGAGCCGCTGCTGGATCTCTGGCTAAATGACGTCGTTGCCGCACTTGCCGAAGCGCGCGAGACCCGTCAGGAGATTACGGAGGCGAATTCTCTGGATAAAAATCCTGATTTATCACCAATGCAACATGCGGATTTACTGCCCACCAACTCCGAAAAGCGATTGTATCTAAGCAGCTGCTGGCTGGAAGCACTCTGTACCGCCGAAGCGCGCGTGCTTGGGTGGATCTACCTGAAAATGTATGGCAAGCCATTTTCGCCAAAGCAGTAAAATAGCCGGAATTTTGCTGACAGTTGCCCGCAAAGCATTGACAGATGTAAACTTAGGGGAATAGAATAATACTCTCGATGTTAGCGGGTGGCCTTCCACGTTTCATTTCTATAGATTTCGGAGGATACGATGATCAAACTCGATATCATCAACGAACTGGCAGAAAGGACGGGCGTGCCTAAACAGAAAGCAGAACAGGTCGTCGATTCTCTGTTCAACGCAATGAAAGACGCATTGGCGCAAGGGCGGCGAATAGAACTTCGCGGCTTTGGTGTCTTTATCGTCAAGCCGCGAAAACGTGGCGTTGGCCGGAATCCGCGTACCGGTGAGGAAGTGCCGATTCCTTCAGGGAAAACCATTCGTTTCAAGCCCGGAAAGGAACTTTCCTCAAAACCTCCCGTTGACGGAAACAAATAGGGTCCGATCCGGACAAATGAATTTTGCTTGATCGTAGATCACGGTTGCAGACCGGATCTGCGATTTATTTTGCCTTTTATGTCAAATGAATTGGAGCTGGACGGCAGACGAAGATTGGCCGGAGTTTCCTATGCGACCATTGCACGCCATGCTTTGCTGTTTGTAATTACTTTCATTACTACTACTATCGCCGGAGCATTGTTTCCCTTCGGTCCTGTTTATGCCTTTCCGGATTTTCAGCCGCAAAGCCTGCAGGATTTTCTGCTCGCACTCATAAATTTACCGGGAAACTATGCCTTGCTGGTGTTCAATATCATCCGGGTGATAATGGCGCGACCCGAATATCTGTATTACGGACTAAGTTTTTCCACTTCCCTTTTGTTCATTCTCCTTTCGCATGAGATGGGACACTATATAGCCTGCCGGATTTATCGCGTGCGTTCTACCTTACCCTTCTTTATTCCAACTCCGCCGTTAGTCGGTCCGGCCGGCACTTTCGGGGCCTTTATCAGGATAAAATCTCCTTTCCCGTCCAGACGCGCGATTTTCGATATCGGCGTGGCGGGTCCGATTGCCGGTTTCATCGCCTTGATTCCTGTTGCGATAATCGGCCTGGTGCAGATGGAAACTCTCCCGCCCGAAAGCGCCGCTGCGGCTGCGGAGGGAACAATTTCATTTGCAGACCCGCTTTTATTGAAAATCCTGGCTGCCGTCATCGGTAAAGACATCAGCCTTGGGATAGGCAATCCATTCTATTTTGCGGCCTGGCTCGGTTTGCTTGTAACGGCATTAAATCTTATCCCGTCCGGGCAGTTGGACGGCGGCCATGCTATTTATGCTGTTTTTGGCGAGCGGGTACATATTTGGAGCGGGCGGATCGGCTTTGTCGCAATGGCAGCAGCTTCGGCCGTCGGGCTGGTATTTTACGGGAGCCCCAGCGGTATTTTGTTTACAATCATTCTGGCAGTTATGATGAAAATGCATCATCCACGGCCTTATGATAACCGGCCGCCGGGTGCCGGGAGAATCGCCGTCGCGGTAATTACGGCGGTAATTTTTATTCTTTCATTCGTGCCGGTACCGATCAGGTTCAATTACTAAAAGCCGAAGGCAGCAGGCCCTTGATTTCCCTTATCATCGTATTGATTTCCTGATCATCTTCGACGGCTATCATAAAGAAATCGTAACTTGTTTTCAGACAGACGACCCCGTTTCCGAAAAACCAGATTCCCTCCAGAAAAGAATTCCCGCCGATCAGCCACCCGAGAGGAAATCCCGTGATGGTTTTCGGATTGATGACATTTGTAAGCAAAACCGCACCGGAGGCAAATGAAAAACCTGCCAGGAGCGGAGCACCTATGCGGCGAGCGATATCAGTTTCAAAACTAATACGTGCAGCCTCAGCCTCCGCGAGACGTCCCGATGCAATTTTTTCGTTTTGTGACTTCAGATAGCCATCGAAACGCTTTGCGAGAATCTTAACGGAAAAGGCCGGTAATGCGGAATTGAAAAACCAATGCGAACTGATACCCGTAAAAACAACACCGATGCCGGCGCCGACGGCAGCCGATACTCCCGCTGCGGCAGCCTCAAGCGGATTGCGGATGGCCCAGGAAGAGAAATTCCTCAGTGAATTTCGTGCAGCATTGTAGGATCTTGTAAATCCGGCACCGAATCCAAGAGCGTCCGTAAAGCCGCGGACGCTATGTTCCGCCGTTCTCGAGGCGCCTTCAAAAATTTCGCCGGCATTTTTTATAATTTCTCCCGCAGTAGCCGCCGCTTTTTCACCGGCTTCACCCGCCGCTTCACGGATTGGTTCGCCCGCTTCCCAAACCTTGCGGGCTGCTTCGCCGGCGGTCTTTATCGTTTCGCCCGCTGCCCGAACGGCTTCTCGTGCCGCCTCGTTTTTTTCAGCTTCGGAAACGATTTTTTCGGCGCTTTTTTGCGCCGTGTCGATGACTGCTCTTGCGCCGGATTCGATTTTTTCGCTAATCCCAAGCTGGCTGTCTATTTGTTCAAACTTTTCTCTTGCTTCTTTCTGCCATTTTTCAAAACGGTCTTTGTAATCGGACATGGGAAAATCTCCTTAACCTAAGCTTGGCCTGTATTTAAATACGCAAGGGTTGCCTCGCTTGTTCGATGCATTTTCACGGCGCATAATCGCATTGCCACATCTCATAATGGCATTTGATGCCGCAATATTCAATGAATTTTTGCAATTGCAGCCGTTTTAATATCCCGCTAACTGCGTGATATTCTTTGCCTGGAGGGCTATAAAGATGCGAAAAATCAAATGTCCTGAGTGTGGAGCTGAAACAATCTGGGAAAATAACGAATATCGCCCTTTTTGCTCCGAACGATGCAAATTGCTGGATCTGGGGGCTTGGGCTAGCGGAGAATATGGCCTTCCGGTAGAGCCCACAAACCTGACAGAGGAAGAACTTGCCGAACTGGAGAAACTCTCGGAAGCAAAAGCGGGGAATGAACGATGACGACGGGATTTTTTATTGAATTCGGAACTGCAGCCGCAATGATAGCCATCGCGCTTTTCCTCCCGTTTGCCGGCGCCGCTTATCTTTTGTTTCGTTTACTTAAAAAGGGACTGAAAATGGCGTTACGGCTTGCCGTTGTCGGACTTCTTCTTTTAGCGGGGCTGGCATTCAGCCTTTCGTATCTCTACTTTTATGGCAATAAAAAGTATGACGATAAGCGGCCACCCGCAGCATCAAGGCAAAAATAACAATTCACGGCAGAAATTTTTGCATTGCCGGTTTACTTAAAGATTGCGGTTAAAGAATATCTGATGTTCAAATTCGTAGGACTTCGCGAAAAATCCTGGTTTTCAAATTACCGCAATCTGCCGCCTTCTGTTGTGGCGCTGAGTCTGGTAAGCCTTCTTAATGACACCTCCAGCGAAATAATTTATCCCTTACTTCCTGCATTTCTGGCTCTTTCGCTTTCAGCAACTCCTTTTGCTATCGGTCTGATTGAAGGTGTCGCTGAATCTGCTTCGAGTGTTCTCAAATTGTTTTCCGGATATCTGAGCGATCGCTTCGGGAGCAGAAAATTTCCCGTTTTTCTGGGTTATTCGCTTGCAGCGATTACGCGTCCTCTTCTGGCATTTGTAACGACCTGGCAACAGGTGTTTTTCGTTCGTATGTCTGACAGAATCGGGAAGGGAATCCGCGGCGCTCCGCGTGATGCGCTGATTGCCGCCGATGTCGAGCCGGAAAAACGCGGCATCGCTTTCGGATTCAATCGCGCGGCAGACAACCTCGGAGCGGTTATCGGGCCGATACTTGCTTTTATTCTACTGTCTCTCATTGCAGTAAATGCCGATAATCCTACAGCTCAGGAGTATCGCCGCGTTTTTTTATACGCATCAATTCCGGTCGTTTTCGGTCTTTTTATAATTGTTTTTTTCGTAAAGGAACCAAAACGCACCGTTGAGCCTGCGGCCGATCCCATCCGTTTTTCTCTTTCGCAGTTTGATGGCAATTTCAAATGTCTCTTATTAATCGTCGCACTTTTTACTCTTTCTAATTCGACCGATGCTTTCCTTCTTTTGCGGGCAGAGCAATCCGGCGTATCGCCGACGCATTTGCCATTGCTTTGGGTCGCGCTTCATATCAGCAAGGTCATCAGTTCGCTAATCGGAGGAGGCCTTTCGGATAAATTCGGTCGAAAGAAGATGATTACGCTGGGCTGGATTGTCTATGCGGCTGTTTATCTCGGGTTTGCTTTTGTAAGCAAGGATTGGCAGGCATGGGCGCTGTTTATCATTTACGGAATTTACTTTGGCCTTACCGAAGGGGTCGAAAAAGCATTTGTTGCCGATCTCGTGGAAGATGAAAAACGCGGTACGGCATATGGATTCTACAACCTTGCATACGGGATTACGGTCTTTCCGGCTTCCCTTCTATTCGGTTTAATCTGGAATTATTACGGCGCCGCAACGGCTTTCATAGCTAGCAGTGCAGTTTCGATTCTTTCCGCTGTTTTGCTTATGACGGTAGAGGAAAAGAAAAACGGCGGGACAAAACCCGCCGCTATTTAATCAGGTATCTAAGCAATTAGTCGCTCAATCGAATTGAGGCAATCAGGTTTCGAAAAGCGTTGCTATAGCGAGCGCTCTCGTTCGCCGGCGAAACTGCGGCTATGTAAAAAAGATCACCATTGCGTAAAGGGACCGTAAAAATCGTAACGCTTTCGTTGCGATTCGTTACGGGTGAGCGTCCCTGAAGTTCGGTTACAAAGCCCTGACGGCCGGAAATTGCAATCCGCGAGTAACCGGAGCGCTGTCGCAAATAGGGATTTGCCTGAAGAATTCCTTCAACGTAGGTTTCGGTTGCACGCGAAAAACTGCCGCCGCCGGCTGAATAAATTCCAATCATCGCACCGTGCGTTATCCCCTGATCGCCATAGGCTCCTTCGGGGGCAAAAATTACTCCCGATTGACTCTCAAACAGACGCCAGTTTGATGGATACGAAAGGCTGACAATGTTGCCGCGGTAAACTGCAGTGCTGACAGACGGAAACGGAACCTGTGATGAATAGCGTCCGCCCGCGGTCGGGCTTTTTCCGCCTCCGGTCTTGAATTCGCGTTCAATTTCAGCCATTGTTTTTGCCGGCGGCATTGATCGCAAACGCTCCTGAATACGTGCAAAGTCGCGCGTGATTTTTATCGGATTTGGCGAGACATTGAGGTATTGAGCCTCTCGCATGATTTTTTCATAGCGGTTTCCCGGATCGGGATGGCTTGATAACCATTCAGGTGCCCGGCCGCCGCGATTTTCGGAGGCGATTGTGCGGAACATGTTGGCAAGATCCCGCGGGTCATAGCCTGCATTGGCCATAATTCTGGCACCCAGGATATCCGCCTGTGTTTCATAATCACGGCTGTAACGGAGGAATGTGCCCGCTACAATCAACGAGCCAATCTGAGCTCCGGTCTGTCCGCCGATTATTGCACCGCCGATAATCGTACCGATACCGAAAATCTGATTGAGCGGGCTGTTCATTTTTGTTTGCTGTGCGGTTGCGTGCCTGAGAGCTACGTGACTGATTTCATGCGCCATGACGCCCGCCATCTCGCCTTCATTTTTTGCAGCCTCGATCATACCGCGATTGACATACATCGGGCCGCCCGGCAAAGCAAAGGCGTTTATATCGCTGGCGTTGACGATTTTGAAACGATAGTCGAATTGCGGCTGCCGAAATTCCGGCGGAATCGCAGCCACGAGCCTTTCTCCTACACGCGAAAGGTAGGCGGTAGCATCCCGGTCATTCAATATCGGAAACTGTTGTTCGACCTGTGCCGCGGCTTCATTTCCGATGCGGATATCGTCCTGAACCTTATACTTGTTTTTGGGCATCGATATTCGCGTCTGTGCCAGAGCGGCAAATGGAGCCGCAAGGAGCGCAATCCCGATAATTGATGCTGCCAAATGTTTACGAAAATTCATTTTACCCATATTTTCCTCCGTCGGGCCGAATATTGACCGAGTTTAGATGTATTTCTCCCGGCTTTCAATTCGAGCGGTGGGCGTTGACTGTGATGAAATATGTCTGACCCTGAGTTTGCCGAAAAAAGGCAATTCGCGGATACGATAAAGTTTGAACTATTTTGCGGAAGAGGCCGGCAGGGCGGCGGTCTGATGATTCCGGCCGGTTTTTAGGACTGAGAGAGAATCCTCGATACTTTTGATCAGACTGATAAATTCACGGCCGTCCATTTTTCCGTTTCCCTGTCCATGGACAAAAAATGCCGTGACCAGTTCAGTTTCGAGTTCATCCAACAGACCTCTGAAATGTCTCTTAGGGGCGAGTGATGTGCCGTCTATATGCATAGCATCAATTATTATGGTTCGAATTTTTCAGGATTGCCATTTCAGGATAAAGCAGGGATGTTTCCCCAATGTTACATTTTTGTTAATTCTCGCGGCTCATTGCTTTTTCGTTATTGATAATTAAACGAAAATTAACTTAAGCGTAACTGTCAGCATATTACGATAGCGGTTTAATGTTTGCATACAAGAGACTTATGCCCCGCTTTATACGTCATCATTTATACAAGACAGGCCGGCGTTTTGCCGCAATGTTTTTTATTGCAATTTTGCCGCTTTCTTTTGCCGGTTGTTTCAGCGGCCGTCAAAGCCGCGGCGGACAGGTGAAGCTACAGGGTGCCGGTTCGACGTTTATCAATCCATTAATGCAGAAATGGGTACATGAATTCGGCAATCTCGAACCCTCGGTCAAGATAGATTATCAATCGATAGGTTCTGGCGGCGGCATCAAGCAGCTTAAGGAAAAAACAGTCCACTTCGGAGCGTCGGATACGGCAATGTCAACGGAAGATCTGCGTTCCGCTCCGGGCGAAATTCTCCATATTCCGGTCATTCTCGGCGCTGTTGTATTGACATATAATCTGCCGGGTTTTGAATCGCGGCTAAGATTTTCACCGGAAACGATTGCAGATATATTTTTAGGGAAAATCACGCGTTGGAATGATCAGAAAATTGCCGCTGATAATCCAAGCGTCGCTTTGCCGGATGAGCCTTTGACCGTAGTACATCGCTCCGACGGGAGCGGCACATCAGCCGTTTTTACTAATTATCTTTCAAAAGTAAGCGAAGAATGGAAAACCCGCGTAGGCGAAGGCACCAGCCCAAATTGGCCAATCGGACTCGGCGGTAAGGGTAACGAAGGCGTTACCGGACAAATCAAGCAGACGCCGAATACAATCGGTTATGTAGAATTGGCTTACGCAATGAAAAACAAGCTTCCGGTTGCGGAAATAAAAAATAAAGCCGGAAATTTCATTCTCCCTAACTTCAATACTGTTACCAATGCCGCAGCAGAAGCTATCTCCGAAACTCCGGACGATCTACGTGTAAGCATTACAAATGCCGCCGGTCCTAATGCCTATCCGATAGCGAGTTATGTTTATGTCCTCGTCTATCGCGAGCAGCCGGATCCACGAATCGGCAAAACTCTGAAGGATTTTTTGACCTGGTGTATAAATGACGGCCAAAAGCATGCACAGCCGCTCTATTACTCACCGCTTCCGGCCGAAATGGTTAAACGGGCGGCCGGAAAAATAGCGATGATTTCATATCCTGAAACAGGCGGAAACGGAAACATCAACCCTGCGTCAGGGACGAATAACTGAAACCTTTGAATTTTAATAAAAGCAAACGTGACCGGAAAAAGAAACAATTTCATTGACGGCGACAAATTGTTTTACATAATCCTGGCGGCTGCCGCAGCTTCTATCTTATTGATAGCCGCTGCCATAGTTGTCGTAATGACGCAAAACTCGCTTCTGTCAATAAAGGAATTCGGCTTTGGTTTTCTTGGCGGACGCATTTGGGACCCGATCAAAGGTGAATTCGGCGCGCTTCCCTTTATCTGGGGAACAGTTGTTTCATCTATTCTGGCACTCATCATTTCGGTACCTCTTTCCCTTGGCGTTGCGATTTTTCTTGTTGAACAGGCGCCGAAAACGCTTGCCCGGCCGCTCGGGTTTCTGGTTGAGCTGCTGGCGGCAATTCCGTCTGTCGTCTATGGCCTTTGGGCGATTTTCGTCCTGGCTCCTTTTTTGCGTGAGTATATTCAACCGCCGTTACAATCCGCCCTGGGCTGGATGCCTTTTTTTGCAGGGACGCCAACCGGAATAGGTATGATGACTGGCGGTGTAATACTTGCGATTATGATAACGCCGATTATTACGGCCGTAACGCGTGATGTTCTTGAAGCCGTCCCTGCCGCACAACGCGAAGCATCTCTGGCGCTTGGCGCTACTCAATGGGAGACAACGAAAATTGTCCTTGCAAATGCTTCTTCAGGGATTGCCGGTGCCGTAATTCTCGGACTCGGTCGCGCTATCGGCGAGACAATGGCAATCACGATGGTGATAGGTAACCGCCCGCAGATCAGTCTCTCGCTTTTTGATCCCGGCTACACAGTCGCATCTGTTATTGCAAATGAGTTTACCGAGGCTACGGGAGATCTCTATCTGAGCGCATTGATCGAACTGGGGCTGATTCTCTTTTTGGTTACTTTTATCATCAATGCACTTGCGAAGTTATTGATTATGAGCGTATCGCGGCGCACCATGCACGCCCGATAATGAGCTTGATTTATGCTTGACAGGAGACGATTGACCAACACCGTAATGACGTCGCTGACGGCTGCCTGCGCATTCAGCGTCGTCGGCATTCTGGCGATTATCCTGGGCTACATAGCTTTTCAGGGCATTTCATCCCTCAATTGGGAGTTTCTTATCGAAACCCCGAAGCCCGTCGGCGAAGGCGGCGGAATCGGAAATGCGATAGTCGGCTCACTTATTTTACTGGCGCTCGCATCCGTGATCGGGATTCCTCTCGGCGTTGCCGTCGGTACTTTTCTTTCCGAATTCGGCGACGGTTGGTTTGGATCAATCGTCAGATTTGTCGCCGATACGATGATCGGTATTCCGTCTATCGTTTTCGGTGTTTTTGTGTACGCGCTGGTCGTTTTGCGGCAAGGTTATTTTTCGACTCTTGCCGGCTCGCTTGCACTCGCATTGATTATGATTCCGATAGTGTCGCGAACGACTGAGGAAATGGTCAGGCTCGTCCCAACAGCCATGCGTGAAGGCGCTCTCGCCCTTGGGGCTCCGCGTTGGCGTGTAACGACGGATATAGTTCTGCCCGCAGCACGCGCCGGCATTGCCACGGGCGCCATGCTTGCCGTCGCACGCGTACTCGGTGAAACAGCACCATTGCTTTTCACCGCTTTCGGTAGCCGTTTCTACAATTTTTATTTAGATGAACCGATGGCATCACTTACGGTTCAGATATACAATTACGCCATTTCGCCCTTTGATGAATGGCACGAGAAAGCCTGGGCCGCAACGCTGGTTCTTCTGGCTATGATTCTGGGAATTAATATCGCAGTCCGCTTTTTCACAAGAAAAAGATTTTAACCGTTGCAGGATTTTGCGTAACGGAATTGTTATTTATGTCGACAAAGATACGCATTCGTAATCTGGATTTTTTCTATGGCAATGCCCAGGCCCTGTACGATATTTCGCTGGATATACCCGAACGCGAGATTGTAGCATTTATCGGGCCATCGGGCTGCGGGAAATCCACATTTCTGCGCACCCTTAACAGGATGAATGACACGATCCCTATTGCCCGCGTAAGCGGCACGGTTGAGATCGACGGCGAAAACATTTATGCGCCGGGCACCGACGTGGTTACTCTGCGGCGAAAAGTCGGGATGGTGTTTCAAAAATCGAATCCTTTTCCAAAATCCATTTACGAAAACGTCGCTTACGGAATACGGATCAACGGGATACATTCAAGCAAAGCAGACCTCAACGAGCGCGTCGAAAGGGCACTCCGTGATGCCGCTCTCTGGGATGAGGTCAAGGACAGGCTTCATACCTCGGCTTTCGGCCTTTCGGGCGGCCAGCAACAACGTCTATGTATTGCACGTGCACTTGCCGTCCAGCCGGAAGTGATACTTATGGATGAACCGGCATCCGCACTGGATCCCATTGCAACACAAAAGATTGAAGAACTCGTCGTCGAGTTGAAAAAACAATACACGATAGTCATCGTTACGCATAATATGCAGCAGGCCGCACGCGTCTCGGGCCGCACGGCATTTTTTATGCTCGGGAAACTAATCGAATACAACACGACGCAAAAGATGTTTCAAAATCCGGACGAAAAGCTTACGGAAGACTACATTACAGGTAGATTCGGCTGATTATATCCTGTTATAATAAAAATTTTCCCTGCGAATTACCCGGGTGTCATTATAAGGCTTAGAAATGGAAAGAAGAATTATTGACCAGCAATTGGACCAGCTCCGCGATAAAATCCTCCTCCTCGGCGGAGCGACGGAGGCCGCCGTACAAAAAGCAATGCGCTCGCTCGTTGAGCGTGACAGCGATCTTGCCCGCAAGGTTCTCGAGGACGATAAAATCATCGACCAGATGGAGCTTGAGATCGACCGTCTCAGTATTGAAATATTGGCGCTCCAGCATCCGGCGGCTCACGACTTGCGTTTTGTCATTTCGGTAGCGAAAATCACGCCTATTCTGGAACGTATTGCAGATCACGCCGGCAGTATCGCAGAAGCCGCACTCATACTGAATACCGAGCCGCCGGTCAAAAATTACGTGGATTTTCCAATAATGGCGCAAATTGCCACTGAAATGCTCCGCGCCGCGCTGGATGCATTTACCAACGAAGACTCCGAACTGTCACGGCAGATCATTGAGCGTGATAAGGAAATTGACCGGAGTTATAAACGCGTCTTCAACGAATTGCTCGAAATGATGATCGAAAATCCGTCCGCGACTACAGGAGCGGCGCATCTTCTTTTCGTTGCAAAGCATCTGGAGCGAATCGGAGATTACGTAAAAGATATCTGTGAACTCAACGTTTATCTCCGCGAAGCAGCGTTTATCAAACACAGCAGAAACAAGAGCGAACCGGAAAAAGAAAAAGAATCGTAAAGACAGCAAGTTGTTTTCTGCCGTCAGCGACGTTTTGCTATAAATCGTTCCATTTTGGCAATCAAGGGTTCGTCAACCTCCGGCAATGCATTCTCATTTTTCAATTGAGTCATCATATCAACTGCGGCCTTGTATTTTTCGGCCGCAGCTTCTGTTTTTCGCATCTTTTCAAGATTATCTCCCAGATACATATTAGTCATTGCAATATCGCGCCGCACGTTTTTGTTTGCCGGATCAGATTCCGCCATTAATTCCCAGAGTTTCATTGCTTCGGTAAAGGAATTATTGGATTCCTCGCGTTTGCCGATCTGCTGCAGGGCAAGGCCTTTACGTAAATTTATACGCGCCAAATCGCTGCGATAGTAGTTATTTCGCGGTTCATTTCCGATCAGAGATTTAAACATAGTTTCCGATCGCGACAGTGCTTCTATTGCTTCTTTCGTACGCTTCAGATTGACGAGAATAACCCCGACACGATATGTGCTCCTTGCGATATTATGACGTGCCTGAATGTCAGCCGGTTCTGCCGCAATGGCTTTGGTTGCAATATCCAGAGCCATTTGAGCAAACCGGAGAGAACGCCTGTCGTCAATCTCCTCATAAATTACACTGGAAAGAGTCAAGGCACGCCACAGCAAATGCCGAAGCCTGCTGTTTGTCGGATTCTCGTTATAAATTTGTTGCATTCCGGCAATGGCGATTGCCATTTCTTTTTCTGCGCGTTGCTGCTGACCATTCCATGAAAGAGCATTGCCCAGATCGGCATGCGTCATATAGAAAATCTCACGAACTTCGATATTCGATGAATCGATGGAATTTACTTCAGCCAATATTTTTTCACAAACACTTATAGCCTCAGGATACCGATTGCTTGCCTGAAACCATTGAGCCTGGTCATTCAAAGTCCGCAGGTGAGCAATCCTGATTTCCGGATTCGCAGGTTCTTCGGCTAACATCGCATCGTAGATACCTATTGCGGATTCAAGGTCCTGACGGCTCCCTTCGGTATCGCCCTGCCACCAGCGGGCGTCAGAAAGCTGGCGATAGTTTTCTGCCGTAAGACGGCGGTTTTCGGGTGTTTGAGGCAAAATGCGGCGAATGGCATTGGCTTTTTTGTAACTTTCCAGTGCTCCGGCCAGATCACCTATGTTTGGTTTTGAATGATGCCCCTGGAGTTCTCCGATTTTTTCGTATGCAGCGGCCAGCTCGCTCAATAATTCAGGGTCGTTTCCTGCTTCTGCGGCCAGGCTGTCAAGATATTCAATGGATCGGGCAATCAGAGCCTCACGGGCCGGAATTGAGCCCTCCAGATTTTCGATCTTTGGAGTAATTTCGAACAACAACGAGTGGGCAAGTTTTCTTACATCCTGAAATCGTCTTTCGGCCCGGTCGCGTTCACGGCGTGCGACATTTGTCTGCCAGAGCGAAACTCCAAAACCGACAACCAGAGCCAGCGTAATCAACACTCCGGCTGCTACGGCAGTGCGATTTCTGCGGGCGAATTTAACCGCTCGATAGCCAAAGGTTTGCGGCCTTGCCAAAATCGGTCTTCCGTCCAGAAAACGTTGGATGTCCGCGCCGAGCTCTTCAACGGTAGAATAGCGTTTATCGGGCTCCGGAGCGAGGCATTTGAGAACTATCGTATCCAAATCATGTTCGATTTTTTCGGCATTGACGGGCAAACTGCTCTTGGCAGGGCTGAGTCCGCTTGGCTTTGGCGGGGTAGCGTATGTAATGTTTTCGACCAATTCATCGAGGCTTTTCCCTTCGTGGTTAAATGGTCTTTTACCGGTTAGAAGTTCAAAGAGAATCAGTCCCAGACTGTAGATATCAGATGCTGTAGAAACGCGCCGACCCAGTATCTGCTCGGGCGAAGCGTAGGCGGGAGTAAATGCCCGAAACTGGGTTACGGTTTGTTCTTTATCGGAATCAACCAAAACTTTTGCCAAACCAAAATCGAGCAATTTTGGTTCGCCGTCTGAGGTAACAAGTATGTTTTGCGGCTTGAGGTCGCGATGGATGATCAGATTTTTGTGAGAATATGCAACGGCGGAGCAGATTTTAAGAAAAAGAACAAGACGATCCTTTATCGATGGCCAAAGGCTTTCGGCGAAATTGAGCAATGGCTTGCCGTCAACGAATTCCATTGCAAAATAAGGTTCACCGGATTCAGATACACCACCGTCCAGCAGGCGGGCGATGTTAGGATGCGATAGCCCTGCAAGTAATTCACGCTCGCGGCGAAATCGCTCCACGGCAATCTGGTCGGTAACAGATTGTCTGATGATCTTGAGAGCGACGCGTTGATTAAATTCACCATCCGTACGTTCGGCAAGAAATACCGTGCCCATTCCGCCGCGGCCGATTTCACGCACGATCCGATAGGGACCATAGGCATTAGATACTTCACGATGAGATGATGCGGGCGGAAAAAATTCAGAAGGATTTAATACACCTTCAAACAGACTTTCTGTTTTTTCAGCCGCGTTGAGCAGAGAGAGGATCTCGTGTTCAAGTTCGGCATTGCCACCACATTGGCTCCGGATTAGGGCCTCCCGATCTTCCGTTTTTGCCTCAGAAACGAGGGCAAAAATCTCTTTTATTCGTTCCCAATCGTTCATAAAAATTCAGTTGACCTTGGCAGGGTGTGATCAGGATTGTAATTTTTCCGAGAGCATCTGACGTCTAAGCCATGCTTTGGCAAATGCCCATTCCCGTTTTACTGTGCGCTCCGAAATATCTAAAATATAGGCCACTTCGTTTACTTTCAGACCTCCGAAAAATCTGAGCTCGACTATTCTGGCCTGGCGCTGGTCGTGCACGGCTAATTGTCTTAAAGCATCTTCGAGAAATAGCAGGTCTATTTGATTTTCATCAGCCAGACTGACGGTTTGTTCAACGAGAAAATTCTCACTATTTCTCTTTGCTGCTTTTTTACGTCTTGCGTGATCAATCAAGACTTTACGCATTACATCGGCGGCGACGGCAAAAAAATGAGCGCGGTTTTGCCAGGAAACATTTTCCCAATCAACAAGCCTGATATAGGCTTCGTGAACGAGAGCCGTCGGCTGCAATGTATGCCCGTCACGTTCGTTTTGAAAATATGAATGAGCCAGTCGTCGCAGATCTTCATAAACCGCAGCCATCAACTCATCCGGAGCAGAGTCCTCCCTGCGTGAAACCTTTTCAAGCAATTGAGTAATCTCTCTGCGATCCGACATAGGATTGTAACGGGATTTAGGAATTATACATAAAAAAAAGGGAAATCATACAAAATTTTTGTCACTATTTGCCGGCCGATTTCGCCTTATTGATTAAAACAAGGGACCTTCAAGGAGAAACTGTGTATGAAATGCCCGACTCGCCGTTCAAAAAATTTTGCAATTACGGTATCTGCTCTTTTTATTTTAACCATTACGGTTTTTGCAGTCCGCTTTCCATTCAGCATAGCAGAAGCCGTCGGCCGGTTCTCCGCAGACATTAATACCCTTAAACCGGTAATTTCATCGCCGTTACAAAAAAAAGAATCAGAACAAAAAACTTCCGGCAGACAAAACCTCCTTCTCGTTACAGGCCGTTTGATGTTCGATACGGGCAATACCGTAATCCGGGCAATTGACAATGTAGGAACTTCAAACGATCTGACCGATGTAGTATTTAACTCAAGCAGCGGCCCGAGGTTCTCTCCTGACGGCTCAAAGGTAATCTTTGTTACGGGCCGGCATAGTGACAATGGCTACGGAACCAGAGATTTATACATAATGGACCCCGACGGCTATAATCAGCGCCGGCTTTCCTTTGATATTTTTATAGGCGAAGAATATTCATTTTCCGCAAATGGCCGGAAGATTGTCTTCACGGCAAATATTAACGTTAACGGTCGGCCGGAACCTAACGTAAAAAAGACAACCAAAAACATAAAGCAAGACGGTTACTCAACGGGAGTGTTCATCATAAACACCGATGGTACGGGTCTTATTCAGTTTCCTGATCCGGCCAATGAAGGTATCTATTCTCCAAGCTTATCTCCCGACGGCAGTAAAGTTACTTTTAGCCGCAATGGCGGTATTTGGGTTGCAAACATTGACGGAACACAGACAAACGCGATATCTCCAACCGGAGACTACCCCTTTTTCTCCCCGGACGGACAAAAAGTTTTCTGGCAGGACGGCTTTGATGTTCACCGAGCGAATATTGATGGCAGCGGAAACGAGATAGTCCTTTCGGGAAATGGCGGTCCATATTCTAACTGGTATCGGGCACAATTGTCGCCCGATGCGAACCGCCTTCTATTTCTTTGTGATGGGTATAACGGAACCAAAATCTGCGTCGGCTCGCTAAATGGAACCAACTCAATCACGGAGATTGATATTGCAGGCTTGGATTCCAATGTCGAACCCGTATGGTCTCCCGAGGGCGATCGCATCGCATTCGTGCGAAACGACGGAGGGAATTCAAAACTGACAATAGCTGATATTTCCGCAAACATCAGCACAGATATTTATACTTATGCGCCATATGAGTTCCCGCATATGCTTGCATGGCAGCCGAAATGTACAGTAAATATCGGCAATACAAACGGGCTGGTCTCTTATTGGAGTGCGGACGACAGCGCGGCGGATTCTTTCGGGACAAACAACGGCAATTTTGCTTTGCCGGCCTATGGTGAAGGAAAATTCGGACGGGCGTTTAGTTTTGACGGTACGGGAAACGATAACTTTGTAGAAATTCCGGACTCTGATTCGCTTGATGTACAGGCAGGTGATTACACGCTTTCCGTCTGGGCTAAATTTGTAGAAGGCAACCGGGAACATTACATTGCGGGTAAAGGAGCCTGTGGAGCCACCGGATCCAATTTTTACATCGGAATTAACGAAAACAACCAAGCATTTATCGATATCAGCCACGAAGGTGGAGGTTCAAGGGTCTCCAGTAGTGCCGGCATACTCAACATAAATAGATGGCACCATCTGGTTCTGATGAAAATCGGACCTGACTTTACTCTTTTCAAAGATGGCAACCCGGTCCTTCTCCATACCGAAACAGGACAAATTCTTGTCAACGAAGCACCGTTTACTATAGGCAAAGGTGATGGATGCAGCCTTCCCGAGCTGGTTATGCACGGGCTGGTTGATGATGTGCGTCTTTTCAATCGCAGCCTTTCGGATACGGAAATAGCCGAATTGTATAATTACTCACCCGATAATAATGGCGGCAATTGTTCACCTGTTGCCGAATCACCGCTAAAATTAAATATTTTTTCAAATCCAATCGCACAGGGGCGGTCGGGGCAGGCAGAGGTGCGCCTTTCCGGTTTTGCCCCTGCAGGAGGATTGACCATCAATTTGCAATCTTCAGATACAAGCCGCCTGAGCGTTCCGTCAACGGTTACAATTCCGGAATTTTCTAATCAGGCTGTCTTTCCGTTTTCAACATTAATTACCAACCCTAACGAGTTTCTTTCGGCTGATATTACTGCAACTGATGGTAATGATACGGCGCGGGCTACGTTAGCGATTTCACCTGCCAGTCCTGACATCGCAGCCGGCAATCTTCAGGCTCCTGCTACCGTTAATGTATTCGAGAATCTCAATGTTACCGTAACCATCTCAAATAACGGGGAGGCTGCTACCGGAAACTACCGTGAAGATCAAATATGGATTTCACCCGACAATCAGCTTTTTAACGGTCCTGAGGATGTGCGCCTTGCGTGGCATTATGACTACAGCGCCGTTCTAAATCCCGGCCAGTCGAAAACATTTACTACCGGAAATTTTCAGATTCCGCGTTCCGCAATACCTGTCGACGGCACTTATTACCTTTTTTATTGGGCCGGCTCTCAGGGAGTCAACGAACGGTTTGGAAACTGGGCAGATAATTTTGTTTATGTTCCGATAAATGTCTCAAGGAATTTGCCCGACCTGATTGCTGCAAATCTTTCGGGACCGTCGGAGATTGAACCCGGTATTACATTTACCATCAACTGGGACGTCCTTAATCAAGGTTCTGCTTCGACAATTAACGGCTTCCAGCATAATGCCTATCTATCGTTTGATCAGACTGTAGGAAACAGTGATGATATTCCAATCACATTTCGCGGGAGCGGTCCATTGGCACCCGGGCAATCCGCATCTTTTTCACAACAATTTTTTGTTCAGACGCTGCCGGTGCGGCCATCGTCAGACGCTCTTATCTATATTCGCGTTGATACTTCTAACCAGGTGGATGAAGGTTCTTCCGGTGAACCGGGTGAAACTAATAATATAACCACGCTGCCGGTACGTTTCGAATACAGAGTGCCGGATCTTCAGGTGACTGCGGTCAATCCGCCGGCTGAAGTCGATTCGGACACAAATTTTGCCCTTCAATGGACAACTACCAACGCCGGACTGCGTTCTGCGGGGCCGATGAATGAACGAGTATATTTTTCCACTGACAATCAGGTCGGAGGCGACGTTCTGCTGGGAACTTTCCCTCTGGATCAGAGTCTTCAGCCAGGTGAATCCATTTCAAGAATACAGAATGTTTCAATACCGACCAATGCGATTTCATCATCTGGTAATTATTTTGTTTATGTAAAAACCGATGATTTCGGACAGATTGACGAAGGCGCAAATGAAAATAACAATATCCTTTTCTCACCGGTCAGCGTACGCCGGATCTTGCGTCCGGATTTGCAGATTACAAACATAACCGCTCCGCCTACGGCATTTTTCGGTCAGCAGATTCAGGTACAGTGGACAGTAACAAATAATGGAGCCGGGCCGACCAACTCGCCGGGCTGGCGCGATCAGGTGCTGATCGGCCCCAACCCGAATTTAAACGGAGCAACTTCTCTGGCCGATTCGGCAAACGTAAGTTATTTGGCGGTTGGCGAAAGCTACGTAGCGACCGCAAATGTGCAAATTCCACGCGGATTTACAGGCACGTATTATTTCATTATCCGTACGGATGTAAATAACAGTGTCAATGAAGAGAATGAAAACAACAATATCTCTACACAGACGGTTATTATTAACGTGCCGCCACTTCCCGATCTACGTGCCTCAGTAGTTCAGGCACCCGACACAGGCTTTGCCGGCGCTCCAATTTCGGTTTCCTGGACGGTAACAAATAATGGCGATGGAGCCGTACCGTTAACGGAGACTACCTGGTACGATGCGATTTATATTTCCCGTGACACTACGCTTGACGGCAATGATCAAGTGCTCGGTTATCGTACGCATACCGGATCGCTGGCTCCGGGAGCGTCTTATACCGTCACGGATTTTTCAGTTAATCTGCCGGCAAATACAATCGGCGACTATTATGTATTTGTTGTAACGGATACCTTCGGTGCGGTTTACGAATATACAAATGAAAATAACAATTTTGATTATGACCGTATCGAACCCGGCTCGCCGATGACCGTTAACGCTGCTCCACCCGATCTCAGAATCAGTTCTTCTATTTCCTCACCGGATACGGCCGTTTCGGGATCCGTAATTTCGACTAGCTTTACTGTAAATAATCAGGGTGCGTTTGATGCTAACGGAACTTGGCGGGAGACCATCTGGCTTTCTGCTGACGCAACGTTTGATCCGCAAACCGATACGCTGCTCGGAAGCGTTCCGCGGACAAATCTCGGAGCGGGACAAAGTTATACCGCCGCCATCAATGCATCGATTCCGACATGTATTTCCGGTACTTTCTATTTGTTTGCAGTTACTGATTACTACAACAATATTTTCGAGTTTGACCCGAATTTCAATGCCGAGGCAAACAACGTAAGCGCTCCGCGACAGATTTCAATTACCAACAGCGCTCCTGATCTCATAGTTTCTGCGGTAAATGTTCCGCCGACAGTGATAAATGGCTCGATGCCCGTCTCATGGACAGTGCGTAACCAGGGGCTAGGTGCAACCGTTCAAACTTCTTGGGCTGACCGCATCTATCTGATGAACGGCAGCCAGTTAATTACTCTGGGAGTTTTCCAACGGCAGGGAGCGCTTGCCTTAAACGCAGAATATTCACGCAACGAAGTTGTCCAGGTTCCCTTATATCTTCAGGGAGAATTTGCGATCGTTGTGCAAACGGATGTGTATAATTCCGTTCCTGAATGTAGCTTTGAACAAAACAACGAAAACTCTTCGCCGACCACGCTGCAGAGCGATCTGCCGGACCTTCGGATAAATTCGGTTACTGCTCCCGTTACGGCTACGGTCGGTTCCACGATAAACGTCCAATGGACAGGGCAAAATACCGGCTCGGCAAAACCTTCCGGCGTCTGGGCAGATCGTGTTTATCTTTCAGACAATGCTACTTTTGAGCCGTATGACAGGCTCATTGGCGGAGCCGTATTCAATCAAGCGCTGGCAGCGAACGAAACCTATTCCGGCAATGCGAATGTTACCCTGCCAAATGTTCTGCCGGGAAGTTATTATCTTATCACTGTTGCCGACGCAACCGGACAGATTTCCGAAGGCGCGGCAGAAAACAATAACGCAACGGCAGTAGCAATAACCTTGACAACTCCGTCCGTTGATCTGCAGGTAACTTCTATCAATGCCGCCTCGCCAATAAATTCGGGACAGTTTGTAAATGTTTCATGGACGGTTTCGAATACCGGCTCGCAGGCTACCGCAACAGGGAATTGGACCGATACGGTCGTCCTCTCCCGCGATTCTATCTTAGATCCGTCCGACGTTATTCTCGGATACAGACCACACAGCGGCGTCCTTTCCGGCGGAGATTCTTACTCGCAATCGGACAATTTTTGGATTCCACAAGGTCTGACGGGTGATTACCGGATACTGGTAATTAATGACAGGGGCAACGAAGTCGTCGAAAATAACGATGCAAACAATTTGTCTTGGGTAAACGTAACTCTCCAACTGCCTCCGCCGGCTGAGCTCAACATAACCTCGATTTCGCCGCCGGTGTCGATTACGCTCGGCACATTGACGCATTTCGGCTGGACAGTACAAAATTCAAGTTCGAATGATGCGTCCGGCATTTGGTCAGATTCTGTCTATCTTTCCACAGACGCGATCTGGGACAGCGGCGATGTATTCATCGGTTCGGTGGAAAAAAGCGGAACGGTTGCCGGATTTGCTACCTATACCGCATCAATGGATCTTGTGATTCCGCCTGTCGATCCGGGCAGTTATTATGTAATTGTCCGGACGGATGCCCGCAACAACATACGCGAAAGCAACGAAACAAATAATATTGCTGCCGCACCGGCGCCCGTTCCGGTTACCGTTCAAAATCTTGATCTCGGCGTCCCGTTCTCCACAACTCTCGTTACGGGACAAGAAAGGTTTTTCCGTATCGGAAATACACCTGCCGATGAGACCATGCTGATAACGCTCTCCGGTGAAGCCGGTTCGCAAAACCAGCTTTTTTCCCGATACGGGACAATGGTTTCGCTGTCGAATTACCAGTTTATTGGCAGCCGTCCCGGCGAGCCTGATCAGGAAAATGTAATCCCCAATACAGCGTCCGGCGATTATTTTTCTATGATTCGCGGTGATTATGTTCCGGGTTCTTTAACCGGACAGCTCCGGAAAGACAATAAAAACACCGTCAAATCCGACAATTTGTCTCCGCAAAACGTTACTGTCAAGGCCGAGATTCTGCCTCTTTCCATCCGCCGTGTCTCTCCTTCATCGGGTGGAAACAGCGGATGGTTATCTCTGCAAATTGACGGCGCGAAATTTGCCGAAAACGCCGTAGTGAAACTTGTTGGTGCCGGCAACCACGTGATTACCGCAACGCAGTCATCAGCCTCGCCGGCGCGCATTGCCGCACTCTTTGAACTAAAAGGAGAACCTGCAGGATTTTACGATGTTGTAGTAACCAATCCGAATAATCAATCGGCAACACTGGCCGGCGGCTTCGAAATTCTAAATGGCGGCGGTCATCAGCTCCGTGCTGCCATCGCGCCGCGTCCGGGTTTCCGCGGCGGGACACAGAGGTTTACATTTTCCGCGCATAATGACGGACTCAATGACGCGATGAACGTACCCGTATTTATTCAGATACCGGCGGGCTACGATTATCGTATTGATCAGAGAAATTACATCGCATTTCCAACCGATGAACTGCCGCCGGATGCGGTACCCGAACAGATACCGCAACATATAGACATTGAAGGCATCAGGACGATTCTACTTTACGCCCCATTGGTTCGCAGCAGATCTTCGGTTACTTTCTCGATTGATGTTGACGTGCCATTCAATTATGGCGAGATGCCAGTCGCTATTCAGATTTTGCCGCCGCTTGGTGAATTGGCGCCATATCTTGGCAACACAAAATCTCCTCTTCCGGCCGAATTAGTCAGTTTTGCAATGTCTTTGCCCGCGAATCCGCCGGTAGATCCCAATTGCTGGGCTGAACTGTTCCGACAGATCTTTTTTGCTGCGATCAATGAAATTCTTCCTTCAGATTGTCTGCAAGCCGGTTGGACAGTCCTGATGTCTTCGGCAGATTTTGTTACGGGCCTGTTGCTGAAAGGAGCTTCTATCTCGGGCTGGGATGCGGTTTCTTCATTATCCAGCAAATTTATTTCAACTGCCGGAAAACTTGCAGAATGCGCCGGGGTCGCCATTCCCTGGCTTCGGGTAGTTTCGATAATTGTAAATCTTGTGCAGATTTTAAATCAGCTCGATGATTGTCTTGGCGGTAATTTCAAGCAGCGGGTCGTATTCCGGCGTCCTTTTTCGCTGGACCCGAATGAAAAACTTGGGCCGGAAGGCTACGGACCTGAACATTTCATCGGTATCAATCAACCGATAGAATATCGCATCAATTTCGAAAACGTTGCAACCGCCGGCGCACCCGCGCAGATTATCAAAATCGTTGACCAGCTTCCGCCTGAGCTTGATCCGCGTAAATTGCGGCTGCGTGAAATCGGCTTCAAGCAATATCGCATAATTGTTCCCGAAAACCGCTCCTTCTTCCAGACAAAACTTCAGCTTGGAGAAGATCTCGGAAACATTAAAGCCGATATTTCCGCCGGCATAAATATTCTCAATAACACAGTCACCTGGACGCTCACCGCAATAGATCCGCAGACAAATGACCGGCCTTCGGATCCGCTGGTCGGTATCCTGCCGCCGAATAATTCCAACCGTGACGGCGAAGGTTATGTTACTTTCACCGTAATGCCGGCCGCCACGCAGCCTACGCGTACGCTAATCTCAAATCGGGCAACCATATACTTCGATGAAAACGAGCCGATCGTAACCAATGCGACGTCTAACCTTTTGGATGCCGACATTCCCGTAAGTTCCGTCACGGCATTGCCGGCAACTACCGCAAATCCTGTTTTCACCGTTTCCTGGAGTTCAGCGGATGCTCCGGACGGTTCGGGTTTGAAGAGCGTAGATGTTTATGTCTCGGAAGATGGCGGTGATTACCGTCCATTGTCAACAGCCGGTGCCACCGATTCGATAACGTTTATTGGAAACTGGGGACATAATTATCGATTCTATTCGGTTGCTATCGATAACTCAGGCAATGTCGAACCTCCGCCATCAACGCCCGACGCTGAAATTACAGTACTCGGCGGCGCCTTTGAGGCCGATACGACGCCGCGTCCAAATGGTGATAATGACGGCACGGTTTCCGTTGCCGATCTGACGCAGATACGTCGTTTCGTCAGCGGATTGGATACTGATCTGCAATATAACGAATTCCAACGTGCTGACACTTCGCCGCTTGAAAGTTTCGGAGACGGCGTGCTTTCGGTTGCGGACGTGCTTCAGACACGCCGTTACGCCGCCGGTCTGGACGCTGTCCGTTTCGCTGGCGGACCAAACACTGCCTCTCTCGCCTCAGTCAGCAGCGCCATTGAAGGTAAACGCACCTCACTTGCCGGCCGGGAAATACATCCGGTACGTGTCGCACGCGTTGGCAATCAGGTAACGCTGGCAGTAATAATGGACGCACAGGGTGACGAAGTCGGGATCGGGTTTACGCTGAATTACGATCCGGCCGTGATTTCAAATCCATCGAATATCACGCCCGGTGCCGGTGCTTCGGGTATGACACTGACCTACAATGCAAATACGCAAGGACGGATAGGAATCGTTCTCGATAAGGATCCTTTGCAGCCTTTGCCCGCAGGTCCGGCCGAACTGGTAAGAATAACCTTTACCGTTGCGCCGTCCAATCCACCGACAGCGCAGATCAATTTCGGCAATGTTCCCGTCCGCCGCGAAGTTGTAAACGGTCTGGCGCAGCCGCTTGCCGTAACCTTTACGGACTCTGTGGTATCCCTTGTCGGCCCGACGGCCGCACCCGCATCGGTTGCCGGCCGCGTTATAACAACTTCCGGGAGCGGACTTTCCAATATTCAGATAACGGTTACCGATGCCGATACCGGACAAACACGAACGGTAAAAACAAATAGTTTTGGAAATTACCGTTTCGAAGGCCTTGCAGCCGGCCGGACGTATATCGTAACGGCCGCAAACCGGAAATACGTTTTTGAACCGGAAAGCCGCATAGTCATGTTGACCCGGGACATTGCCGATGTAGATTTCCGTGTTTCTAATTGACGGCGTATTTGGCCGCGCCGTCCTTGACGCTTTCCGCCTGAGAATAACGGTCGGTTCGGGCATGACCGGCTTGTTTGCGGAGAGCGTCATTTTTTCCCGCGACCGTAAAACACTTTCTACATAACGATCACGGCGGCACCTTTTACGGCATCTGTTTTCAGTGAGATCAGAGCCTCCATTGCCTCATCTAACGAAAATTGGGCAATGCTTGTCCTGACGGGAATGGCCGCCGCTTCGGCTAAAAACTCTGTTCCGTCCTCTCGGGTATTATTTGCAACGCTTGTAATCGAGCGTTCGCCGTAAATCGCTTCATATTTCAATGGCGGAATTTCGGACATATGTATGCCGCCGAGTACGAGACGACCGCCTTTGTCCAACGCCGGGAGAGCGGCCGGGACGATTTCACCGGCGGGTGCGAAAATTATTGCCGCATCGAGTTTTACCGGAAGAATGTCAAATGTATCGCCTACCCATACGGCGCCGAGTTCCTCCGCAAGTTTGGCATGACGCTGCCGGTCGCGCGTTGCAACATAAACATGGGCGCCGCGATTTATGGCAATCTGTATGGCGATGTGGCCGGCGGCTCCGAAACCATATATCCCAAGCCGCGCGCCACGCCAATTTGCGATTCCGGTTTTCCGCAGAGCACGATAGCCAATAATACCCGCGCAGAGCAGCGGAGAGGCGGAGAGATCCGGAAAGCCGTCCGGTATCCGATAGACGAAATCCGCCCGCGCGGTCATATATTCCGCATAGCCGCCATCTCTGGTCCAGCCGTTGAACTCCGCCGCCTCGCATAAATTTTCGCGTCCCGAAAGGCAAAATCTGCAGACTCCGCAAACGCCCGCAAGCCATGCCGCGCCGACGCGGTCGCCCGGCCGCAAATTACTTACTCCGGAGCCGGTCTGCTCGATATAACCGACGACCTGGTGCCCGGGTATAATCGGCTGCTTCCTTAGCGGCAGATCGCCCTCAACGATATGTAGATCGGTACGGCAAACACCGCATGCCTTAACGCGAATCAGCACTTCGTTTTCTTCCGGCTGCGGCCTTTCCACTTCCTCCGGCTGCAAAGGTCGTTCCGTCACGGGAGCCTGTTTGTAAATCCGCCATGCAAGCATAAACACTGAAAGATAATTCCCTTAAATCATTCTTTCCGTAAAAACCTTTTCAAATAAAGTGTATAATCATTTATGCAGGCAAGAAAATACCGATCTGACAAGGAGGCCACTATGACAAGAATCCGTGCGGAATTCGATGCAGACCGCGCTAAACCAAAATACCCGACAGCTTACGCAACTGCCGAAAACAGCTTTCCAATCCCATGCAGTATCTGCGGAAAAGATTATTATTTCGATGCGGATACCAAAAATGATATTGACCGCGTCTGGCAGCAATCGGGCGAAAACCCATTTGTCTGTCCGGATTGTGAAGATTCTCTTGAAGATGCTGCTTTTGGCAATGCAGCTCAATAATCACAAAAAATGATTTCTTGAAAATTAGTTTTTAACTTCAGGCTAATTATTAACGGAGGGTTTTATGAGCAGCAGTTCAAAACCATATACAAACACAACATTTACCAAACGAATAGATCATGACGGAGGCGCTAAGCGCGAACCGAGGGCTTTGGCCGGCCGTGCGATTTGCACCTCTTGCGGAGCCTTTTACGAAAACAAGCGCTGGTATCCAAAACCGGACACACCCTTGAAATCAGATAATACGGAAATCCTGGAAGTGGAATGTCCGGCATGTAAGCAAATCCGTGAAGGTATTTTCGAGGGTACATTGGATGTCAGCGGCAGCTTTTTCCCCGCACATCGGGATGAAATAGAACATCTGTTGAAAAATGAAGCCGAAGATGCCTATCGGGACAATCCGCTTTCAAGAATCATCCGTTGGGATGAGAATGACGCCGGCCTTCATATCGAAACTACTACCGACGAACTCGCGCGCCGTCTTGGACATGTGCTGGAAAAAGCCTATCACGGCAAGCTCGAAAATGTTTTTTCGCATGAAAACAAAGTCGTCCGCGTCAATTGGCATCGTGACTGAAAGACTGTAAAGGCATTGAGCCGCATTGGCGAACCGCCGGCTTTACAGCGCATGGCGGTTCGTCTTTTCCCGACAGACAAAAACTTTACGAAAGTATTTTCACGGCGGAAAAATTTACGGCAGCAGACCGGCGTGCGGAATAATGACGCGCAAGCCTGAGACAGTTTTCAAATATCCGCGAAGCAACGTTTACCGATTCAGGATCCGTTTGCGTTGTTGTCGCCGTTCTTGCCGCCTTGATTGCCCATCCCATTGCCGCCGCAAAATTCAGGTCATAGCTCGGATTCCAGTTTTCATCTTCCGGACTGCGGCCGGCAGAATCAGCCGTGGCTGCCGCCGACAGCAAACCGTCAATTTCGCTTTGGCTGATCTGCGGAGCCGATTCCCAATCAAGCATCGCCTTTAATTTTTCTTCCTGGCTTTCCATTTCAAATCTCCCTTTAACTCCGATGTCTGACTTTATAAGGAAAAAGGGCCTTTTGCCGGAGCATCAGGCCCGTAAATAGATGCGCCAATCAGGATTTATTGGCTATCAGGCAGCTGAGCGCCGCCGGACGGACGACGCGGCCGCCGTAAACATGCAAACCCTTGACGGCGTCGCCAAAGCGTTTCTCCGGCTTGTAGGCCTGCAGATCGAGGATCTGTTCGGCATAGCTGGTTGCGCTCCTGTGGCCGGCAATGATCTTGTATTTCGTGCCGGTTGTATTCGGGACATTGTTTGATTTGAGAATCTGGAAACCGGCAGCCTCGCCGACCGCACCGTTTGCGAGCGCGCGGTCCGAACGCAGCGAGCCGCTTCCGATAAAACGATTGTCTTTGAGCAGCAAACCGTGAAACCAGGCCGGCACGATGCAAAACCTTCCATCCGGCGGCGTGTTTGCTTCGTCCAAGAGAATGCCAAGGTCAACGAGATATTCATAGGCGTCATCCTTGGTCGGAACTTTCGGCGTTGTTACCGAGCCGATTTTATTCGTTCCCGGCACCGCCGCTTCCATCAAACCGGCGAGGAATGCATCAGCTTTTTCCATCAGGCCGTAAGCCGCCCGTTGCATCGCTTCATCGAGAACGTTTGCATTGCTTTGCGCTCTGTCGATGCTGTCAACGTAGAAATTGAAATATTTCTGCTGATCGATGACGAGCATCTGCTCGCTGTCGGCAAGTATTTGCGGGTCGCCGATGTCTGTGTCGCGCGTGTAATCGTCAATGGTGATTTCACCGATGGAAGCAATTTTGACGGAACCGCCGGCGTTTTTGATTTCGCCTTCATAATCGCGGTTACATACATTCGCCTGTCCATATACAAGAGTCTTTTCAAGAGCCGTGAGAAGCCTTGCGGCCCACACGGTCGGGATAAAATTCAATGCCATTTTTCTTCTCCTTTGGCTGTGTGTTGATGTTTTGGGTATTTATATCTGCAATGCCGTATATGATTTTCATCCACAGCCTCATATCAAAAATCATCAGAGCAAAACAGATCTGCGATGCGATATGTGATAATTCCTATCGCTGCAGCGCACGTTTTACGCTTTCCCAATCGAGCCGGCGTATTTCATCGGCCGTCATTGCCGAAAGAGCTTCTGCCGTAAGAAATCCCTCCGTATCGCGGCCTGCGCCGGCATCTATGCTCTTTGTCTTCTGATTGCCGGGAAACTGTTCGGGATATTTTTCCTTGAGCCGGGCGACGATCTCGTCCGGAGTCGCCCTTGCTCCTTCCATTGTTTGCTCAAAGAGTTTTCCGCCGGCTGCAATAAGCAGTTTCGGCGAGATTGCACCGGCATCGTAAAGCTTCTCCGTCAAATCAGATATGACAATCCGCATATGTAATTCGGACAAATCGTCCTGTTTTTGATCTGCCGGTTTTTCATTTGTTTCCGGCGGCTTTTCAGCAGTTTTTACCGGTTCCGTTCCATTGAGTTTGATTATGTTCATCTTCTTTTGCTCCTTTCCTGTTATTCAATTTCTAAGGCGCTGCCGGTTAACCCCCTTTATTCGGCAGTTTCGCCTGTCTGTTCTTCGCCGTAGCCCGCTTCGCGCAGAGCCTGTTTTGCGGACAGCCCGATTCTTCGTTTGATTTCCAATGTCTCGAGCCGTTCGCGTTCCGATTCGTTCGCCGCATCATCCCAGCGTGTTGTCAGCCTGACGCCGGCGAATCCGCCTATCCGAAGCGCGAATTCCATTGCTCTTGCCCACCCTACACCAAATGTTGCCTGCCGGTTTTTGACCTTTGCCAGAAATCGCGTCTCGGCTTTCCGCAGCGATTCACCGCTCGGGTATGCTCCGGCCTGCGGCATAAGGTAATAAAGCGGAGTAGCCGAAACCGAAGCGATGTCTATCCGGAAACCGTCCTTGACCTTCAGAAATTGTTCCAGGTCTGCGGCGGCAAAATCGCCGAATTTCGCATCCGGATTTTCCGCCAGCCAGAGATGGTCAATTCCGGCCTTGAATGGAGGCCGCGGATTTCCTTCCTTGTCAAACTGGATCTCAATACCCGCCGCCCAACGCTGCCTGTAGGCAGATACTTCCATCGCAACCAGCATATCCAGCACGGCTTTATTCATGCCGTCCTGGATCGGCATTACGGCTTCCAGTTCTGAAGAGCCGAAATTCCCGATGCCCGGATTATTGGCAAAATGAAATACCGGAATCATTCCGTATGGATTTTCCACCCGATAAATTCCGTCGCCGTCAATAAAAGGCTTGAATCCCGCAGCGTCCTTTGCCGCCCGGCCGGGTTCCGCGTCTGCGGAAATGTAGCGTTCCGTCCGGTCGTGATAGTAGAGGTTGAGCCGTAAACGGCTGCCGCCGGCAGGCCAGATTTTTGCGGCAAATTTCATTTCGCGGCGGCCGTCTTCGTCATAGATTGCGATGCAATTTTTTGCCCGCTGCGGATAAAAAGCCGGCCATCCCTCCGCATCCGGCCAGATAATCAGGTATGCGTCGCCGGCTGTGAGCGCTTCGCGGTGAATCTCATCCGTAAGGATTTCAAAGTTGTTTTCGCTCCGGATCCGTCCTATTGCCTTTTCGATTCGCCGTAGATCCGCATCCGATTTATCTTCGTCGGTGTTTCTTGAAAAATCGGGCTGTCTTTCGATGGCAAAGCCTGTGATTTTCAGCCTGTCGGCGGTCGAATCGCAGACGGCCGGGCACAGATTAAGCGCGAATTCGCGAAAAAGACTGCCGAATGTATTCGCAAACTTTTCGCTTGCAAATGCAAGATTGTGCCGCCCTTTGTAATATCGCTTCGCTTTTTCATAGAGCGGTGCGCGGCGCCGGAATTCACCGAGTGCCAATTCGATATCTTTTTTCATTATCGTTATCTCCTATTGCTTAAAATCCCCAGGCGCCGTTTCCGGGAATGGTTCCGCGTCCGTCGCGTGCGAGTGCCGCAACCGCAAGGCTTACCGCATCAACCTGATCGTCAAAGCGTCCGCGCGGAAAGCGGCACACTTCGTCCAGAAAATCCTCTATCCAATCGCCCGCCACGAGCACGACCTTTCCGGCCTCTGCCCTTGCGGTCCAGGAATGCGCCCGCGTTACCTTGTCCTCGTCAACGCGGACGGCGCGGATCGAGCGGCCTGCAAACCTGACTTCGCGCTGCAGTTCCTGCACAAAAGCACGTCCGTGAAGTGCCGATTCTATGCAATGGCGCGTGTCGCGTTCGCCCGCTATGCAGCGCGCGATAAATCTGCGCTGCTCGGGAAATTCAATCCGTCCGCGAAATCCGTCGGCTATGTACAGGTCGCCGGTTTTTGTATCCAGCGCAACGCGGAAACTGGCCGTGAAATCCGCCGTGTCGCGTGTCGAGACCGCAAGGTCGTAACCGCGTACCCAATGCAGACCCGCCGGCGGTCTGCTGACAATTCGTTTGAACCACTTTCTTTTGAATAGCCCGCCTTCGTATGGAACGGGATTTTGCTGATAGAGTGCGGAAAATGAGTACGAACCAAGTTTGCGCCGGATTCGCTGCAGCGCTGCCTTGTCATATCTTTGCGGACAGAGCGGTTCTCCTTTTTTTCGCCCGAGCGGGTCATCCGCCTCCGCTATCGCCGGCAGGGACAATACATCCCATTTGTCACCGCCGTCGGACATCGAACGCAGAAGCCTTCCGGCCAGATCGTCTTCGTGCCAGCGCGTTTGTATGAGAATGACGGCGGCGCCCGGCTCGAAACGCGTATAGATGTCGTCATTGAACCAGTTCCATGTATGGTCACGAAATGCCTGCGATTCTGCCTGCGCGCGGTTCTTTACCGGATCGTCAATGATTACAAGCCGCGCTCCGTAACCGGTTATGCCGGCCCCGACGCCTACCGCACGCACTCCGCCGCCGCGCGTCGTTTGCCATTCTTCGGCCGAGCGGCGTTCGCGTGAAAGCGGAATATTCTGTGCGGCCGCAAGCTTACGTATTCGTCGCGAAAATCTATTTGCGAGCCGCTGATTGTAACAGCCGAGAATTACGCTCAACCGCGGATCAGCCTTTAAACGGTACGTAATGTAATGAATCGTTACCGTTTCGGACTTTGAATGCCGCGGCGGCATAAAGATCATCAATCGGTCAATCTCGCCGCGGGTAACCTTCTCCAGTTTTTGATAGAGCAGTTTCAGATGCGGCCACGTCCAGGTCATCTTTGGTGACGCTTTGGGCAGCCATCCGGCAAATTTTGCAATCTTTCTTTGGGGCATATCGGTTATTTGAGAATCGCTCCGGCAGCAATGCCGATCATCACGTCGCCAAGCCTTCTCCAGATGGAAGTCTTTCGCCGGCCGAGCCCGGCAATCATTTTTTCCTGCAAAGCAATGCGTTCTCTGAGTGCCGCAATCGCTTCATCTTTGGCGTCGGCTGTGCGCCGTAAGGCTTCCGTTTCGAGCCGGCGGCTCTCTGCCAGTTCAAGTGCGAGACCGGCAATCTGTTTTTCCGCTTCCAGCCTGTTTTTCAATAGCTGCCGCTGCTCCTCGAGCAAAGCGTTCAGCTCCCGTGCCGCAGCGAGTTCATCGGCGGCATTGGAGCAAGCCGCCAAAGCCGCATCAGTTTCCGTCTTCCGATTCGCCGCATGCGTGGCCGAGCTCGGCAAGTTTGCGGCAGAGTTCGGCTGCGTTTGCCGAGATTGCCCGGATACTCCTTGTGCGGTTGATAGAATTGCGTGCAGAATCAATGCGAATGTCCAGATTCTTAATGAGTTCATCCTGTTTTTGCGCGGTATTTCGTAATTCCGCGATCCTCCTGTTTAGATATTCATTGAGTGCCGTCAGGCGTTCGGCCTCGCGGCGCAAGGCTTCCGCTTCGGCGGTTTTGCCGGCCGCTGCAGCAGACAGCCGCCGGTTTTCTTCGGTCAATTTTTGGAATTTGCGTTTTGCCGCAAGTTCGGAAATGCCCGCCGCCGCAATCAGGACTGCGATTACGGCCAGGGCCGCATAAACATATCTGCTCATTTGCTCTCCTTAGGTTTACCGTCTTTTTGCAGCCTTCTCCGGCCGAGATATAGCTGAACAAGGACGTCTATGGTTTTCCCGACCACGAAGAAAATAATCGGCAGAATTACCGCGGCGACGGTTCGGTAACCGGCTTCGCCGCCGAGGGCTTCGAGCCAGGCGGACGTCGAAGACGAAAAAGCGATTAAGGCATTCTTCGCGTCATTTGTTGCCTGAAATAATGTGAATGAATGTGTCATTGTCTCTCCTTGGGCAAATTGGCAGGCTTTGCCTGCCTTAACAGAAATGCGAGCGTAATCGCCGCACAGATGATTGCGACCACTAACCAGACACCGGCCGGAAGCCCTGCAAAAAATCCGATCAAAGCCCAGAGCGTCTGCCAGATACTGCCGATTACCGCCGCCCACAGCGAACGCAGGCGTGAACTTCTTTGAGCAATGCCGTCAATGAGCCTGTCCGCGCGGTCAAATCTTTCGAATGCGGTTTCCAGGCCGCGCGCCGCACTCTCGGCCGCAAGCGATATATCCATCGGCCGCCGCACCGAAAGCGGGGCCGCCGAAACATCATCGGCGGCAGTCGCGGCAGGAGCTGCGGAGTGCTCTGCGGTTTCGCCGCCGGCTTGACCGGACGGCGGAGGCTTTTGCGGCAGGGTCGCGGCGGCCGATGAATCTGCTGACAATGAGGAAGATGAGGGATTGGGTTTTTCCGCCCGTCGAAATCGCGGCTCGAGCCCGAGGTTTCCGCTGCGTGCGAATTCAAGCAGAGCAGCGGTCCGGTAAACGGTTCGCCGCAGCCGCTTCGATGACAAAAGCCAGCGCTGACGCGTTTCCAGATAGCGGATGATGCGCTGCCGTTCGGGTTGCTGCCTGTCGGCAATGCCGGCTTTTGCGGCAATCCGCTCCCAGGAGCCGTGCGTTATCGAATCCAGTACCACCGCAAGACCCAGCGCCGAGCGGAAACCGAGCCTTTCGCACTGGGCAATCGCCGGAGCCAGCAGCTTTTTATCGGCGACATCCTGCTGCGCCTGCCGCATTTCGGGCGTTTCGCCTGCTTCGCGGAGAGCCTCTCTGAATCTTTGATCGGCGGCTGTTTTTCTGATTGTCGCGGGGCCAAGCCGCCGAAGCATCGGGAGCATTTGCCGAAATACTCCGGCACCGATCGTCCCGCCGAGCATCAGATATCGTTCGACGGTCTCCGCCAGCAGCCCCGAGCGATGCGTGAATTGAAACGCGCCGTAGGAAATACCCGCGCCGTCATCGAGCACCGCAACCGCTGAATAATTTCCGCTTTCGCGGCCGCTTTCAAAACGCCTTACCAGAGCAAGCGCCCTGTTCTTTTGCACATCGCTGAATGTCGTCATTTCTCCACCCCTGAAAAATTGTCTTGAAAGTGAAACAGATATTGCCTAGAATAAAACGGACGGACGATTTTGGGAGACGCCTCATTTGTTACTTCATGTCGCCGCTTACAAACCGTCCGGCCATTTTCAGGCTAGCGGATTTTTTGTGTTTTGAAAATACCGATATTCCGAAAATGCGTAAAATGCGTGATATGCGTAATATTCCAACAGATTTTTTTAATTTTCCGCCGGCAATCAAACGAAACTCTCGGGCAAATGCCGCCGGCTTGGGAACAACTTCAAGCGATGAAACAAACGAACGATAAAAACCTGCGTCCCAAACTCCGCCTTTCAGAGATCGAGCGTCTTATCCGCGAACACAAAATCCTCGTCCCGCCGCCGAAAAGGCGTACGCTGCAAAACCTCTGCGAAGACGGAACATTTGAAACGGCGGAAAATCCGCCCGGAAAATTCGGCTGGCTTGTTTATGAAGATTCTTTCTGGCGTTGGGCAAAGAGTCTCGACGGAGAAAAAAGCGCGGCAGACTAGCTGATTGCCAATCCGGCAAAATAGATTTTGTGATATTTTGCGGGTATCTCGCAGCGGTCGAAAACCACGAAAAAATCTATAGTCCCGAATTCCGTGTCAATGATCGGCGGACCGCAGACCTTAGCCCCAAGCCGCAGGTACAACTCGAAAAGATGCGGCAATTGGACAGGGTCATTTTCGATTGCTTCGACCGGTCCGAGATAGAGAGCGTTTCTTCGCGGCTCGACACGATAAACCGGATGAAAGCTATCCGCCCGCGCAAGCTGGTGAAAAGCTTTTTCGCCAATCAGCGGATCGCGCGTAAAAATGGAGCAGCAGCCGAAAACAAAGCGTTTTTCGTAGGCCTGCAAAAAAGCGGCCAGGCCCTTCCACAACAGGAAAAGCACTCTGGTATTGCGATGCTCCGCGGCAATACATGCGCGGCCGACCTCGACGCCTTCCCTTAAAACCTCTGCCGGCAGGTCTTCAATGCTGAATTCCGAAAAGGAATAAAAACCCTCTGCCGATACTGCGGATTCGATCGTATTGACGCGATAGGTTCCGACGACCCGGCCGGTTTTATGTTCGATAACGATCAGGTGTCGGCAGATTGCGTCGTAGGCATCGTATTCCAGATCGTTCGCCAGCGCGTCTCTGCCGCGGCCGGCCAGCTCGATATTGAAAACGCGATGGCGTAGCCGGAGAGCGCCCTTTATCTCTTCTTCAGAGTCGGCGAGCTTGACCAGATAGCGGCTGTCCGCAAATTCGATTGAACGGCAAGGTAGAAAGAAATCTGACCGCATAAAGTTCCAAAGAAATTATGGCCGGCGGCGGATTAAACTTCGGTTACCGAAAGATTAAACCGTTGTTAATCTGCCGTGCTGCGATCTTTGGAAACAATAGTGCTTTATCGGCGGTTTTTATTCCATGCTGTTAATTTTCCAGCAGTTGACGGACTTTTCGGGAGAGTGCGTCGCAGGTAAATGGTTTTTGCAAAAAATCGGCGCCTTTGTCAATTATTCCGTGGCGAAGAATTGCGTCGTCCGTGTAGCCGGAGGTAAACAGGACGCGGATTTGCGGGTTGGCGGCTGAGAGCCGTTCGACCAGTTCGCGGCCTCCCATTTGCGGCATGACGACGTCCGTAATTACCAGATCTATCGGGGCTTCGGAGTTAAGGGCAAGGTTGAGAGCCTCGGCGCCGTTGGCCGCTTCGATGACTGAGTATCCGCAGGCCGAAAGAATTTCCTTACCGAGCATTCTGACGGAATCCTCATCCTCGACGAGCAGGATGCGTTCGCTGCCGGGCGGAAGGTCGCCCTGGTGAGGTTCGGCTGAGCGGTGAACGGATTCGGAAACTGCTTCGGGGAGAAAAATCTTGAACGTAGTGCCTTGGCCCGGTTCGGAATAAACCCAAATGTTTCCGCCCGACTGCTTGATGATTCCGTAAACGGTCGAAAGCCCAAGTCCTGTTCCGCGTCCGACGGATTTCGTCGTAAAAAACGGCTCGAAAATCCTCTCACGCGTTTGAGCATCCATCCCGATTCCGTTGTCGGAAACAGTCAACACCACGTAGCGGTCTGCCTCGATGCCGACGTGGCGGCCGGCGTATTTCCGGTCAACGGTTTCGCTGCGGGTTTCGATTGTAATCGTCCCGCCATCGGGCATTGCGTCGCGGGAATTGATAACCAGGTTTACCAGCACCTGAACAAGCTGGCCTGGGTCTATTTCTATCTTTGGCAATCCGGGTTGGAGATTTGTAAGCAATTCGATATGTTCGCCAATCAACCGGCGGAGCATGCGTGCCGAATCGGCAACGGTGGAATTGAGGTCTATTATCTGCGGCTGCATTATCTGCCGTCGGCTGAAGGCGAGCAGCTGCCGTGTCAATTCAGCGGAGCGTTCGCCGGCTTTACGTATTTCTTCGACGTGGATTCTGAGCGGATCGCCCGCCGGCAATTTGCGGAGCAAGAGATCGCTGTAGCCATTGATCGCCGTCAGCATGTTGTTAAAATCATGTGCGACGCCGCCGGCCAGCAGGCCGATTGATTCTAGCTTTTGCGCCTGCCGCAGCTGCTCTTCCGATTGCCGCAGAGCTTCTTCCGCGGCAAGCCGTTCGCTGATATCGCGGCCGATTCCCTGGACGGCTACCGGCACACCATCCCGATAGACGAGCCTTGTATTGACCTCGAGAGGTATGCGGCGTCCGTCTTTGGCAATGATTTCAGTGCTGTATATTGTCGGCGGCGAGCCTTTCAGCTTGCGGTCGATCATCTCGGCGGCGGTCGGCAGAAACTCCGGTGAAATTACATCCGCAATGTTCAGTTGCCTTGCCTCTTCTTCGGTATAACCGGTTATCCTCTGTCCGGCGCGGTTCAGCGAAAGAAAATTGCCGTTCAAATCGTGCGTGTAGATCAGATCGTTGGCGTTTTCGAAAAGATCGCGGTAATTTTCCTCCGATTGCCTGAGAGCTTCCTCTGCTGCAAGCCGTTCGGTAATATCATGAGCGAGAACAAGTCGGGCCTGTCGCCCGTCGAACTCCAGCGAATGGGAAGTAATTTCAACGAAAAAGATTGTTCCGTCTTTTTTCCGGTGCCGCCAGTAGCCAGAGTGCTCTATGACGGGCGGCGCCGTCTTCAGTTTTCGAAGAAGGTTGGGGACTTCTTCTTCCGGCTGGATATCAATTATTTTCATGCGAAGAAACTCGTTGCGGGTATAACCATAACGCTCTATGGCTGCATCGTTGACGGCGAGAAATTCAAGCGTTTCGAGGTCGTAAACCCACATCGGGTATGGATTGTTCTCAAAGAGATTACGATAACGCTCTTCGCTTTCCCGGACGGCGGCTTCTGCTCTTTTTCGTTCCGTGATATCGACCATTAGGCCGCGGAGTAGCCTCCGGTCGCCCTGGCTGATAACCGAGACGATATCTCTAAGCCATACAGTGCGCCCATCCGAGGCAATCATCCTGTATTCGAAGGTATGCGGTTCGCCGCGCGATGTGGATTCCGCGCAAAAATTGACAGCCCATTCGCGGTCCTCCGGATGTATATGCGATTCCCAGAAGCCTTTTTCAAACCATTTTTCGCGCGGATAGCCCAAGATCTTCTGTGCCTGATCGCTGACGAAGGTGAATTCGAAGGTCGAGGCGTCCGCTTCCCAGACGATTCCCTCGACCGTGTTGATCAAACCCGAATATTGTTGCTGTGAGGCAATGAGGAATGATTCGAGCCGTTTCTTCTCCGTAATATCGCGTGAAACGCCGAGCACGGCGGTCGTTTCGCCCAGTGCATTACGCATCGGCACCGCATGCATTTCAAGCCATCGGCGCGTGCCTTTGAGGCCCGTGATTTCATAAATCAACTGCACATTCTCGCCGGCAAAGGCACGGCGGACGGCGTCCTGAAAAGGTTCTACATGCTCTTCGAGGAGAATTCCGGCAGCCGTACGCCCGACGACCTGACGTTTTTCTGCGGCTTCGAGGATTGCCAGCCCGGCCGGGTTTATGTCCAGCAGTTTGCCTTTTTCGCTAAGTACCTTGACGCATTCGGGAACCGCTTCGAACATTGTCCTGAGCCGCTGTTCGGATTCGCGGATGCCGATCTCCGCCGTTTTTCTGACCGTTATGTTCTGCACCGCGCCGCAGATGCCGGCCAGCGAATTTGTTTTTTCATCCCAGATTGGCTGAGCAAGGACGCGGACCCAGATGACATCTCCATTCTTGCGGATAATACGCAGTTCGGAATCAACCTGCTTGTTTTGGCTAAGCAGTGCGAAATCGCGTTCGTCCGTTTCGAGGTCGTCAGGATGGACTATCCCACGCCAGCCGCCGGCTTTGGTAAATTCTTCGGGTGAGTAGCCGGTTATGTTTTCGAATGCTCCGGCAATCCAATCCATTTCGAGTTCGCGGCCATCCGTTACGCGCGAGGAAAACATATAGTCCGTTGCGATCGAAGAGATAAGCCGGTAGCGTTCCTCGCTTTCGCGGAGCATTTCTTCCGCAGCACGCTGCCGCGTAATATCCGTCAGCGCGCAAATCCAGCGAGGACGGCGGCCGCTGCCGGTAGGAATCGGGATTCCGCGAGCCGAAAAATGTCTGTAAAAACCTTCACGGTCGCGGATCTGCAGTTCAAGCGCTACGGGCGTCCCCGTCGCAAGCGCATATTGATAAGCCGTTTTTACGCGCTCGCGGTCGTCCGGGTGAAGCATTTCAACCCAGCCGTAGCTCAGGCTTTCGGAAAAGTTTTGTCCGGTCAGGTCAACCCACCATTGCGGAAACTGCGTCAAATTGCCCCGTTCGTCCAGTTCCCAGACGAATTCCGTGGTTGCCTCGACCAGTGCGCGAAAGTTCTGCTCGGATTGCCGCAAAGCGTCGGATGCGCGCTTTTGCTCCGTTATATCACGGATAATCGTTGTAAAAAGATGCTTATCCGCGGATTTGAACTCGCTGAAGGAAACGTGGATGTCTATGATTGCGCCGTCGCTGCGCAGCCCCTTGGAATAAAGGTTTTGCCAGTCGAATGTACGGGTTCCCGTCTCCAAATAACTTGTAAGTTTGGTTTGGATTTCCGCTGCGACTTCCTGCGGCAGCAGATCCCAGAGCCGCATCGAGGTCAATTTACCGCGCGGATAGCCGAATACTTTTTCGGCTGCCGGATTGGCAAAAGTTATTGCTCCGGCGGTATCGACCGAGAGTATTGCGTCGATCGCCGTTTCGGCAATGATCCGGTATTTCTCTTCGGCTTCGATCAGTGCATCTTCGGCTTTTTTTGCGCGGGTGATGTCGCGGAGTGTGCCGGACATTCTTATCGGGCTTCCCTGGCGGTCAAATTCGCATTTGCCTTCCTGGGCTACCCAGACGACGTCGCCATTTTTGCGCCGCAGGCGAAAGCGCAGGCTGAACCGCGAACGGCTCCGCATCGCCTGTGCATATTTGGCCGTAACCCATTGGCGGTCGTCTTCGTGTATCAGGCTTCCGATGTAATCAACGTTTGCGCCGGCAACGGTCGTCCCGAAAATAACGGAACATTCCGGCGACCAGATGACTTCCTGCGTCAGCAGATCCCATTCCCAGGCTCCCATACCGGCAGCCGCCAGCGCCATATGAAGCCTCTCTTCGCTCTCCGCTAGCGCTTTTTCGGCTTCGCGCTTTTCGCGCCGGTTTGCCGCTTCCTTTAGCTCACGGCGTATTGCCGGGACAAGCCGCGGCAGGTCGTCTTTGAGGATATAATCGCCCGCGCCGAGACGCATCGCCTTGACGGCGGTGTCCTGGTCAATGGTACCGGAGATAATGATGAACGGAATGTCTTTTTCGGTTTCGTTGAGTATCTCGAGAGCTTCGATGCCGGTCATATCCGGCAGCATGTAATCCGAGATTATCAGGTCCCAATCCTGTTCCCTGACGGCAAGTTCATACCCGAGGCGGGTTTCGACCCGCAGCCATTGCGGCTCAAATCCGCCTTTTTTCACAAGGCGAAAGATGAGGTCGGAATCGGCTTCGGAATCCTCCAGGTTTAATATCCTGATTGTTTTCATCAATCGGTTTCGGGCGGCATCTTGTTTACAAGCAGCCAATACAAAACAAGTTTTCCGGTTGCGTCAACGAATTCCTCGAAATCAACGGGCTTGCGGACGTAACTATTGGCTCCGAGATCGTAGCCCTCTATGATGTCCCGGTCCTGATTGCTGGAAGTCAGTATGACGACGGGAATATATTTCAGCCTGCGGTCGGCCCTCATCTCTTTCAGGACTTGGAAGCCGTCAACCTTCGGCAGGTTCAGATCGAGCAGAACGAGTGCGGGTGTTTCGGAGGGATTGCGTCCCTCGTATTGCCCGCGTCCAAACAGATAATCCAGCGCCTCTACGCCGTCCCGTGCGACGACGATCGGATTCGCTATATTATTTTTCTTCAATGCGCGGAGCATTAGAATTTCATCGTCGGGGTTATCTTCTACGACGAGGATCGGCCGGGTGTCCATAGCAGATTTGATTATATCCGAAAATTTTGCCATTGCCGCGGAAATTTGGTAACTATGGCTTTGGCATCGGGGCATAATTCCCCGCTTATTTCGCTTCCGGGTCTTCAACCCTTAAAGTGAAATAAAACACCGCGCCGTTGTCCGGCTTGCCTTCGGCACGAACGTAGCCGCCGTGCAGCCGGATGATTCTTTGTACGGTTGCAAGTCCTATGCCGCTGCCTTCGAATTCGTCGGCACGGTGCAGCCGCTGAAACGGCGTGAAGAGCTTTTCCGCATAAGTCATATCGAACCCCGCACCGTTATCGCGGACGAAATAGACGCGTTCGCCTTTGGTTTTGAGCATTCCGAATTCGATTTCGGCTACAGGACGCTTTGAGGTGAATTTCCAGGCATTTGCAAAAAGGTTCTGCAGGACGAGGCGGATAAGATGCGGATCGCCGCGGTCGGTCATACCCGGCGCGATCGTGATATTGACATTACGCTTTGGATCGGATGCCCTCAAAAGATTGAAAATATCTTTGGCCATAGCCGTAAGATCGATGGTTTCCATTTCCGGCGGCTTACGTGTCAATCGCGAAAGCGTCAAAAGAGCATCTATCATTTCGGACATCCGCAGGCTGGCGGAACGGATCCGCTGAAGATAATTGCGGCCGGTCTCGTCCAATTGCCCGGCGTAATCTTCCGTAATTGCCGCGCTGAAGCCCTCCATTGCCCTCAGCGGAGCCCGCAGGTCGTGCGAGACGGAATAAGTAAATGCCGAAAGTTCAGAATTAAGCTCTTCGAGCTCACGGGTACGTGAAACGAGCTGACGGTTGAGGTCTCTGATTCTCTGCTCGGCCTCTTTTTCTTCCGTTACGTCACGGCTGCTGCCGATCCATTGGACAAAATTGCCGCTCTCGTCGAAGATCGGCACGCATTTCAGACGATAGATCCGATATTGACCGTCTTTGCGTCTTACGCGGAAAGTATGCATCCAGGTACGCTTTTCCCGAAACCCGGAGTCGATAACACGCGCCGCTTCCTCCGCATCTTCGGGATGCACGGCCGCAAGCCAGCCGAAATTCTTCACGTCCTCATCGGACTGTCCCGTCAGATTTCTCCACCATCCAGGCGCCTCGACATTCTCCAGATCGGGCGATGAGACTTCCCATATATTTTCTTCGAAAGCTTCGGCAAGAATGCGGAATTTCCGCTCGGAATTACGTACGGCCTCCTCGGCACGACGGGCTGCCGTTACGTCATCGAAGGTACCGACCCATTCGACAACGCGGCCTTCATCATCCCTGATGGGTATTCCGCCAACGCGAAAGATGCCATATTCTCCTGTTTTTGTTTTGACGCGATATTCGCTTTGGAATTCGTTTCCCTCCGCAAGGGCTTTCTCCCATTCAGTTTTGACGCGTTCGCGGTCCTCCGGGTGAAGGGCTTCGATCCAGCCGTATCCGGAAAGTTCCTCTTCCGTCTGGCCGGTCAGCTCCTTCCACCATTCGGTATAGCCGCGGCCGACCGACGCACTCTGTGCCCAGACGAAATCGGACGTTGCCTCGACCAGCGCACGGAGCAGCCTTTCGGAGTGTCTTAATCTGCCGGAATCTCTGATCCGAAGCCTGTCGAGCCTGTCGAGACTTGATGATGTCAGCCAGACAATGAAAAAAAGAAGCAAAACGGTGCTGCCGACGCCGAAGACGCCGGCGACTCCGGGATTGAAAATGCCTGACCGCTCGGCGGTAACGATTGCGTAACCAATCAATACCGGAATTATGATTACCGCCGGGAAAAATATCTTTGCAACATGGCTGCCTGATGTATGACCGGTCAGCAGACGGGCAATCGGATTATCCGAACGGGCAAAAATCAGTGCGACGGACAGCAGAATAAAAGCAAGCGAAGCATTTACCGTGGAATTTTCAAACCAGAGAGTCTGGATGCCACCACTGAAATCGAAAAGAAAAGCAAGAAATGAAACCAGCCCGCTGAAAAAAATTATCAAAGCGGCTATTGTGATCAGAAGAGCCGCCCTGAGGTTACGAAATGCCAGGAGAAAAAGCCCGATTCCGGCAATCGTGAAATTCAAGGCTGCGGGCACGGAAATGCGTCCCGGATGTTCTCCGCCGCTTGCACTGACTATTTCGGGGAGAATGAGCGTATCTATTACCGAATATCCCGAAGCATATTCGAACAGCGTTATTGCTCCGATAGCAAGCGTCAAAAACGGGAAGATGAATTTCCCTGGTTTTTCAACGCCTTCGTCAGATTGCCGGCCCGTAAATAACAGTATGGATATGCCGGAAAAAAGAAACGCCGCAGCCTTCAGCGGAACGATGGTATCGAGTTTAGGGTAAATACTCCGCAGCGTTTCGTACGGGGTGACCCAGCCGATAAGTACGACCGATGCAAATATAATGAGAATAACGCCGCAGGCTCTTGCAATCAGTTTCAGAACGTCCGCCAAACTCCCATCGCCGTCCGGCGGTCCGGCGGCGGCCAATGCCTCGATAGCGAGAAGCCGCTCTCTTGCAAGCCTGCGGACAATGTCCATTTTCTCGCTTGCCGACGGATTTGCCGGAAACTGCTGATCTTGTGTGTTAAAAAGTGCTGGCATTGCTGTCGGTCTCCGTCAGCGGCCGTCAATCAGAGACACTACGGTCCTACAGTCATATTTGAGCCACAGAGCCGCGGGGAAGATTCCAAATCTAAATTCAAAGGATACTTTCGGTGAGGTGAAGGACTATTTGAATCTTTCTGCCGCGGCTACCTGCAAATTCCCGCACGCATAGTGATACTTATAATCCTTTAACCTCAATCAAGTCAATAATTTTTTGTAAGGTGGGGCAAAATTCCGCGCTCAGCGGACAAATTTGATGTTATAATTTTCCGCGAAAAATGACAAAGCTCCCAAACGCATTGGTGATAGACGACGAAGCAGCCGTAAATGGCTTTGTCGCTGAAGTCTTGAGGTCTGACGGCTGGAGCGTAACAGAGGCCTTGAATGCCGCCGCTGCTACTGAGGCTCTGCAGTCCGGCAGCTTCGAGCTTATCTTTTGCGATGTGCTTCTTGGAGATGCAGACGGATATGAGTTGCTGCGGCGGTTACGTGACGAAATGCCCGAGGCACGGTTCGTTATGATGACGGGCCACGGCTCGGCTGCCGGCGCTCTGGACGCAACCGCAATCGGTGCCTTCGATTATCTGGTCAAGCCATTTTCCGTTGCCGATGTTCTGCGTATCTCCGGCATCGTCCGCGAACAATTGCAGATACGCCGGCGCAGCGATAAATCCACGGAAATACCCGCAGCCGGCGGTTATACATCAGATATCCCGCTCATCGGCCGGAGCGCCAAATTTGTCGAATGCCTGAAAATGGTAGGCCGCGTCGCACCTACCAGTTTGCCCGTGCTGATAACAGGCGAATCGGGAACCGGCAAGGAGCTCATAGCCAATGCCATCCATCGCCGCAGCCGGCGTTCCGGAGGCCCTTTTGTTACCGTCAACTGCGGCGCAATCCCAACCGAATTGATCGAATCCGAACTTTTCGGCCATTCCAAAGGTTCCTTTACGGGCGCAACCACCGAACGCATCGGATTATGGGAAGAAGCCTCCGGCGGAACGCTTTTTTTGGATGAAATAACCGAGACGCCCCCGCAGTTTCAGGTAAAACTCCTGCGTGCCCTACAGGAAAGTGAAATCCGCCGCGTCGGTTCAAACAAAACAATTCGCGTAGATGCCCGCGTAATCGGAGCAACCAACCGCGACATAGAAGCCGAAGTTATGGCCGGCCGTTTCCGACAGGATCTGATGTACAGGCTCAATGCGGTAACGATACATATTCCGCCGCTCCGCGAACGCGCCGAAGATATACCGCTTCTTGCATTTCATTTCGCCGAAAAGGCAGGCGGAGAGCATATTTCCTTTGCGGAAGAAACTCTTGCATTGCTGAAAGCCTATCCATGGCCCGGAAATGTCCGCGAACTGGAAAATGCGATCCTTCATTCGGTCTCGATGGCTGACGATGTCATCTATCCGGAACATTTGCCTATCCGCGTCAGCGGTTTCGGGCGTTGCGATGGCGTTGCCGCCGGCATGGTTCCGGAGGAAATTACGCAAAACTCCCTGGTAAATAAGGAAAGGCTGCTGACGCTTGCCGAAATGGAGGCTCACTACGTTGAAAAAGTACTTGCCTCTACAGGCGGAAACAAACAGGCGGCCGCCCGCATTCTTGGCATAGACCGGAAAACACTTTCCCGTATCCTTGCCCGTAAAATGAACCACGATACCGCTCCGCAATAAAACACCGTTTCGGATGAATCAAACCGGACTTCCGGTTAAACCAGGTAATTTTTCCCCGGCTATTTTCCCGAAAGCGGGAAAATTTGGACGCCCATCACCTTTGTTGTTAATTTCGACAAAGAATTTATCGGCTTTCAGCTGAGGCACGGTTGTTGCAATAGTCAAAAGCCCCGACTTGGTTTTCATTCAGACTCCGGCGGGTATCTTTGGAATGGCAGCCATTGCGGCATTCCTGAAAAAGGCGGTTTACAATCTATGAAACTCTCACAAAACGCGGTTCGGGTACTTTTGATTGGTCCAAAACTTCGGCTTAATGCGGAATTGATGAATACATTGCGCGGGTTGCCTGTAGAGCTCATCTTTGCCGATGAAGCAGCCGAAGCATTTCATTTTATGTCATCACTGCGGCCCGATCTGGCCGTCGTTGACAGCTCGCTGAGGGACGCCTCACCTGCCGACTTCGCTTTTGCCGTTCGCGGCAGCCGGCGCCTGTCCGAAATTCCGGTTTTATTCGCAGATGGTAATTTTATTTCGGAACTCGACGCCTTCATCAAGCATAAATCCGCGGAAATCCTGCGGCGCAGGGAGCTTGCCGATTTGAAATCACGCCATCTGCAGACGCTGGCAATCATTCGCGAGACTGCTGACCTGTTTCATTCGCTTGTCGAAAATGACACGCCCCTTGCGGAATTGCCTGAAAACCTTGCCGAAGAGCGAATCGAATTCGGAATGAATATGCTGCGGGGATTGGCGGGCATCCTCGATGAAGAGATTAAAAACATCGAGGAATTATTTGCCAACGAATCCGCCTATTTCCGGGATCTTTCGGGAGACGGCGAATTGCAGGAACTGGATATGGCTTTGACGATGTAAGTTTTATCAATATTTTCAGACAAAAACTGCAGCTGGCTCAATTCTGCCGGCTTTTTGTTTAACTATTTTCCGAAAGCAAAAAAATGGTCCGGCTCAAAGAGCCGAACCGAATATTGAGGAGGTGCTGAATGTTGCCCGCGGGCCTAAAGATGCAGGAGAAAAACGCTTCTGAACGACCGGGCTGCCTTCGGAAGCAAAAACGAGAACTGAACAGGAAGGCAAAACTTTTTATAAGCCCTTAAATATACCGGTGAAACTTTCAAATAAAACTGCCCGTGGTGAGGCCGGAGCAGATTTATAAAAATCTGGTGATAGCGTGGGAGTATCTATCACCGATTTTGGAAAACCGCTTTTCTCGGCGAAGGGCTTTCCGCAAAGGGTTAGTGCAAAGTGCGTGCCAAACCCAGCAACTCTAAAAAGCATTTGATTTATTGATATTATTGCGTAAGCCGCGACAAAGCCTTGCAAAAAGTGGGGCAAAATAGAACACTACCAATACGTTCCTGAGGAAAAACGGAACAGTTCCAGCATTATTCTACCGAAACGTCCGGAAAAGCCTGCGAAAATTCCGCCGGCGGCATGTTTTCCATCTCTCCACGCAGCGGCCTTGCTCCCACGTTTGGTCTGAACCGTCCATTTTCGTCGTAAAGCCGGCGATACTGTGCGGAATTTCGAATTACTCCCTGGACATAACCTCGTGTTTCCTTGAAGGGAATTGCCTCTACGAATTCGTCAATCTCGATCGGCAGCGTGGCTCTCCATTGCGGGATTCTTCCGGGACCGGCATTGTAAGCGGCAGACATGTATTCGATCCGTCCGAATTTATCTAGCTGCTCACGCATATATGCCGTACCGAGCTCGATATTCAACTGTGGATTATAGAGAGTTTCGGGTGTGATCAAAGAAGTCGTGGAAACATACTTTTTAGCCATCGTCCTGGCCGTCGGGACAAGCAGCTGCATCAGGCCGAAAGCATTCGCCGATGACCTTGCACGGGGATTGAAGACCGATTCCTGACGGATAAGCCCGGCGACGGTGTATGGGTCCAGATTCCGCTTTTCTGCCCAGAATCGGATCTCTTCCCAATTTGTCAGCGGATAGAAAATCTCCCATTCTTCACGCGTCATTTCCTCGGGAAACATTTGCGAATAATCGGGAAAACTTCTGGCAAGCGAAAGAAAGGCATTAACGTTATCGCCTTTGAGCTGGTAAAGGCGTGCCAGAGCCAGGCTGACTTTCGGAGAATTGCCCGCCGAAGACCTGGCCTCATTCAATTCATCGATAGCCCAGTCAAAAAGCCCGATTATGCCGAGCTGGTCGCTCCTGGTCATTCGCAAAGCTTCACGCTCACCTGAGGTTTCGCGTGCAACCGTTACTTTTTTTAAATTTTCCGCGGCGCGGCGAATCATGGCATCGGCCGGCTCCCGGACATTGCATTTTCCAGCGGCATCGAGGCCCGATTTGCGCCAAGCGGCCAGATATCCGTACCAATTGGCGTTATAGCGATAAATGACGGCATCATACAGGAAACAGGCTTCGGCAATTTTACCTGCGCGTTCGGAATCTCTGGCGGCCCAATAGCCCGCTTTTCCGCGATTCGATGTGTCGCGATCAACATAACGTGCAAGATGCTCGATAAACATCTGCGAGGATTGACCGTAATTACCGTTTTCATGCTCCAGCCAGGCCATTTCAAACTGTGCGGACGCAACCTCGACGGCGTTCGGGAAAGCGGCAAGGGCAGTTGAGAGAAAATATTGCTCGTCAGATTTGGATTTGGCATCGCGTGCCGCCATTCCGGCTTCTACCAGAGCCTTTGGCGTCAGGCGGCCGCCCGGGTAACTTTTGAGCATTTCTGCCGTGACGCGACGTGCCTCCGCGAAGAGTTTGGCGGCCGAATAACCACGTATCAGTTGATAGAAAGCCTCTTCGCGGACCGGAGCATCGCGTGGTATAGCCGCAAAAGCGTTTTCGGCGTCGGTCATCTTTTTCAAGGCCGCAAGCGTAGTCAATTGTTTGAGCCTGAGCTGTGGCGTAAAACTTTCGGGATAACGTTGGGAAAGTATGGAAAATGCGGCTTCGGCGTTGGCGCGGTCGCCGGCGTCGGCCAGGCGGACGGAGCGCTCGACGAGTTCATCTGCATTTTTTGCTTCCGGAGCGACTCCGAAAGCTTTCAATTTTGCTTCCGCGTCAACGGCAGTTTGCGTTCCGGCACCGTAGAAATATGCTCTCCGGTAAAATTCTGCGGCATTGGCGGTATCGCCCATTGATTCGTAAGCACGCGCTGCAGCAAACATCGCAGCCGCATCTTTATCTGCCAAAAGGTCAGCCAGGGCAGGAGCAACCCGTAAGCCTTCGCGGGCCGCTGCGGCTGAAGCCGCCCAGCGAAGCCGGGCATCGCGGACACGTATGGAATCGGGATAACGCTCGATCAAGGACGAAAACACAAGCATTGCCGCGGGATGGTTTCCGGCCTCCGCAAGTGCCCTTCCACGCAGCCAAAGAGCATAATCCTCAAGCGCCGTCTGCCGTGCGATCGCATCGGTATCAAGAATTGCGGCTGCACCGGCAAAATCCTTGTTTTCAAAACGGATTCTTGCCCGCAGCAATTTTGCCAGAGCTCCTGCCTGCTTTCCCGCAAATTTTGATTCAATCTGCGCAACGGCGGATTCCGGCGGCAGTCCGCCGCCGCGCGTCATTGCACGCAAGGATTCAAGAGCCTGTTGTTCGGTCTGCCCCGAACATGAATTTGCCAAAATCAGAAAAATCAGAGAGATGGCGGATAGGATTGATTTCATAACTCTAAGATGCGGCGCGCCTTCGAAATTCTGTCCGATTCGGAGCGCATTGGCAAGCAGATGGACTTGCGTGCTCCAATGGACTTAAAGGCTCCCGGAAAAGTATAATTCAAAATTTGAACCGCAAGCCTTTCTTTCTGCAATGCAAATATCAAGTATCGAACTTACGGAAATCAACCTGCCGCTGGTTCATTTTTTTGAAACCAGCTTCGGCCGGACTTACGAGCGAAGGATTATTCTTGTCCGTGTCATAGACGAAGACGGAGCCGACGGCTGGGGAGAAATCACCTGTGGCGAATTGCCCGGATATTCCGATGAATGGACTGATTCGGCTTGGGTTACCGTCGAAAAAATTCTAGCCCCGATGGTTGTCAGGAAACAAGTGGATTCCGCGGCCGGCATCTGGGATTTGATGAAATGGGTTCGCGGTCACCGGATGGCTAAATCGGGAATCGAAACCGCCTGCTGGGATCTGGAAGCAAAAAAAGCTTCCGTTCCGCTCTGGCGACATCTTGGCGGCGTCCGTAAGGAAATAGAATGCGGAGTTTCGATTGGAATCCAGGATACGGTTTCGCAATTACTCGATAAAATCGAAACGGAACTTAATGCAGGCTACAGACGGATAAAAATCAAAATCGCTCCCGGCTGGGATTATGACGTAATTGCCGCGGTTCGCAAACATTTCGGTGATATTCCATTGATGGGAGATGCCAATTCCGCCTATTCGTTAAGCGATTTGGATTTGCTGAAGAGTCTGGACGAATTTGGCCTGATGATGCTCGAGCAGCCGCTTGGTTATGACGATATTGTTGACCACGCGACACTTCAGGCTGCAATAAAAACGCCAATCTGCCTGGACGAACCGATAAAATCGCCGGACGACGCACGCAAGGCAATACAATTGAAGTCCGGTAAGATTATCAATTTGAAAAATGGACGTGTCGGAGGCCACACACAGTCAAAACTCGTGGAAAAAATCTGTCGGGAAAACTCGATACCGGTCTGGTGCGGCGGGATGTTGGAAAGCGGAATCGGCCGCGCACACAACATTGCAATTTCAACGCTTTCCGGTTACACACTGCCGGGCGATGTTTCGGCCAGCAAACGTTATTGGACAGAGGACGTTATCGAGCCTGAAGTTGAGGTGTCGGCGAAAGGGACAATATGCGTCCCCGAAGAGCCCGGAATCGGGTACAAGCTAAGAACCGACCGGATAAATAAAATAGCCGTCAGGAAAACGCGGATTTCGTAAATCCTGCCTGCCTTTCCCGTCAGTTGAATTTGTCAGGACAACGGCCAGAAAACAGGCAAGACCGCCATCACGACAAAAAACAGGACAATAGTAAGCGGCAGCCCTATTTTAACGTAATCTCCGAAACGGTATCCGCCCGGACTCATTACCATAACATTTACGGGGTGGCTGAGCGGCGTAATAAAAGCCATAGATGTACCCATTGCAACAGCCATCACCATCGAGCGTGGATTCAAACCGCCGCGTTCGGCTATGCTGATGGCGATCGGTCCCATAATTGCAGCCGCAACGGCTCCGTTTACCGCCTGAGTAAGCGCAACGGTAGTTACAAACAAACCCGCCAAAAGAAAATGCGGCCCGTAATTTCCAAACCAGGCGAGGATTTCCATTGCAAACAGGCTGGATACATCAGTTTTTTGAAGAGCAATGCCCATCGGCAGCATGCCGGCGACAAGGAAAACACTTTTCCAACTGATCGAACCATAAGCCTGTTCGGGCGGGACAATGCCGGCGAGCATCATCGCAAGAGCGCCGCCCAGCATAATCGTCGCGGTAAAATCCGTAAAATAAGCCGCAAAGGCAAGCGTGGCGATGAAAATAAAAATTGCGGCACGGCCTTTTCCGGGAACGGTAATTGTGGCTTCTTCGGGAGAAATAAGCAAAATAAGGTCAGGATCGTCCTTCAAAATCGAAAGCTTTTCACGCGGCCCCTGCAGCAGAAGAGCGTCGCCGAACTGAAGCGGTTGGTCGGCAAGGTCGGTTATCAATTCACGATCGCCACGCCAAATGGCGAGGACGCTCATTCCGTAGCGTTCCCTGAAATGTAATTCACGGAGTGTTTTCCCCAAAAGGCGCGAGCGGGGCGGCAGCATCGCCTCGACAATTTCGATTGCTTGCGATTCCAGATCGCTTTCGCGCCACGCTTCCTCAGGGAGAAATTCCATGTAAGGTTCGACATCGCGGCTGCGAAAATCATCTTCATCGCCTTCAAGCACCAGTGTATCTCCGCTTTCTATGACGGTTTCGGCATCCGGTGCCAGCAGCCGCCGGCCTCCACGCTCGATGGCTACGACGCTGACGTCGAAATCTTCCCGCAGCGTGCATTGAGCGAGTGTTTTACCGATCAGGAAAGAATTTTTGGGAACACGCGCGCGAAAAAGTTTTTCACCAAGACGATATGCCTGAATCAAATCGCTGCCGGCAGACGAATCCGGTGCGACGGTCCGCTCAACAGAGGTCTGTTCCGGCAGTAAATAACGTGCCGTAAAGGCTATAAATACAACACCCGCAAAAACCAACGCCCCGCCGACAGGTAGAAAATCCAGAACGCCGAAACCGGCAAGCCCGCGATCATAAAGCAAAGAACTTAGCAGTATATTGGATGTTGTAAAAAGCGTTGCGGCTCCGCCAAGTATAGTCCCGAATGCGAGCGGAATCAGCAGCCGGGAAATGCTTATATTTGCACGCTTGGCAGCACCGGTGGCTGCCGGCAAGAGAACCGCGGCGGCGGCAATGTTGTTCATAAAGAGCGACAGGGCAGCTCCCGAAAGCATGACAACAATCACCAGCCGGCGTTCCGTCCGCCCGCCTATTTTTAACAAAACATTTCCGGCCTGTTCGGTTACGCCGCTGCGCTGAAGCGCTTCGCTGATAATAAATATCGAAATTATCGTGATTACGGCTGCCCTGCTGAATCCGGAAAAAGCTTCGGCCGGTGATAAAACGCCCGTAGCGGCCAATGTTACAACTACAAGCAGCGCAACGACATCGGCCGACACACGGTCACTGACAAAAAGGATGAATGCCGCAAGAAGTGTAACAAGTGTAATAATCAGGTGGTTGTCCATCGCGGCGAAAAGAATAAGTTTATTGCCGATCTTGTCATAATACAAAACCCATACAGCATGTAATGTCAGCTAAATCAATCGGCAGGTACGCTTGGGAAATAGTTAATCGTTCCGGTTATAATTACGATAAATGATTCTTTTAAGCGTGTCCGTGAAACTTTTGCCGGGCAGGCATTAAAATTTTCACAATGAGTAACGAACCTAACAAGATCATCTTCTCGATGGTCAAAGTCAGCAAGTATTACGACAAAAAGCCAGTTTTGAAGGATATCTATCTTTCTTTTTTTTACGGGGCAAAGATCGGCGTTCTCGGATTGAACGGCGCCGGAAAGTCCAGCCTGCTCAGGATTATTGCCGGCGTTGATAAAGATTTCAATGGTGAGGTCGTTTTCTCCCCGGGATACAGCATCGGCTATCTGGAGCAGGAACCGCGGTTGGATGAACAGAAAACCGTGCGTGAAACGGTTGAGGAAGCGGTAGCGGATACGGTTTCTCTTCTCGAGGAATTCGAGAAAATAAACGCACGATTCGCCGAACCCATGGACGATGACGAGATGAATACCTTGCTCGAGCGTCAAGGCGAAGTCCAGGAAAAACTCGACGCGGCAAATGCCTGGGACCTGGATTCACGGCTCGAAATGGCAATGGATGCCCTTCGCTGTCCACCGCCCGATACTCCGGTCAAAAATCTATCCGGCGGCGAAAAACGCCGGGTCGCATTGTGTCGCCTTTTGCTGCAAAAGCCCGATATTCTTCTTTTGGACGAACCTACAAATCATCTCGACGCCGAAACCGTCGCATGGCTCGAACAGCATCTGCAGCGTTATCAGGGCACTGTCATCGCCGTTACACACGACCGTTATTTTCTCGACAATGTTGCGGGCTGGATTCTCGAACTCGACCGCGGAGAAGGCATTCCTTGGAAAGGTAATTATTCTTCCTGGCTGGAACAAAAGCAGCTACGCCTCGAACAGGAACAGAAAACCGAAGACAAACGGAGAAAAACACTCGAACGCGAACTCGAATGGATCAGAATGTCACCAAAGGGTCGGCATGCCAAATCCAAAGCCCGCATCAATGATTACGAAAGGATGGTCTCCTCCGAATCGGAAAAACGCAGCGAGGATCTGGAAATTTTCATTCCGCCCGGTCCGCGGCTCGGTGACCTTGTTATCGAAGCCCGCGGAGTTTCCAAAGCGTATGGCGACAAACTTTTGTTTGAAAAACTGGATTTTTCACTTCCGCCGGGCGGAATTGTTGGCGTAATCGGACCAAACGGAGCGGGTAAAACCACACTTTTTCGATTGATAACCGGACAGGAAAATCCAGATGCGGGAGAATTTGTTATCGGGCCAACCGTAAAACTGGGTTATGTTGACCAATCCCGTGATTCCCTGGATCCAAACAAGACAATCTGGGAAGAAATTTCTGACGGACTGGATGTAATTACACTTGGCAAACGCGAAGTGAATTCCAGAGCGTATGTCTCGCGATTCAACTTTTCGGGTACTGATCAGCAGAAACGCGTCGGACAATTGTCCGGTGGAGAGCGCAACCGCGTTCACCTCGCCAAAATGCTCAAATCCGGTGCCAACGTCATACTTCTTGACGAACCTACGAACGACCTGGATGTCAATACCATGCGCGCTTTGGAAGAGGCGCTTGAAAACTTTGCAGGCTGTGCCGTTGTAATCAGCCACGACCGTTGGTTTCTGGATCGTATTGCAACACATATCCTTGCATTCGAGGGCGATTCACAGGTCGTTTATTTCGACGGCAATTACAGCGAATATGAAGCTGACCGTCGCCGCCGTCTTGGTAACGATGCCGATCAGCCGCACCGAATCAAATACCGCAGCCTGACGCGGGCATAGTTAATTTACTTGATAACGTCATTAATTTGTATGAATTAGGGGCAGAGAGTGGGCAGATCTAAAAGAAAAACTCAGGCGTTTTTATTTCTTTTGCTGGTTTCGTGTTTTTTCATCGGATGCGGCAGTAAAGCATCTGTCGCCCCCGAGACCTCAATTCCAAATGATACGGCGGCCGCTTCACGGCAGGACGAATCGGTATCAAAAGCATTCGCTGCCGAACCTTCACCTGAATTACCTAATCTTCAAAGTGAACTGACTACACGCGAGATACCGCCCGACACGCCGCTGGGACATTTCGATTTCGCTAATTTTACTTATCCGCTTCCGCGCGGATGGCAGCACCGCGACGGAGATGAGATTACGCTGACTGACGGCAAATTAGAGCCGAAAATGAAAGACGTAAGCGACGACATGAGCCCCGACGAAAAAGCTGCCGCCAAGGCCGAACGCCGTATAGGTGCCAGCCTGGTTAATATCAAATACCTTGACGTTGACGGCGACGGCGCCAAAGAGGCCGTTGTAATCCTCAAGATTGAAACCGGCGGTTCGGCAATTCCTCAACTGGTTTATATCTACAAATGGAGGGACGAAAAACCTGAACTTTTGTGGAATTTCCGAACAGGCGACCGCGCCGACGGCGGATTGAAATCAATCCGCGCCGAAAATGGCGAGCTGATCGTTGAACTTTTTGGCCGTGACCGGTTTCTTCTCGGACAGACAGAAACAGGCAAAATCACCGGTGACGAAGAACAACTCTGTTGCCCGACGCATTTTACGCGAACCCGATATAAATACAATGGAAGGAACTTTTTAATGCAAGGCAAACGATTGACATACTCTATTGCGGATCCCTCCGCACCGCCGGAAGAAAATCTCGGCGAAAAAGTCAATGCTGCGGCCAAATCAAAAAAATAGCAGACCCCTTTCCATTACCGTTCTACTGCGTAGATTTTTCCATAGCGCGAAATTTTCCACGCCTTTAAACAGACACCCTCAGTCACCGCAATTCACAAAAGCTTTATTTTCAAGGGTTTACAAAGCGGCAACGAAGGCACGTTTTTTGCCCTTTATTAAATATCCGGAGGTAAACGATGGATCCATTAACTTTAGACCGTATTCAATTCGCATTCACAGTTACTTATCATTATCTTTTCCCTCAACTGACAATGGGATTGGCTCCGTTGATCGTAGCCTTCAAAACACTTGCCATCTGGAAA
>Ga0073934_10001006_pt1 | contig 72691 bp, 70 predicted proteins | sample LarsenN4metaG_FD_76834 | JGI IMG/M metagenome (GOLD analysis project Ga0073934, IMG submission 76834) | Hot spring sediment bacterial and archeal communities from British Columbia, Canada, to study Microbial Dark Matter (Phase II) - Larsen... ...
GGCTTCGCGCTACCGATTGCTCGGCAACGCGCTCGATTGGCTACCTGTTGAACGGGTAATTCACAGGGTAAACTCCTTTCAGTTCACAAGACCAGCCAGGCTTGGCCTGGCACACCCAAGACCGCCAAGAAAGACGGGATGAGAATCGAACCGCAGATAGCCCAGATTTGCTTTCGTCACTTCGTCACTCTGTCACCTCGTCACCATTCGTGGAGCCACAGATACACGCAGACAAACGCGGAGAGGGACAAGAGCGGAATCCGGGATCACGAGTAACCCATCACCAGTCACGAGTCACCAGTCACGCCTTTGGATTAGAAGACATGGTGCGCTACCTCACCGAAGATGACGTGAAGAAAGTGCTGACGATGCCGCTCGCGCTCCAATGGGTCGAGGAGGCGTTGAAGGCGCGCGCCGAGCACCGCGCCCTCGACGTGCCGAGAGCACGGATTCACCTTCCCACGGGCACGCAGCACGTCCTGCAGGCCGCCGCGCCGGAGCTGAAGGCCGTGGGCTTCAAGTACTACTACACCACGCCCTACGGGAAGAGCTTCTACGTCCACCTCATCAACACGGAGACCGGCACGCTCGAGGCGGTGATCGAAGCCGTCTGGATGAGCATGGTGCGCACCGGGGCGGCGAGCGGGGTTGCGACGCGCTGCCTCGCCGTGGAGGGCGCGAACATCCTGGGGCAGATCGGCGCCGGTTTCCAGGCGATCGGCCAGCTTGAAGCGGTGTGCCGGGTGAGGAAGATACGCACCGCGCGCGTCTTCGCGCGCAACCGCGACCGGCTGGTCGCTTTCTGCAATACGATGTCGCAGAAGCTCGGGATCGAGGTCGTCCCGGCGGAAAGCGCCGAAGCGGCCGTGCGCGGCGCGCAGGTCGTCAACGTCATCACCAAGTCCGCCGAGCCGGTGTTGAAGGGCGAGTGGCTTGCGCCCGGGCAGCACGTCAACGCGGCCGGTTCCAACGCGCTCAGCCGCCGCGAGATCGACGAGGCGGCGGTGAAGAAGTGCGATGTCGTCACGGTGGATTCCCGCGGCACGGCGCGCAAGGAATGCGGCGACCTGCTGCCTGCCGTGGAGCGGGGCCTGCTGCAGTGGGAGACGTTGACCGAGATCGGCGAGGTCATCGCCGGCCGCGCGCCCGGCCGCTCAACGGAGCGCGAGATCACGCTCTACGAATCCCACGGCATGGGCATCCAGGACCTCTGGGTGGGCGCAAGAGTGCTCGCGCTCGCGCGCGAGCGCGGCATCGGGGCCGATCTGCCTATCGGCGGCTAATTTTCAACCGCCAAGACACCAGGACGCCGAGGAAGAAAGACAAGACAGAATCGAATCCAAAGCAATCGTTGAACTGAGAGGAGGCGGGCCATGGCGGAGAACGAGAACCGGACGAGGGTCGTGATCCTGGCAGGCTCCTACCGCATCAAGGGCGAGATCGAGCTCCTGCCGGGCGCGCGCATCACCGACTACATGGTCGAATCGAAGGATTTCTTTGCGGTGACGAACGCGGAGGTGTGGGACCTCGAAGGCCGCAAGATCTTCGCGGCGCCGTTCCTCAACGTGAGCCGCAGCCACGTGGTGGTCATCGCGCCCGACTAGCCTGGAAGAGCATGACCGGTGAAGCGCGACTGATGAAGCGTGACCGATGCGGCGTGACCGGTAAGGCGTGACTGGAAAAATCCGGAACCGCAGATATGGGCGATTCCATTGTCGCGCTTCACGCCCTCCGCGTAGCCACCCGGCTTCTACCACTGCATCATGCACGCGAGGATCTTCTCCGGCTCGAGGTTGTCGGCGATTTCATTGAGAAGCCCTGCGCGTTTCGCTTCGAGGATGCGGGGAATGAAGCGGCTGCGCATCTGCGCGCCGCAGGCGTAGCGGCCGGTGGAGTTGAACGCGAAACCGGCGACGGGCCTCCCCTCGCGCAAGACGTCGGTCACGAAGCGACCATGGAGGTGGTCATTTCACCGAAATCAAAGGCTGCGTTGCGCAGCGTCGATTTCAGGGGAACCGCGGTTTCACGGACGTCGACGATCCTCACTGGACTTTGATGCCGGCATCCCGGATGACCTTGCCCCACCTCGCGACTTCCTCCTTGATCTGCGCCGCGAACTCCTGCGGCGAGTTGGCGATGATGTTGAATCCCATCTCCGCAATGCGCGCCTTTACGTCGGGCAACGCCATGATCCGGGCGGTTTCCTTCTGCAGCCTGCCGACGATCGCCTTCGGCGTCCCCGCCGGCAGCAGCATGCCCGTCATCGTGTCGGCCTCGTGACCCTTGAATCCCGCCTCGGCCATGGTCGGCACGTCGGGCAGCGCCGGAACGCGCTGCGCGCTCGTCAGCGCGAGCGCACGCAGCCGGCCGGCCTTGAAGTGCTGCGTCACCGGCGGAATCGCCTGGCAGCCGAACGGCACCTGGTTGCCGAGCACCGCCGCGAGCGACGGGCCGCCGCCGGCATAGGGCACGAGCACGATGTCGATCTTCGTGTCGAGCCGCAGCAGGTGCGCCGAAAGGTCGGGGGTGGTGCCGATGCCGGGGGTGGCCATGCTGTACTTGCCCGGGTTCTTCCTCACCAGCGCGATCAGCTCGCCGATGGACTTCACCGGCTGGCTCGGGTGCGTGAAAAACGCATGGGGCGCGGCGACGACCTTGGAAACCGGCGCGAAGCTCTTGTGCGGATCGTAGTGGATCTTCGCGTAAAGGCCGGGGTTGGCGACGAAGCTCGAGCTCACGAGGAGCACCGTGTAGCCGTCGGCGGAGGCGGCCGCGGCAAGCCCCATGCCGATGTTGCCGCCGGCGCCGGCGCGGTTGTCCACGACCACCTGCTGGCCCCACGCCTCGGTCAGCTTCTGGCCCACGATGCGCGCGATCACATCGGTCGGCCCGCCCGGTGGAAACGGCACGATGAAGCGGATCGGGCGCGCCGGGTATGGCGTCTCGGCCGCATGCGAGCTGCAGGCGGCAAGCCACGGCAGTGCCGCGGCAAAAAGGATCTGAACCAGGCGCTTCATGTTTCCTCCCGTTGGCTTGCCACCCGCCGTTCCGCGTTCACCAATCGGTCGCCCCGCCCGCGGAAGACGGCAGGACGAGCCGCACCGGCTTGACCGGATATATACGGACCGATCTAGATCGGTCCGCATTCCTGCGAGCACCGCAGGCCTGATGAGGAGCGCCGAGAGCGCGTCGTGCGCGCCCGGAAGGATGAGCGGCTTCCCGGTCTGCGCGAGCTGGCGGATCGTGAGCGATTTCATGCGCGAGGGATTCGTCACTTCTTCCCGTCACACGCCACGCCTCATGCTTCACTGAGGCTGGATGCCCGCGGCCTTGATGATTTCCGCATAGCGCGGGGTTTCGCTCTCGATGAAGCGCGCGAACTCCTCCGGCGTGCTGGTCAGCGGCTCGACGTTGATCTCCGCCATCCGCTTCCTGAGATCCGGGGACTTCATCGCCTTGACGATCTCGGAGTTGAGGCGGCCGACGAGGTTCGCGGGCGTTCCCGCCGGCGCGAGGATCCCGTACCACAGCCGCACGATGTAGTCCTCGATCCCCAGCTCCTTCGCGGACGGCACGTCGGGCAGCGCGGACGCGCGCTCGGTGGAAAGCACGGCGAGCGCGCGCGCCTTGCCGGCCCTCACCTGCGCAAACGAGGCCGGCACCGCCATGATCAGCACATCGATCTCGCCGGCGACCAGCGCCGTGAGCGCGAGACCCGAGCCCTTGAATGGAATGTGCACCATGCGGGTCTTGGTGAGGCTCATGATCCGTTCGGGCGTGAGGTGCGTCGTGGTCCCGACCCCGCCGGAGCCGTAGTTGAGCTTGCCGGGATTCTTGCGCGCGAGCGCGATCAGTTCCTTGACCGACTTCGCCGGCACCGAGGGATGAACCAGGATCACGTTGCGGATCTCGGCCACCAGCGAGACTGGCGCGAGGTCCTTCTGCTGGTAGTTGAGCTTCTTGTACAACGACGGGGCAATTGCGATGATCGAGGAGCTGAGCGTCATCGTGTATCCGTCCGGCGGCGATTTCGCGGCCAGCTCGAGGCCGAGATTGCCGCCCGCCCCCGGCCGGTTGTCGGCGATCACCTGCTGCCCCATCTGCTCGGACAGCTTCTGCGCCAGCGCCCGGCCCACGATGTCGGTCGGACCCCCGGGAGGGAACGGCAGGATGAAGCGGATCGACTTTACCGGGTAGGCCTGTGCCATCGCCGCCGCCGGCAGCGCAGCGAGGGCGAGCATTGACAACACGCGGATCACCTTCGGCAACATGATGCCTCCTCTTTCGAAATCGGCCTTTCAGTCGGGCAGCACCGCGGCGCGCTTTTCCCTGGTGACGGCGATCGCGCGCACGCGTCCCGCCCGGACATGAGGGATGATCGGGGTGAGATCGCGCTCGATGTCGTAGCCGAGGTTCCTGTACACCGGCTTGCTCATGATGTGAGCGCCCGACATGAAGAGAATCGTGTAGCCGTCGGCCGGCGCTTCGGCCGCGAGCTTCGCCGCGACGTTGGCGTTCGCGCCGGGGCGGTTCTCGGCGATGAACTGCTCCTTGAGCGATTCGGACATCTTCGCGCCCGCCGCGCGCGCCATGATATCGGTGCCGCCGCCGGGCGCGAGCCCGCGAGGACGCGCACCGGCTGCGCCGGACAGCCCTGCCCTTCAGCGCCCGCGGCTGAAAGCAAGCCGATCGCGACGGCGGTGGCGCAGCGCGCCGTTCTCATGATCCCCATTTCCCTCCTCGCTTCAGTCTTCCCCGAGCAAGCCCTTGGCCGTCAGCTCGCAGATCCACTCCCGCTCGCCCGCGGTCAGCTCGGGAATCGCATCCACCGCCCCGATCGGGCTGTCCGGCGCCATGTCGAACGGGTGGTCGGTGCCGATCACCACGCGCTCCGCCCCGACCATGTTGATGAGATGGCGCGCGGCCTGCGGATCGTGGGTGAGCATGTCGAAGTAGAAGCGCTTGAAGAGCTCGCGCGGCGGGCTCGGGTTGTTGACCTTGGGCTCGGGCCGTACCTTGTGGCCGTGCGCGAAGCGCCCGATCTGGTACGGCACGTAGCCCCCGCCGTGCGCGAGCAGGATTTTCAGCTTCTTCAGGTCGTCGAGCGCGCCGCTGAACATGAGGTGCGCCACCATCATCGTGGTGTCGAGCGGGAAGCCGATGAAGTTCCGGAGATAGTAGTCGTCCATCCAGCCCTGCGCAAGGCACTGGTAGGGGTGGGCGAAGACGAAAAGCCCGAGCTGCTCGATCGTCTTCAGGACCTTGCGGAATTTCGGGTCGGAGAGCGGCTTGCCCTCGATCGAGGTGCCGAGCTCCACCGCCTTGAACCGGTATTCCTTCACTGCGCGCTCGAGCTCGGTCACCGCCGCATCCGGGTCCTGCATCGGCAGGTGCGCCATGCCGCGGAGCCGGCCGGGATATTTCGCTACCATCTGCGCGATGCCATCGTTTGCGAGGCGCGCCGCCTCCAGCCCGGCTTCCGGCTTCAGCCCGTAGAAATAGATCGGCGGGCCAACCGAAATGGCCGCGACGTCCAGTCCCTCCCGGTCCATCCACTCGATCTTGGCCTCGACGTCGTAGAAGGCCGGCAGGAGCGGCGTCATCCGCCCGTGGCTGTCGAAATAGCGCTTGCCGCCCTTTTCCTCGATCCTCGTGCCGAAGCGCTCGGGATCGCGGCTAATCGCGTCGACGACCGTCTGGGGGATGACATGGTTGTGCAGGTCGTAGTTCATTCTCCTCCTTGGTAGTAAATGGGGTCAGTGTAACTCTCCTGCGGCAGGGCGTTGCGGCTCAGTGAAAAGCTACGGTGGCCCCATTCGGTTTTACCCCGTTTACCCTGCCTCACTGCGGCCGGATGCCCGCCGACTTGATGATTTCCGCGTACGCCGCGAGTTCGCGGGCGATATGAGCGGCCAGCTTCTCCGCGTCCCCGGCGATCACCTCGTTGCCGAGCCCGACGAGTCGCTCCCGCACTTCCTGGCGTTGCAGCACCTTGACGATGTCTTCGTGCAGCCTGGCGCGGATGGCGTCCGGGGTGCCGGCCGGCACGAAAATGCCCATCCACGTCACCAGGTCGAAGCCCGGATAGGTTTCCGCCACGGCGGGGACGTCGGGCAGGACGGGAGACCGCTTCGTCGAGGAGACGGCGAGAACGCGCATCCGGCCCGCCCGGATGTATTCCAGCGGTCCCGAAATATTTCCGAACATGACCCCGAGCTCTCCCGACATGAGGTCGACGTACGCCGGGGCGACGCCTTTGTAGGGAACGTGGTTGAGTTTCACACCCGTCATGGACTGGAACAGCTCCATGCCGAGGTGCGTGAGGTTGCCGACCCCGGCCGAGCCGTAGTTGAGGCTGCCGGGATGGGCGCGGGCCAATGCGACGAGCTCCTTCACCGAGCGCACGGGCAGTGATGGATGCACGACGAGGACCATCTGCGCGGAGACGAGCCACGTCACCGGGTGAAAGTCCTTCCGGGGGTCGTAGGGGAGCTTGGGCTGCAACACCGGATTGACCGTCATCGGGCCGGTATTGCCGATGAGCATCGTGTACCCGTCAGGCGAGGCTTTGGCGACGGCGTCGGCACCGACGCTGCCGCCGGCGCCGGAGCGGTTTTCCACCACGATATTCTGTCCAAGAAGGGCGCCGAGCGGCTGGCCGATGATGCGCCCGACGGTGTCAACCGGCCCGCCCGGCGGATACGGCACCAACAGGCGCACGGGCTTCGTCGGGTACGATTGGGCGACCGCGATCTGAACCGCGGCAACGAGCATCACCAAGAGCCATCGCATCACGCGCATTTTCCTTCCTCCAAAATACCGGGGTCCGGCGCTCGACTCTTCACCCCGAGAAACAGTTGATGGAACCGCAGATGAATGCAGATGGACGCGATTTAAACCAGCCAGGAACAGCTTTAGCCGCAAAGGACACAGAGCTCACACAGAAACAGCCAACACGATGGAGGGTCGCGGGCTGCACTGCTCTGTGTTCTCTGTGACCTCTGTGGCCGACCATCGCATTTCATCGGCGTTCATCGGCGGTTGAATTTCATTTGATCGCCAGTGGATTAACCGGCGAGCCCACCGCCCCGGTGATCGGCAGCGCGGGCGCGACGAACAGGAATTCATAGCGCTCGTCCTCCGCGCAGTCTTGCGCGAGGTCCGCGAGGTAGAAGATCTCGCCCACGGTGAGCCCCATGATCGGGATCGCGATCCAGTGCCAGGGCTGGTTGGTATCCTCGGTCTCGTTCGGGCGCACTTCCACGCCCCAGGTGTCGGTCACGATCGCGGCGACCTGCTTCTCCTGCAGCCAGTCGAGGGTCTCGAACGCAAGCCCCGGGGCATCGCCGCCGGAGTAGCCGTCCCAGCTCTTCACCGAGAGGCAGCGCTCGACATGACCCGTGCGCACCAGGAGATAGTCCCCGCGGCGCACGACGACGCCGTGCTTTTCCGCGGTGTAGTCGAGGACCGCGTTGGTCACGGCGAACCCGTCAGGGAGCCACTTCTTGCCGAGCGCGCGTGCGACGTCGAGCAGCACGCCGCGCCCGACCATCTTTTCCTTGGTCTTCTCGATGCCGCCCTTCTGCGCGCCGCCCGAAGTCACGTTGCGGCAGTCGTAGCCGTTCCACATGTGGTCGTAGTACAGGATGTGACCGAGGCCGTCCCACTGCGTGCCGCATTGAAGCGGCATGATGATGATGTCGTCGGTGCCGCGGATCTTGCGGTGATCGAGCACGCCGGAATAGGCATCCGTCCCGGTGCGCGTCATCAAATGGACCGGATTGAAGCGGCCGAGCGCGGGATACTTGCTCTTGCCGCCTTGCGGCCCGTGCTGGTCGTAGTTCAACGCGAGCGAGATCACTTTCCCCTTGCGCACGAGCTGCGCCGCGGCGACGATGTCCTCGGCGGCGACATAGTTGAGCGTGCCGATCTCGTCGTTCTTGCCCCATCTTCCCCAGTTCTTCAGCCGCCTCGCCGCGGCGTGAATGTCCTTGCGGGTGAGCTTGCGGTGCTTTTTGTCGCGGGTGTCCTTGAATCTCAGCTTGACCGCCATGTGCAGCGTCCTTCTTTATCCGGGTAATGAGAGGGTCGAAGTCTAGCCAACGCCACGGAGCCGCGTCAATTTGCGCGGGAAAATCGCGAGTAACGAACCTTCCATACAGTCCCCTCGCGGGGCCTGGTGACTTTCTTTGCTCCCCCAAAGAAAGTCACCAAAGAAAGGGGCTCCCCGGTTCGCCGGGGACAATCAGGGACAGGCCTGATGTCTGGGTCTGTCCCTGAGCTTCTGCCTGACTTAGTCGCCGGCGGTGCAGACGGCCTTGGCCGAACGGCTACTTTCAATCAACGCGCGCGCCGGAATCCTTGACGACCTTCGCCCACTTCACGACCTCGCGCTTGAGATAGTCAGCGAACTCGGCTGGCGTGTTCGGCGTGAACTCGAAGCCGAGCGTCGCGAGCCGCTCCTTGACCGCGGGAAGCTGCAGCGCCTTCGTGATTTCCGCGTTGAGCTTGTCCACGGCGGCGCGCGGGGTGCCGCGCGGCGCGAAGAAGGCGATCCACGTGTAGTCCTCGTAGCCGGGAAATCCCGACTCCGCTACGGTCGGGACATCGGGCAGAGCAGGCGAGCGCCGGAGGCTCGTCACGACGATCGCCTTCAGCCGTCCCGCCCTGATGAGCGGCGCCGGCGCCGTCACCGCGGCCGAGCCGACGGGCACCTCGTTCGCGACCACAGCGTTTGCGGCGAGCGCCGCGCCGTTGTACGGGATGTGCGTGATGTCGAGCCCCGCCATGGTCTTGAGCAGGCGCTCGGCGGTGAGGTGCGGCGTCGTTCCCATCCCCGCGGAAGCGTACGAAAGTTTTTTCGACTTCCCCAGTTTGATCAGTTCCTGGAGCGTAGCGGCAGGAACGGATGGATGGACGAACAGGATGTTCGGGATGACGCCGCCGTTCACGACCGGCGCGAAGTCTTTCACCTCGTATCCCGGTTTGCGAAACAGGCTCACGTTCACCGCGAACGCGCTGCTGTTGACAAGCACCGTGTAGCCGTCGGGATTGGCGCGCGCCACCAGCGCCGTGCCGATGTTGCCGCCCGCCCCGGCGCGGTTGTCGATCACCACCGTCCAGCCCGCGGCCTCGGTGAGCCGCTGGCCGACCACGCGCGCCATGATGTCGGTCGGCCCGCCCGGCGCGTGCGGCACGAGGAAGCGCAGCGGGCGATCCGGATAGGATTCTGCCGCCGCGAGGTAGCCGTGGGCGGCAAGGAGCAGGAACCACAATAGCCATCGCATCATCTCGTATCCTCCTCTCGTTCGCCTCATTGAGCCAGCGGCAAACTGACAGGTTTGCCGCCGGCTGCCGAGTGCTCGATCGCGAGCGTGACCTCGAGGTTGCGGCGCGCGTCCGCCGCGGTGGCGAGCGCGCACGGCTTGCCGACCGACAGGTGATCGAGCCAGGCGCGCGTCTCGTTCGCGATCGGGCCCCAGAAGTCGCCCAGCGCCCAGTCGCCGGGCGTGCCGCTCTGCAGGAACACCATGTTGACTTCGTGATCAGGCAGGTATACGTGCGGGACGCCCTTCTCGGTGTACATCAGCTGGTCGGTGTGGTCATCGTCGAGAATCATCACGCCCTCGGTGCCGAGGATCTCGACGCGGGCCGCGTGCCCGAGCGAAGGGTATTTCTCGGGCAGCGCGTAGCACACCCCGAGGCTCACCACCGTGCCGTCGGCGTAGGTGAGCACCGCCCAGTTGACGTCGTCCACGTCGTAGCCCGCGCTCTTCAGCACGCCCTTCTGCCCGCGCGCGTAGACCTCGCGCACCTCACTGCCTTCGAGCAGCCAGTTCATGACGTCCACGTAGTAGGTGAGCGCGTCCACGACCGGCGTCGCATGGGGGTTGCGCTTGAGGATCGCCAGCGCCTGCGAGCGGGAATTGAACACGCGCGCAGCGCCACCCACGATTTTCCCGACCCGGCCCTTGAGGACCTGCTCCTTGGCGATCAGGTAGCGCTCCCGGAAGCGCCGGCTGTAACCGACGCGCAGACTGGCGTTCGCCCTGGCCGCGGCCGCGATGATGCGATCGGCATCCGCAAGGCTGAGCGCAATCGGTTTTTCGACGAGCACCGCCTTGCCGCGCTCGATCGCGGCGAGCACCGGCTCGAGATGCTCGCCCTCGCTGGTCGAGACGACGACGGCGTTCACCTCGGGGCGCGAGATTAGCGCGAGGTTGTCGCCCGAGTGAAACTGCGCGCCGACTTTCTGCGAGAGGTCGCGCGCGCGTCCCGCATCCAGGTCGGAGACCGCGAGGTAACGCACCGCGGGATGCTGCGCGGCAAGCCGCGCGCGCAGCGTCCCGATGCGGCCCGAGCCGATGATGCCGACCCCCAGTGGCTTGCGTTCGATGGCGCCCTCCTTCCGGTCCGCCCCATTCTAACAGGCGCTCACGAGGGACGCGGGATGCGAGACAAAAGTTTGGCAGTTTGCAGCGGGCAGTTTGCGGTTACTGCCGGCTGATAGCTGCCAACCTATCCCTCACGCATTATCACGTCACGCCTCACCATGTCACGCCACATCACGTCACGCTTCACCGCGTCACGCTTTATCAATCGACGCGCACGCCGGCTTCCTTCACCACTTTCGCCCACTTCGTAATCTCGCTCTTGATGTAACGGCCCAGCTCCTCGGGGGGGCTCCCGATCGGTTCGATTCCGCCGCCCACCAGCAAGTTGCGGAGCTCGGGATGATTGAGCACGCGGAGAATCTCGCTGTTGAGCTTCGCGATGATTTCCTGTGGCGTCCCGGCGGGGGCAAGGATGCCATACCAGACGCCGGAGTCGTAGCCGGGAACGCCCGCTTCGGCGATGGTCGGCAGATCGGGCAGCGCCGCGGGACGCTTCGCGGTGCTCACCCCGAGCGCGCGGACGCGGCCGCTCTGGATGTGCGGCTTCGAGGTGACGTAGGTCGCGAACAGCACCTGCACCTGCCCCGCGAGCAGGTCCACCAGCGCCGGTCCGCCTCCTTTGTACGGCACGTGCAGCATGTTGATGCCGGCCATGTTCTTCAGCAGCTCCGCGGCGAGATGCCCGCCGCTGCCGTTGCCCGACGAGGCGTACGTGAGATCGCCGGGCCGGGCGCGAGCGAGCGCGATCAGCTCCTTCACCGATTTCGCGGGAAGGGAGGGATGGACTACCAGGAGGTACGGCCCGGTGGCGAGCAGCGTGATCGGCGCATAGTCCCGGACCGGGTCGTAAGGCAGCTTCTTGAAGAGGCTCACGTTGACCGCGAGCTGGGCGGTGATGGCGAGAACGATGGTGTAACCGTCGGGCGCGGAACGCGCAACGATCTCCATGCCGATCGCGCCGCCGGCCCCGCCACGGTTATCAACCACCACTTGCTGGCCGAGATTATCCGAGAGCCGCCGCGCCAGCGGACGCGCGATCGTATCGACGCCGCCGCCCGGCGGATAGGGAAGCACGAACCGGATTGCCTTGGAGGGATAGGCCTGCGCAGCGACGAACGTGGCTGCCGCCATCAGTGCCATCGCTACGATCAATCGCAGCACGCCCGACGCGGAACGATGAATGATCATTGTCCTCCCTCCTCCTCATTATTGCATCGCGCGGCTGCGGCTCAGCCGCTTCCGATCCGGCATTCCCGCGGTGGCGCGGCAAGATCGGTGGCGCGCTGAACGAGGGTGCCATCCGCGCGTAGCACCGCCTTCGCCACCTTATGCGTCGGCGTGTGCGGAAGCTCGTCGAGGAACACCACGTAGCGCGGCACTTTCATCGGCGCGAGCCGCTCGCGGCACCATTCGGCCACCTCCTCCGCGGTCAACGCATGCCCCGGCTTGAGCGCCACTGCGGCGAGGATCTCGTCTTCTCCGAGCTCGCTCGGCACGGCGATCGCCGCCGCCTCGTGCACCGCGGGGTGCGCGCCGATCACGCGGTCGAGCTCGGCGCCCGCGATGTTTTCCCCGCGCCTGCGGATGATGTCCTTCTTGCGCGCCACGAAAAAGAAATAGCCGTCCCCGTCCCGCCGCACCAGGTCGCCGGTGAGGAACCAGCCGTCGCGGAACGCCGCCCGCGTCTGCTCCGGATCGCGATAGTAGCCCTGCATGACGATCGGCGTCCTCACGACGAGCTCGCCCACCTCGTTCGCGCCGACATCGCGGCCCTCATCATCCACCACGCGGCATTCGGCCCAGGGACGCGCGGGGTCCGGGTGCCGGCCGACGGGCCCCATGCTGCCCGCCTTCATCGGTCCCTCGAACGGGTTGCAGGTCACGCCGGGGATCTCGGTCATGCCGTAGCCGCCGACGCGATGCGGGATGCCGAACTCGTCGCGGAACGCCGCCGCCACGCTCTCGCGCACGCCGTAGACCTTCCTCAACCGGTGATCCGGACGGAACTCGCTGCGCGGCCGGTTCTTGAGGATGGTGCCGATCGCCTCGATGATGTTCACTTCGGTCGCGCCGGTCTCGGCCGCGAGCTGCCAGAAACCCGAAGCGGAAAATCTCGGGACGATGACCATGGAGCAGCCCGCCGCAAGCGTCCCGGCCACCGAGTAGAACAGCGCGTTCACGTGGAACAGCGGCAGCACGATCATCACGCGCTCGTCGGGCTGCAGGTACATGCGCTGCACGAACGCCTCGCCGCAGGTGACGAAGCTCCCCTGGCTGTGCATCGCGCCCTTTGGAAAGCCCGTGGTGCCGGAGGTGTAGACGATGAGACAGGTATCGTCCGCGCGCGCCTCATCCGGCAGCGCGCGCTCCGGCGCGCGCTCGATGAGATCGAACAGGACCGGCGCGTGGCGCCCGCCGCCATCGAGCAGGATGAACCAGGGCGAGGTCGCGAGCCCCCGGCAGGCGTCGCGCGCGATGTCGAGCGTTTCGGCTGCCGCGGCGACGCCGCTCACCTCGGCGTGATGAAGCACGTAGCGCGCCTCTTCCACGCCGAACTCGGGATTGACCGGGACCATGATCGCTCCCAGCCGCGCGAGCGCAAACAGCAGCAGCACGTGGCCGTCGCTGTTGCGCGCCATCACCGCGACGCGGTCGCCCTTCCCGATGCCGCGGCCGGCAAGCATGCGCGCGGTCCGCTCGACCGCCTCGCCGAACTCGCGCCATGACCACGTCCTGCCCTCGAACCGGATGAACGGGCGCTCCGGGTCGCGCTGCGCGCGACTTTCGAACGCGCCGCGCAGCGTGTAGTCGTGCTGGCGATAGAGCCGCAGCACCTCGAGTGGCTTCAGCATCCGCAAAAGAACCAATCGACAGGATTCACTCCACCTCGATGCCGGCGCTCTTCACCACCTTCTCCCACCTGGGGATCTCGCGCCTCATCACGGCCGCGAATTCCTCGGGAGTGCTGCCGAGCGGCTCCAGGCCCGCTGCCGCGAAGCGCTCCGCCACCGCGGGCGACTTGAGCAACCGCGCGATGACGCCGGTGCCTCCGCCGGGAGCGAACGGGACGATCAGCCGGACCGGTCTCGCCGGATAACCCGCAACGGCGCTGTCCTTCGTCGCCTTTTGCTGCCCGTACGCCGATCCGGTGGCGGCTGCCGCGAGGATCAGGATCGCTATGGTTCGCATCGCCCGCGTCGTTCCTCCTCGAGGTGTTTTTTTTGGGAGACGGTGAAATCATACTATATGAAATCGCGGAAACCGGGGCACCGGGTCCCGCATTTTTTGTCATAGAATCGGCAGATGCCATTCGTCAGCACACGCGGGGGACGCCTCTATTACGAGGTGCACGATCTCACCGCGCCGTGGGTCGAGAGGCCCGCGGCGATCGTGTTTCACCATGGCGCGGCCGCGAACCTGCACGCCTGGAACGAATGGCTGCCGCATTTCTGCCAGGGCTACCGGCTGGTCGTGTTCGACGCGCGCGGCTGCGGGCGCTCGACGGTTCCCGGTCCGGGCTTCGAGTGGTCGATGGAGCAGCTCGCGGCCGATGTCCTCGACGTCGCGCTCGCCGCGGGAGCGAACCGCTTTCACTTCGTCGGCGAAGGCCTGGGAGGCACGCTCGGGCTGCAGCTCGCGGTGAAGTACGGCGATCGCCTGCTCACCGTGAGCGCCGCCAGTTGCAGCGCCCGCAGCGGCATTGCGCGGCAAGCCGCCGACTGGCGCGGTCTCATCGAGGCCGAGGGCCAGCGCGGCTGGGCAGAGCAAATGATGTCGTGGCGCTTCTTTCCGGACGCGCTCGCCCCGGCCCAGCGCGATTGGTGGCTGCGCCAGCACGCCGGCTGCAACGCGCATGCCGCGCTCGTCATGAACGATATCGCCGCGGAGACCGACCTCACGCCGTATCTGCCCGAGATCAGGGTGCCGGTGCTGCTGCTCTGTCCGGACGCGAGCCCGTTCGTGCCCCCCTCTCACATGGCCGAGATCCAGGCGGCGATCCCGGGAGCGGAGATGCAGGTCTTCGCGCACGCGCGGCACGGGCTCGTCACCTCGCACGCTTCGGCCTGCGCGCAGGTCGTGAGCGCGTTCATCGCCCGCAACTTCTCGCGCGCGAAAGCCGACCTGCCCGTTATTATTTGAGCGCACGTCACTCTTATCTGCGGCTTCACCCTCGTTCTTCCTGGCGCCTTGGGGGTTCAATTATCGTTGTCGTTTTCTCCTGCGCCCCTCCGCATCCTCCGCGTCCTCCCCGTTAGAGGCCGCGCCTCTAACGGGGTCCTCCGCGGCGAGAGGTGGTCTGCAGTTGTTCAGCGCAGGTAGTCGCGCTGCCGGCGCTTCCAGGCGTCGCCGTTCACGAGCTCATCCATCTCCTGCGCGGACGCGAGCTTGTCCTCGAGATCGGCCGGCGCGCCGCCGTTGTGGAGATGGGTATAGACCTCCTTCAGCGCCTTCACGGCCGCGGGGAGCGGCTGGTGGCCCTGCAAGAGGATCCGCGCACCGGCGCCGGCGAAGTCCTCGCGCCTGATCGAAGCCGGGGCCGAGCCGACCATGACCGGGAGTTTCGTCGCCTCGTGCACCGCCCTCACCTGCTCCGCCGACTCCACGCCGACGAGAAAGATCGCGTCCACGCCGGTCGCGGAGAACGCTTTCGCCCTCGTCACCGCGCCTTCCGTGCCCTCCACCTTCAGCGCCGCCGTGCGCCCCAGTATGACGAGCGCGGGGTCCCTGCGCGCGGCGACCGCCGCCTTCAACTTGCCCGCCATCTCCGCCGTCGAGATGAGCTCGTCCGTGCCCCCGGGCTGGCCGAAGCGCGCCGGCAGTGCCGTGTCCTCGATGCTCATGCCCGATACGCCGGCGTGCTCGAGCTCCTCGACCGTGCGCATCACGTTCAACGCGTTGCCGTAACCGTGGTCGGCGTCCACGATCAGCGAGAGCCGGCTCGCGCGCATGATGCGCCGCACCTGGTCGGCAAATTCGGTGAGCGTCAGCACGATCAAGTCGGGCGCGGCGAGCGTCGTGTTGGAGGCGACCGAGCCCGCGAGCATGCCGAGCTCGTAGCCGACGGCCTCCGCCACACGCGCCGACAGCGGATCGTGCACGCTCGCGGGCGAGAGGCACTTCGTGCCCGCCAGCACCGCGCGGAGCCTTTTGCGCTGTTCAGTGTGGTTCATGCTTTCTCCAGGTGCGAGGGTCCGGGTTCAAAGTTCAAGATGTCCCATTTCTTGGTTCTTGATTATCGGCGTCCATCCGCGGCTCAAAAGACAGCGGCCAGTGACCAGTGGCTGGTTCCCGATCCCAGGTGTTGAGCGGCGATGATTTCGTCCGCTCCAACACGCGGAGTTAAACCGGCGCATAGCGCCCGGTTTCAACGTTGCTTGGCGTCCTGGCGGCTCGTTCCCGAGCTTTCACTTCCGGCGCCACATCAGCAGGCAGTCGCGGTTCGCCCACGAGCCCAAGCAGAAGCGGCGGCGATTGCTCGCCGTGTCGAGCCATGCGCGATCGATCGCGAGATTCGCGCCGTCCTCGCCGGGCGGATGGATTCTTCGCACGCTCCCGCCGACGCGGCGCACGTCGCGCCGCCAGTAGGGATCGAAGAAGTAGAGCCGCTCCTCGTCGGCGCGCACCGCGAGCACGTAGTGCCAGTCGCCGTGATCGTACTTGATGTTGCAGAGCGCGACCCCGCCGTCGTTCAGGCACGCGATGATGCGGTTGCCCCGCCCGAGGTGCACTTCTCTCCCCGCCAGGAACTCGGTGTGGATCCCGAACTTGTCGGTCGAGAACTGCTCGAGCCAGCGCGCGAGCAGGCGCACGCTCTCGTCGGAACTGCCGCGCGCGAAGGTGCCGCGCCGGCCCGCCGAGTCGAGCGTGTAGAGGTAGATGCGCTGCACGACTTCGGGCGGGATCTCGTCGCGCTCGAAGAGGTAGGCGATCGCGTTGCCGATGGTGGCCGGCACGCAGTCGTACTCCGAGATCTGGTAGCGCAGCGGCGGGCGTTTTTTGGGCGAAGCCACTTCAAAACACCATCAGGTCCACGAACTCGTTCACCGGCATCGCCTCGAGTCGCTGCTGATCGAGGCACGCCGCGAGGATCGCGTCGCGCTGCCTGGGGGCGAACACCCGCGCGAGGTTGGTCTCGAACTTCTTCATGAGCAGGGGCACGCCCTCGGCTCGCCGGCGGCGGTGGCCGAGCGGATACAGGACTTCGGACAGCGGCGAGCGGCTTCCGTCCTTGAAGTGCACCCGGATCGAGTTCGCGTTGGTGCGCCTGGAGGGGTCGAGGTATTCGCGGCTGTAACGCTTGTCCTCGCGCAGCACCATCTTCGCGCGCAGCCGGTCGATGCGCGGATCGGCGGCAACGCGGTCCTCGTAGTCCTCCGCGGTGAGCTTCCCGAAGATCAGCCCGACCGCGATCATGTACTGCATGCAGTGGTCGCGGTCCGCGGGATTGTGCAAGGGCCCCGTCTTGTCGAGAATCACCATCGAGGAGTTGTGGCAGCGCACATCGATGCGCTTGATTTCCTCCAGGCGGTCCTTCACCAGCGGATGCAGCCGGATCGCCGCCTCGACTGCGCTCTGCGCGTGGAACGCCGCCGGGTAGGCGATCTTGAAGAGCACGTTCTCCATGATGTAGGTGCCGAAAGGCCGCTGGAACCTGAAGGGCTTGCCCCTGAACAGCACCTCGTAGAAGCCCCAGCGCTGCGCGGTCAGCGCCGAGGGGTAGCCCATCTCGCCTTTGTGAGCGAGCAGCGCGAGCCATGCCCCGCGCGCGCCGGCGTCGCCCGCGGCCCACGACTTGCGCGAGCCGGTGTTCGGCCGGCGGCGGAAAGTGGCGAGCGCGTGCCCGTCCACCCAGGCGTTCGACACCGCGTTCACGATCTCCTCGCGCGTGCAGCCCAGCATCTTCGAGAGGACCGCGCAGGTCGCGATCTTGACCGTCAGCGTGTGGTCGAGCCCGACCGCGGTGAAGCCGTTCTCGAGCGCGAGCCCGCCCTGGATCTCGTAGGCCTTGATCGTCGCCTCGAGCACGTCGCGCATCGCGAGCGGCTGCTTCCCTTGCGCCACGCGCCTGCGACTCAAGTGGTCCGCCGTCATCAGGATCGCGCCGATGTTGTCCGAGGGGTGGATCACCGTCTCGCCGTAGAAGGCGTCGTTGAAATCGAGCCAGCGGACGAGCGCCCCGAGGTTGAACGCCGCCGTCACCGGGTCGAGCTGAAAAGCCGTGCCCGGCACCCGCGCGCCGTTGGGCACGATCGTGCCCGGCACGACCGGGCCGAGGAGCTTGGTGCATGCGGGATACGAAAGCGCCTCGAAGCCGCAGCCCAGGCTGTCGATCAGGCAGAGCCGCGCCGTCTCCCACGCAAGCTTGCTCCTGACCTGGTAGCGATCTGCGTAGTCGGCGATTTTCGCGAGGACCTCGTCGGGCGCGGGGCGTCCCGCAGCCAATCCCTGCGAGGCCGCAGCCGCGCGGGCAACAACGATCATTGCGCCCCGATATTCGCCTTCTTGATGACGTCGGCGTATTTCGCGACCTCGCGTTCGAACAGCGCTTTAAGCTCGCTCGGGGAGCTGCCGATCGCGTCGAGGGCTTCCCGCTGGTAGAACGTCGCAATCTTGTCGTTCCGCAACGCCGTCTTGATGGTCTGATTCATTTTGTCGACGATGTCCTCAGGCGTGCCTTTCGGGAAGAACATCGCGTACCAGTTGTCGGCCTCGAAGCCCGGGACGAAGCTGTTCATCGTCGGCAGCTCGGGCAACGCGGACGATTTCTTCGCCGAGGTGACCGCCAGGCAGCGGATCCTGCCGACCTTCAGGTTGGTCACCGCGACCGGCCCGGTGGCGAACAAGAGGTCGATCTCCCCGGTCATAAGCGCCTGCATTGACGGACCCCCGCCCTTGAACGCGACGATCAGGGTGTCCAGCCCGGCGCGCTGTTTCAACATCTCGGCCGCAAGGTGGCTGGTGGTGCCGGAGGCGTTCACGCCGTGGTTGAGCTTGCCCGGGTTCTTCTTGGCGAGGGTGATCACGTCCTTGACCGATTTCGCCGGCACGCTCGGATGCACGCACAGCACCAGCGGCGTCGAAGAGACCCAGCTGACCGGCACCAAGTCGTTGCGCGGGTCGAACTTGAGGCTCTTCGCGAACAAAGTGGTGTTCACCGCGAGCGAGGCCGTAGTGAAAAGAATGGTATAGCCGTCGGCCGCGGACCGGGTCGCGATCTCCGCGCCGATGAGGCCGCCCGCACCCGACCGGTTTTCCGTGATGAATGTCTGACCCGTGCTCTGGCGGAAGCTCTCGGCGAGCAACCGCGCCTGGATGTCGGTGCCGCCTCCGGTTCCGAACGGGACGATCATGCGCACCGGTTTCGCCGGCCACGACTGCCCGAATGCGGCGCCGCTCAGCGCCAGGCTCGCTCCCAGAACCGCGATTCTCAACAATCCGCGCTTGCTCATGGATCTCTCCTCGTGTGGTTGTTGTCAGTCCAAAAGCCCCCGCCGTCAGCCGCGGTAAATCGGCTCGGGCTGGGTGAAAAACGAGTGCAGTATATGGTAGACCATCAGGTAATTGATCTGCTGGAAGCTCGCATGCGAGATGCCCGGCATCACGACGAACTGCTTGTCCGGATTGGGCAGCCGCTTGAAGAACTCGGCGAGATCGTCGAAGCCGGCGATGCCGTCGAACTGCCCGCGCATGATGAGGGTGGGCACGGTGATTCTCCCGGGGTCCACGATCGGAAGCTTCGAGCACATGTCCACGTAGGTGCCCGTCGGCACCGAATCCTCGAGCGCGAGGATCGCGTCGGCGAAGGCCTCGATCGTTTTCTCGTCCGCGCACCCCGGATGGTCGCGGCTGAAGATGCTGCGGATGAAGGCGCGGTCGATGGGGCGCCGGTTCTTGCTCCGGAACTCGGGCAGCTTCTTCCGTCGCTCGGCAAGCGTCGGGCTGCCCTCCCCGGTCCAGACGAAGGCGTCGAGCGCGAGCCGCTTCACCCGCCCGGGATGGCGCTCGGCGAACAGCGCGGCGCGCAGCGCGCCCGAGGAAATCCCGTAGACGAGGAACTGCTTCACCCCGCGCGCCTTCGTGATGTAGTCGGTCGCCGCAGCGAGATCGTCCGCGCCGTTGGCGATGTCGCAGTTCACGTCGCGGTGCTTGTCGGAGCGGCCGTAGCCCTCCATGTCCACGCACCAGGCGTGGAAATCGCGCGCGGCGAAATAATCCATGGCCGAGGAGTACGGCCGCCCCGGCACCTGCAGGTCGAACGTCGCCTGCGAGCCCATCGAGGAGCCGTGCACGAAGAGGACCGTGCCCTTTGCGGCCTGCGGGGTGCCGGCGGCCTTTTCCCAGAGGAAGAGCTTGACGTCGCCTTTCCGGGTCCAGTGTTCCTGCCCGGCGATTCTCGCGCCGGCTTTGGGCTGATCCATGGGACTGCTGCCGAAGGAAAAGGAATCGGTCGGGGAAGCGCAAGTCTAGGATAGAGACTGGCCGCGCGTCAATTTGAGCGCGCCATTCGCCGCTCAAGCGCGTCGTTTGCGGCGGGCGCCGCCCGCGCCCTATACTGGCATCCGCCGGTTGGCGACGATTCACGATTCGCCATTACGCTTCACGAAAATGGACTTCAGTATCAGCGAGGAGCAGCGCGCCTTCCTGGACGTGGTGCGCCGCGCGTGCCAGAAGGAGTTCAAGCCGCGCGCGGCGCGGTATCTCGACGGCACGTGGCCCGCGGAAAACATCAAGCGCCTCGCCGAGATCGGCGTCATGGGGATGGCGGTGCCGCAGCGGTACGGGGGCTCCGGTCTCGGCATCCTCGACACGGTCCTCGTCCTCGAGGAAATCGGCAAGGTGTGCTACGTCACGGCGATGGCGGCGCTCGGCGAGCTCGGGGTGCAGACGCGCATCATCGCGACCTGCGCCCCGGAGTCGATCAAGGGCCGCATCCTGCCGCGCGTCGCGGCCGGCGAGGCGATTCTCGCGATCTGCATGACCGAGCCCAACGCCGGCACCGATGTCGCGAGCTACACGACCAATACCACGATCCGCGGCGAGCGCGCCGTCGTGAAGGGCGTGAAGACGCTGATTTCCCGCGGCGAAATCGCCGATATGTTCGTCGTCTTCACGCGGGTGAACGGCGTGCCGGGCGCGCCCGGAATCGGCTGCGCGCTGGTCGAGCGCGGCGCGAGGGGGTTGAGCGCGAAACCGAGCTTCCACACCATGGGCGGGGAGTATCTGTCGGAAGTGGTGTTCGACGAGTGCGAGGTGCCGGTCGAGAACGTGGTGATCCGCGACAACGGCATGAAGCGCCTGCTCTCCGCGTTCAATACCCAGCGCTGCCTCAATCCCGCGATCTGCCTGGGCCTCGCGGAAGGCGCGCTGGAGGAGGCGGTGCGTTACCTGCGCGAGCGCTCGGCCTTCGGCCGCAAGATCGGGGACTTCCAGGGCCTGCGCTGGAAAGCCGCCGACATGTACATCGAGATCGAGGCCGCGCGCGGGCTGCTCTACCGCGCGGCGGTGAGCGGGGCCGAGTTCCCTGATCCGGCGCTCGCCGCGATGGCGAAGATCTACTGCAACGAGATGGCGATCCGCGTCACTTCCGAAGCGATCCAGATCCACGGCGGCTACGGCTTCACCGACGAGTTTCCGGTGTCGCGCTATTTCCGCGGCGCGCGTTACGGCAGCCTCGGCGGCGGCACCACCGAGACGCTGCGTAACCTCGTGGGAAAGAAGCTGGTGGAAGAGATGGATCTCGCGACCGGCGTCGCCGGGATGGGCGCGTTCTGAGCGCCAGTCACCAGTCACGACTCACGAATCACGCCTTTAGTAGGTGGGCTTGGGCCGGAAGTACTTGTCGCGGTCGATCGATCTCACCTTGACGTTCTCGACGCGCCCGCCGCGCAGCACGTCGAGCGGCACCTCGACCCCCGCCTCGCCGTGCCCCCAGAGCCTGTGGTAGAAGTCCGCCTGTCCCTTGATCGCCTGGCCGCCGACACCGACGATCACGTCGCCTGTCCTGATGTTCGCGTCCTCCGCGGGCCCCTCCGGGGACACGCGCGTCACGATCACGTTGCCCTGGACCTCCTGGGTGTTGATGCCGATCCACGGGCGCGGCCGCGAGGAGGACCTGCCGGTGGCGATGAGGTCTCCCAGCACGGGCTTGAGCAGATCGATGGGCACGAACATGTTGCCCGGGACCTGCGAGCGCGCGCCCATCGCGTCGCCCACCACCAGCGAGCCGATGCCGAGGAGCTTGCCCTCGCGGCTGAGCAGCGCGGCGCCGCTCCAGTTGACCGTCGCCGGCGCGGTATAGATGGCCTCGTCGAGCAGGTACTCCCAGTAGCCGACGAAGGGCCGGCGTGACACCACGTAGGCCGGCGCCACGCCGTCGAATCCCACGATCAGCACCAGCTCGCGTTCGGCGATCTTGGCGGAGTGGCCGAACTGCACTGGCTTCACCGGCAGCGGCCGCAGCGCCTTGAGCAGCCCGAAACCGGTGGCATTGTCGTAGGCGATGACCGTGGCCGGGAAAGCCCGGCCGTCCGCGGTGGAGAGTTCCACCGTCTCGGCCTCGAGAATGAGGTAGCCGATGGTGAGCACCAGCCCCTCGGAATCGATCACGACCCCCGTGCCCTGGCGCTGCGCGCCCAGGGTCCCGGCGGTGCGCGCGTTGGCCACCGCCTTGCTCCGCACCTTGACCACGGAGAGCGCGTCAACGGTGAGCTCCGGGCGGGTGGGCGCGGCGGGCGGCGCCTGCTCCTGCGCCGCGACCGGCGTGCACAGCGCGACCAGCATCGCGGCCGTGGCCCCCGCCATCGCGCAGAGGGCGTTGCGCCGCGGATGCCGCCTCGAGCCGGTATCTCCTGTCATGCCGTCGTCCTCCATAACCACGCTATATCGTATTCCGAATCGGCGCGTTTGGTAATAGCCCCGGGCGGGGCGCGAAGGCCGATTGCCGGGTGACATTCGCCACGCGATAGAATCAGGATTTGCGCACTAGCTCACGCGTCGCTCGCGCGAGCAGGGGAAGCCGCGGCCCGTACGAAGAACGCGAGGCCCGCGGAAAAGCTCTTGATTCGGGAGAACCTGTCATGGAACTGGGGTTGAAAGGAAAGGTCGCCGCGATCACCGGCGGCACGGAAGGCATCGGGCGCGCCTCCGCGCGGCGGCTCGCTCAGGAGGGCGCCAGGGTCGCGATCTGCGCGCGGCACGCCGACAAGGTCCAGCAGGCGGCCGACGAGATCGCGAAGCTCGGCGGCGAAGCCCTCGGTGTCGCGGCCGACGTGAGCAAGGCGGAGGACGTGGAGCGCTTCATCAACGCGGTCGTCCAGCGTTTCGGCCGGATCGATGTCCTGGTGAACAATGCCGGCACTTCGATGGCGAGGCCCTTCGACGCCGTCGACGACGAGACCTGGCAGGCCGACATCGATCTCAAGCTCTTCGGCGCCATCCGTTGCGCGCGGCTCGCGATTCCCCACATGAAGAAGCAGGGCGGCGGGCGCATCATCAACATCACCACCGTCGGGGGCAAGCAGCCCGGGGCCAATTCGGTGCCGACCACGGTGACGCGCGCGGCGGGGCAGGCGCTCACCAAGGCGCTCTCGAAGGAGCTCGCGCCGCACGGCATCCTGGTCAACACCGTGTGCATCGGCAAGATCAAGTCCGGGCAGCACGAGCGCCGCTACCAGCGCGAGGGCATCAGCGCGGAGGAGTACTACGCGCGGGTCGCAAAGGATATCCCGCTGAGACGCGTGGGCGAGGCCGAAGAGGTGGCGAACGTCATCGCGTTCCTCGCATCCGACGCGGCGAGCTACGTGACCGGCACGAGCGTGAATCTCGACGGCGGCCTGTCGGGGGTTCTATGAGAAAGGCTGCGCTGATAGCGATCCTCGCGCTCGTCTGCGCGGCCGGCATCGCGTTCGCGCAAGAGTATCCCGCCAAGCCGGTCCGCCTGATCGTGCCGTTCCCGCCCGGCGGCGGCAACGACACGATCGCACGGCTGCTGGGACAGAAGCTCTCCCCCGTCCTCGGGCAGCAGGTGCTGGTGGACAACCGGCCTGGCGCGGCCGGCGCGATCGGCGCCGAGCTCGCGGCCAAGGCGGCGCCCGACGGCTACACGCTGTTCCTCGCGGGCGTGGCGACCCACGGCATCAATCCCGATCTGCGCAAGAAGCTGCCCTACGACGCGGTGATACCGGTCGGGAGCGCGCCCGACGAATTCGACGCGCACATCCGCAGAGAGATCGCCCGCTGGGAAAAGGTGATCCGGGCGGCGAAGCTCACCCCGGATTGATCAAGCAAAAAGGGGCTGCCGCGCGGCAACCCCTTTCCGTCTCGCGCCGCGTGATCAGCGCTGCGGCGCCGGGCCCTCGACGTTGAGCGCCCCGAAGCGCTTCTCGTATTCCTTCACCACGCCGTCGAGGAGCATCGCCAGGCGCTTCGCGGCGTACGGGCTGATGATAATGCGGTCCGTGAGCTGGATCGTCACTTCCTTCTGCCCCCGGTTCCACGCCTGGTTGATCCCGAAGAGCATGATCGGTGCCGTTGGAGGGATTCGAACCCCCGACCTGAGCATTACGAATGCCCTGCTCTACCAACTGAGCTACAACGGCCCAGGAATTCGCCGGGCTGCCGCCCGCCAAATTCCTTACAAAAAAAAACCTCCCGGGACGTGATTATCCTGGATTCCCGCCACCGCTGGAATAGCGGGAACGCATTCGACCTGTGGTCTCTTAAGTCCGCGCGCCCGCTGCTCGCCACGCGAGCTTTCCTTCTCTCAACGCGAACCGTGTCGGTCGCGAAAGGCGCCCGGATCAGCGCCCTGTCCTTCGAAGGGGTATCGGGTAAGGAATTTGCCGGGCGAACGACCGGCAAATTCCTAACGGGAACGGACGCGGACGATGATCTCGACGCCCTCCGTCACCATGCCTTCGGGCAGCTCGGGCAGCCCCGAGATCGCGATCCCGGCCGCGTCGATGTCGGTCAGCTCGCCCGTGTCCGCGTTGTAGAGATGATGGTGGTGCCGGGTGTTGGGATCGTAAAATACCTTGTTCGGGTCCACGATCACCTCGCGAATGAGCTTTTTCTCCAGGAACAGGTTGAGCGTGTTGTAGACGGTCGCCTTCGAGGTCTCGGCGCGGCGCTCGTTTACAATGGCGAGGACCTGGTCGGCGGAGACATGCTCGCCGCGCGAGAACAGCGCGTACGCGATCTCGATGCGCTGGTGCGTCGGGTTGATGCCGTGGGTGCGCAACAGCTCCGCCAGGTTGTCCCGGGTATAGGGCACCGCTTTCATGAAGTGTATTCTAATGCACCATTTGGACTCTGTCTAATTGCCGTGAGATCATAAAGTTGCGGGATTAAGTTGGCAGCGTCGTGGAAGACCCGGACCCGCTCCCCCCGCCCCCGGCGCCACGCCCCGCCGCCCCTCGCTCAACATGAAAAACCTCACCTTCCGCCCGAGCCGCGTTCGCGCGGCGTGCAGGATTTCATCTTTCCTGCGATTTCAACGCGCCTCGCGTGAAGGATTTCACTTCACGGCGCGTCGGTTTTTCGCCATTTTTGCCGGCATGTCGTCGGCGGTTGAGTGGCGTCGCGGGTCGTCCGGTGCGCGCCGCCAACCGCGGCGTGAAAAAAAGATATCGTCGCAGGGGATTTTTTCCGGGGGTGGCACGCGGTGAGCATCAAGAATCCGAATCCTGGCCGCTGCCGTGGCGTCACCATGGTCGAGCTGCTGGTTGCGGTCGTGATCAGCTTGATCGCGAGCCTTGCGATCTTCCAGGTCTTCGCCGCATTCGAAGGCCAGAAGCGCACCACGGCGGCGGGCGGCGAGGCGCAGACCAACGGCGCCCTGGCGCTGTTCACGCTCGAGCGGGACGCGCGGCAGGCGGGCTACGGCATCAACAACCTCGATTTTCTGGGCTGCACGATCCTGGGTTGGGATGAGCAGCTCGGTGGCGGCACTGCGTTCACGCTGAAGTTCGTCCCGCTGGAGATCACGCAGGGAGCGGCCGGCGCACCGGACACCCTCACGGTCATGTACGGCAACGGCGACCTGTTACCCAATCCGGCAAACCTGAGCCAGAACATGCCGAGCCCGTCAGCGGATTTCAAAGTCACCAACCGCTACGGTTTCATGGAAGGCGACCTGGTGGTCGCCGCGGAGGCGGGCAAGGATTGCACGCTGGCGCAAGTCAGCAATCTGCCCGGCACCCCGGGCCAGACCGAGAACCTGGTTCACAACAGCGGCACCTACACCAGCCCGCACACCGGCGCCCAGGTCGCCACCCGCTACAACAAGCCCGCCGGCCTCGGGGTCTCGTATACCACCAACGGCAAGCTGTTCAATCTCGGCGCGCTGCCTTCGAACAACATCTACCTGGTCCAGAACGGCCAGCTCATGCTCCAACAGATGCTCTCGGCCGCAAGCACGGCACCGGCGGCGATTTACGACAGCATCGTGCAACTGCAGGCGCAGTACGGCAAGGACACCGCCGGCAGCGACGGCATCATCGACGTGTTCGACGAGGTGCCGCCCCTCACCGCCGCCGAATGGGCGCAGGTGCTGGCGGTGCGCGTCGCCGTCGTCGCCCGCTCCGGCCTGTACGAGAAGGACGAGGTGAGCCCCGCCACCATCAAGCTGTGGGACGACTGCCTCCCGACATCCGTGCCTGCCTGCAATCCGCCGTACACGACCGGCCCGGTGTGGACGCTCACCGCGGACGAGCGGCATTACCGCTACAAGGTGTTCCGGACGGTGGTGCCGATCCGCAACATGATCTGGCGGCCCTAGGAGTTTGTCGGACTTGGCCCCGACAAACTCCTTAATGCAAGACCGGCGTCAAAAGATTGCAGAAGAGGATGATGGCTATCCCCACTCAGCCTCCTTTTTCTCCCCGTTCGGGCGCTTCGGGCGGGGGTTCTTCCGAATCGTGAGCCGGTGTTGCTGTTAGCAGCCTGTGCGGACGCTTGAGTCCGCACAGGCTGCCATGTGCACTAAGTCACGATCCGCCGCCCGATTCCGCCTTTCGTGCCCGGTTTCGCGACGCCCATCGGGCGGCGCTGGAAGGCGCACTGCGCACGCGCCACAATGCACGCGTCACGAAACAATACACACGACGGAGCACCCATGACATCGCGTTACGCCGGCTTCACGGTAATCGAGTTGATGGTTGCGGTGGTCATCATCGCGATTCTCGCAGCGGTCGCGCTTCCGGCCTACCAGGACTACGTGCAGCGCGGAAAGCTCGTGGACGCTTTCAACGGTCTCAGCGATTTCCGCGTGCGCATGGAGCAGTTCTACCAGGACAACCGCAGATACGACGGCGGGGGATTGGGCGGCTGCGGGGCGGCTGCGCCGACTTCGCGTTTTTTCACCTTCACCTGCGCGCCGGCGGCGGCGCCTGCCCAGACGTATGTCGCGACCGCGACCGGCGTCGCCAGCGAGGGCATGGGCGGCTTCGTCTTCACGATCAACGAGGCGAATGCCCGGGCAACCGCCATAACCGGCGGTTCGGCTGCCGCTGGGTCCGGATGGGCGGCAAACGCCGCGTGCTGGGTGCGCAGAAAGCCCAACACCTGCTGACCGCCATGAAGAAAGCAATGGGCGTCACCCTGATCGAGCTGTTGATCACGATCGTGATCATGTCGCTCCTGATCTTTCTCGCGCTGCCGAGCTACACGATCTGGATGCAGAACACCCAGATCCGGACCGCGGGCGAGGGCATCCTGAGCGGCATGCAGCTCGCGCGCAGCGAAGCGGTCCGCCGCAATACGAACGTCGAGCTGCGGATGGACGTCGCTTCGGGCTGGACGGTGACCGTCCTCACCGCGCCCGCGGAAGTGGTCCAGACGCGGACCGCCCAGGAAGGATCGCCCGATGCAGTGGTAACCGTGGCGCCTGCCGGCGCCACCAAAGTCACGTTCGGCGGTCTCGGGCGCGTCGTGACGAACGATGACGGCTCCCCGGCGATCACCGTAATCAAAGTGGATTCGGACCGGATCCCGGCGGCCGAAAGCCGCCAGTTGTGCGTGACGGCGAGCGCCGCAGGCGTCGTCCGCCTGTGCGATCCCCAGGTGGCGGCGGGCGACCCGCGCGCCTGCCTGCCCGCGCTGCCGGTGGAGTGCCTGTGAGCACGGGCCCAAGGACCGACATGGATACGACCATGCCCATCCCGATGAAACCCCGCGCGCTGCAGCGCGGGGCGACGCTGCTCGAAGCGATGCTCGGGATCCTGATCTTCTCCCTCGGCATTCTGGCGCTGGTCGGCATGCAGGCGCTCGCGATCAAGCAGGTGACCGACGCCAAGTACCGCGCCGACGCGAGCTTTCTCGCCAACCAGATCATCGGCGAGATGTGGGTCAACCGCGGGGCGGGCGGCGCCAACCTCGCGACCTACGCCTATGCCGGAGGCGGCTCGCCGCCCGCCGCGCTCTCGAACTGGGTCGCGAGCGTGCAGAACGGGCTGCCGGGCATCACGCCCACCGCCAACCAGCCCACCGTCACGGTGGCGGGCACCACGGTCACGGTGACGGTCTTCTGGCAGCCGCCGGGCGGCGGAACCGTGCACAACCACGTGACCATCGCTTACATCAACGGGTGAGGGCCATGCGCAAGACGATCCACCGCATGCAGGCCGCGCCGCGCAGCCGCTCGCGCGGCGTCACCCTGATCGAGCTGCTGGTCGCGGTCGCGATCGGTCTCATCGCGACCGTGGCGATCTTCCAGGTGTTCGCCGTATTCGAGGGCCAGAAGCGCACGACGGCATCGGGCGGCGAGGCGCAGACCAACGGCGCGCTGGCGCTGTTCACGCTGGAGCGCGAGCTGCGGCTGGCGGGCTATGGCATCAACAACACCGATTACCTCGGGTGCAACATCCTGGGCTGGCATGAGGCGACCGGCGGCACCGCCTTCACGCTGACCTGGGCGCCGGTGCGCATCACCCAGGGCGTCGCGGGGGCGCCGGATACGGTCACCGTGATGTACGGCAGCGGCAACCTGCTGCCCAATCCGGCGAACATCACGCAGAACATGGCGAGCCCCGTCGTGCCGTACGTGGTCGGCAACCGCTACGGCTTCAGGGAAGGTGACGTGATCATCGCGGCGGAGACGGGCAAGGACTGCACGCTCGCGCAGGTGAGCAACCTGCCGACCGGCGCCGGCCAGACCGGCCAGATCCTCCATGCGAGCGGCAGCTACAACGACCCCGACACCGGCGCTCCCACGGCCACCCGCTACAACAAGCCCGCCGGGTTGGGAGTCAGCTACACCTTCAACGGCAAAGTGTTCAACATCGGGGCGCGGCCCGTGAACAATATCTACACGATCCAGAGCGGGCAGTTGATGCTGGCGCAGATGCTGTCGGCCCCGACGACGGCCGCGGCGGCGCTCTACGACGGCATCGTGCAGGTGCAGGCCCAGTACGGCAAGGACGACGGGATCGACAACGGCACCGTGGTCCACGCCAGCTACACCGCGGGTGACGGCATCATAGACAAGTTCGACGAGGTGCCGCCCGTCACCGCCGCCGACTGGGCGCAGGTGCTGGCGGTGCGCATCGCGGTGGTCGCGCGCAGCAACCTGCCGGAAAGGCCCGACCCGGATGGCGTGTGCCGCACCACTACGGCAGCGAGCGCGAACCGGCCGCAATGGGCCGCCGGCGACATCGATGTGTCCGCCGATGCCAACTGGCAGTGCTACCGCTACAAGACCTTCGAGACCACCGTGCCGATCCGGAATATGTTTTGGAGACCCTAATGAGAAGCGCCTGTTCCGTGTTCCCTGTTCCGGGTTCCGGGTTCCGGGTTCCAAATTCCGGCTCTGACACCGGCACCGAACGCCGCATGTCGAGCGCCGGGCGTCCGGTCGTGCACGCTTTGCATCTGACTCGAAACTCGCGACTCGGAACTCGTAACCGCCAGTCTGGCGCGGTGCTGTTCATCGCGCTGATCGTGCTGGTCGCGATGACGCTTGCCGGCATCGCGATCATGCGCTCGGTCGATACCGCGACCCTGATCGCGGGCAACCTCGCCTTCAAGCAGGCGACGATCCAGTCCTCCGACAACGGCCTCGAGCAGGCCTATCAATGGCTGCTCGCCAACCGCCCGGCGCTCAACATGACCAACCCGGGGACCGGCTACTTTTCGTCGCGCCCGGGCGCCGAGCCGGTGTGGAACGATCCCGCAACCTGGGCGAGCGCGGTGACGGTCGGCACCGACGCCGCCGGCAACACGACCTCGTACCTGATCCACCGGATGTGCACCTGCCCCGACACGACCTACAACGGGACGTGCGCCGGCGGCGCGGCCCAGCAGTGCGCGCTGGACATCCCCGCCACGAGCGCGCCGCCGCCCGCGGCGGGCGACAGCTTCGTCGTGGGCGCTCCCGGCTACCTGGCGGATCCCATGGTCTTTTACCGAATCACGGTGCGCACGCAGGGCCCGCGCAATACCGCGACCTACGTGCAGTCGATGGTTGCGGTCGCACTCTGACACAGCAACACCCGATGGAGGGCACAGTCATGACACTCTCATCCACCGTCCGATCCCTGAGCGCGGCGGCCGTGCTGGCCGCGATCCTCACGCTGCCCGCGCCCGCCGGCGCGTCGCAGGCCGACCTTGCGCAGGCGCCGCTCGGGACCGCCCCGACCGTCACGGTGCTGCCCAACCTCATGTTCATCCTCGACGACTCGGGGAGCATGGGCTGGAACTTCATGCCGGACAACGTGAACGACTCCAACACCTGCAAGACCTACGTCTACACCAGCGGCGGCTCGACCAGCACTTCCTGCCAGCTTTCCTCGGGCACCAACCTCGTGTCCCCGACGACGGACAGCACGCGCCACAGCCCGTCCAACCAGTGGCTGGTCGGCCCGCCGGCGTTCGCCGCCCAGTTCAACACCATGTATTACAACCCCCAGATCACCTACAGCCCCGGGGTGAATTCCTCCGGGGCGAGCCTCGGCAGTCAAACCGATTGGGACGAAGTCAAGATCAATCCCTACACCAGCGGCTCGACGTTTGACCTCCAGACCCAGTATCCCGAGGCGGTGTTCTGCCTGAATGCGTCCGACAGCGCGACCAGCACTAATTGCCGGAGGAACGGTTTCGCCAACGACGGCACGACGCTGCTCGCTTCGTTCCGTTACAGCAATGCCGTGGCCGATGCCACAGGGGGCTACGGCTGGCCGATTTCCACCAGCTCCGGAGCGTTTCGCTTCATCAGGATGCGTTTCGGCGCCCCCTATTACTACACCATCAGCCCCCGCGAATATTGCACGGACGTTGATCTCGTCAACTGCGTCCTGGCGACCTCCCCTGCCGCTCCGAACATCGTTCCCGCCCCGGTGAGGTATTGCAAGACGAGCGCGCTGGCCAATCAGGATGCCTTCGTGACGGGTACCTCGGGCTCTCCTGCGACTCCGAACTGCCAGGCCAAGTTTGACAGCGCCCACACGTATGCCCGATACGGCACCTTCACCCGGACGAACATCGTCCCTTCGGTCACGACCTACGGCAACCGGCCGAACCGCACCGACTGCGCCGCAGCGCCGAACTGCACTTATTCCGAGGAGATGACCAATTTCGCGAACTGGTACGCGTACTACCACACCCGCATGCAGACCATGAAGACCGTCTCGGGCCTCGTGTTCTCGAACCTCGACGACCGCTACCGCGTCGGCTTCGTCACCATCAACGCCTCGAGCAGCGCGCGCTATCTCAAGATCGACAAGTTCACGCCCACGCAGAAGAGCGACTGGTTCAACAAGTTCTACAGCATCACCCCGAGCGGCGGCACGCCGCTGCGCGAGGCGCTGTCGCGGGTCGGACGGCACTACGCCGCCGTCACGACCGGCATCAATGCCTTCATGCCGGAGGATCCCATCCAGTACAGCTGCCAGCAGAACTTCGCGCTGCTCACGACCGACGGCTACTGGAACGGCAACCCAGGGCTGAGGATAGACGGGACCGCCGTCCTCAACCAGGACAACGTGGATTCCGGCTACTCGACCCGCGCGGCGGGCGCCTACGACGGCAACCTCTCCGGCACGGCGAGCGCTTCGAGCACCGGCTCGTCGGACACGCTCGCCGACGTGGCGATGTATTACTACAAGACCGACCTCCGCGCGAGCGGACCGGTGGCGAAGAACAACGTGCCCACCTCCGCGAAGGACACGAACGCGCAGCAGCACATGGTCACCTTCACCCTCGGGCTCGGGCTCGACGGCCTGATGACCTACCGGTCGGACTACGAGACCGCGACCGCCGGCGACTTCTACAAGATCAAGACCTCCGCGACCGGCTGCTCGTGGGCCTCCGGCACCTGCAACTGGCCGCAGGCGAGGGGCAACGATCCACGGGCGCTCGACGACCTGTGGCACGCGGCGGTGAACGGGCGCGGCCAGTATTTCAGCGCGAAGGACCCGAACTCGCTGCAGACCGGGCTCACCAACACGCTGTCCTCGATCCAGGCGGTCACCGGGGCGGCGGCCTCCTCGGCCACCAGCACGCCGAACATCACCCCGACCGACAATTTTATTTACTCCTCGACCTACCGCACGGTGAAGTGGGACGGGGAAGTGGTCGCGGAGAGGATCGACCCCGTGACCGGCGCCCTGATCCCGGGCATCGTCTGGTCCGCGAGCGCCCAGCTCAACGGGCGCGTTGCGGCGAGCAGCGACACGCGCACCATCTACACCTTCGATGCCGCGAGCCCGCCCACCCCGACCAAGCTCAAGCCCTTCCTCTACACCAGCCTCACGGCGGCGGAAAAGGCGTTCTTCGACAACAAGTGCATCCCGGCGGTCTTGCCGCAATGCGGCTCGATGAGCGGCGGCGACCTCACCCAGGCGAACAAGGGCTCGAATCTCGTCCCGTGGCTGCGCGGGCAGACGAAGGACGAGGGCACGCTCTACCGCGACCGCGAGAACGTGCTGGGCGACACCGTGAACGCGAAGCCCGCCTTCGTCGGCAAGCCGAATCTCCTCTACGGCGACGCGGTCACCCCCGACTACACCTCGTTCAAGGTCGGCCCCGCGGGCAGCCGGCAAAACATGCTCTACATCGCCGCCAACGACGGCATGCTGCACGCCTTGAACGCCGACACCGGGGCGGAGCTGTGGGCCTACGTGCCGCGCATCGTGATGCCGGAGCTGTACAAGCTCGCGGCCAACAACTGGGACATCAAGCACCGCTACTACGTCGACGGCTCGCCCGCCACGATGGACGTCTTCATCGGCGGGGCGTGGAAGACGATCCTGGTGGCCGGGCTCAACGCCGGCGGGCGCGGCTACTACGCGCTCGATGTCACCGATCCCCTGAATCCGAAGGGGCTGTGGGAGTTCTGCGCGGACGCGACGCTGTGTCCCGACAACAAGGACGACAACATCGGGTACACCTTCGGCCAGCCGATCATCACCAAGCGTCCGACCGACGGCAAGTGGGTGGTGATCGTCAGCTCGGGATACAACAATGTCAGCCCGGGCGACGGCAAGGGCTACCTCTTCGTCCTCGACGCCTCGACCGGCGCGATCCTCGACAAGGTGGATACCGGCGTGGGCGACACCACCACCCCGAGCGGTCTTGCCAAGATCTCCGGCTTCGCCACCAACTTCATGGTGGACAACACCACCACCTTCGTCTACGGCGGCGACCTGCTCGGCAACGTGTTCCGCTTCGACATGAGCACCTCGGGACCCACCCGGCAGCGCATCGGCCAGCTCTTCGACGGGAGCAGCCCGGCGAAGCCGCAGTCGGTCACGACGCGCCCCGAGATCACCCGCTTCGACGCGGGGTACAACGTGGTGTACGTGGGAAGCGGGCGGCTCCTCGGCAGCACCGACCTGCAGGATCCCGCGACGCTCAGCCCGCCCGAGAACCGCGCCTACCAGCAGACGGTCTGGGGCTTCAAGGACACCGGCACCGATCTCGGGAACCTGCGTTCGCCCGCCGCGAAGCTGGTGCAGCAAACGCTCTCCGTGGTCGACGCGACGACCCGTACGGTCTCGACCAACCCGGTGGACTGGACGACGCAGAACGGCTGGTACGTGGATCTCAACCCGGTCAACGACTCGCCCGGCGAGCGCGTGAACATCGACATGCAGCTGGTGAAAGGCGTGCTGCTCGTCGCGACCAACGAGCCCAATTCGGACGCGTGCTCGAGCGGCGGGGACAGCTTTCTCTACCAGTTCGATTACCAGTCCGGGTCGTACCTGGCCTCCGCGAACACCATCGTGGGCACCAAGTTCGGCTCCGCCCTCATCGCCGGCTTCGTGGTCTACCGGCTGCCGAGCGGCCAGCTCAAGTACACCGGGATTGACGTCTCGGGCAAGAAGCAGGTCGGCGGCGTCATGCCGGGCGGCGGCGGGGCGATCGGCAAGCGGGTATCCTGGCGCGAGCTGATCCTGTAGAGAGGAATTTGCCGGACTGAGGCTCGGCAAATTCCCTGCACAAGAACGACAAGAAGCGGCTCTCGGATGACCGCGGGCAATCGGATCCGGTGGCCCGCGGTCTTTTGCGCTTCACTCACATGGGGAGCGTTGGCAATCATGGACAAGAACAAGCGTAAGATCGGCTCAGCGCTCGCTCTTGGCGCGCTGCTGTCCGCAACAGCTCCCGCCCCGGTGGCGGGCGCGGCGCAGCCGGAGCCTCCCCTGCGTCTCGCGCAAGCTGCGCCGGCCCAGCGCGAGACGGCGCCGGCGCCGGCCAAAGCCGGCGCCAAGGCGGGCGCCGCGCAGTCGAAAAAGGTGACCGTCGAGGTATTTCTGCTCTCCGAGAAGCTGTCGCGGAACCCGGACGAGTACGTCGAGGTGAAGGGGGTCCGCTACATTCATTTCAACTCGCCGCGGCTCGCCGCCCCGGCGCGGCCGCTCGCCGAGCCGAAGCCCCGCTATCCCTCGGGCAAGCTCGCGCAGAAGGACGGCGCGGTGATCCTGCAGCTTCTCATCAACGAGCAGGGGACGCTCGACCAGGTGAACCAGGTGTGCGCGGCCCCGGGGTTCGAAAAGAGCGCGAGGGACAGTCTCCGCGGCATGAAATTCTCGCCGGCGCGCGGCAAGGACGGCCCGGTGAAAAGCTACATGCTGGTGGAATTCGGCTACGGCCGCGGCTTCCCCTGCGCCCGCCTGCCGGATTAGACATGATTTGACCGGTTCCGGCGGGCTCCGCCCACCCTGCCCTATCCGTTCGGAGGCCGCGCGCCTCAGGCGGCGAGCCCCCTCGGCAGCGGGAAGACGACCTTTTCCTCGACCCCTTCGAGCTGGGCCACGCTCGCGGCGCCCAATTCGCGCAACCGGGCGACCACGCCCTGCACGAGGACTTCGGGCGCCGAAGCGCCGGCGGTGACCCCGACCATGCGCGCGCCCGCGAGCCACCCGGGCCTGAGCTCGGCCGCGTGGTCCACCATGTAGGCGGCGACGCCCTGGTTCCGGGCGACCTCGCGCAGGCGGTTGGAATTGGAGCTGTTGGGGGAGCCGACCACGATCACCACGTCGCACTGCCGGGCGAGGGCCTTCACCGCGTCCTGGCGGTTCTGCGTGGCGTAGCAGATGTCGTCCTTCTTCGGACCGACGATGTCGGGAAAGCGGCGGCGCAGCGCCTCGATCGTTTGGCGCGCGTCGTCCACCGAAAGCGTGGTCTGGGTGACGAAGGCGAGGTTGGCTTCGTCCCTCACCTTGAGGCCCGCCACGTCCACCGGGCGCTCCACCAGGTGCATGCCGCCCTCGCTCTGGCCCATGGTGCCCTCGACCTCGGGGTGGCCGCGGTGGCCGATCATGACAATCTCACGCCCGTGTTCGCGCATCTTCGCCACCTCGACGTGGACCTTGGTCACCAGCGGGCATGTGGCGTCGAACACCCTCAACCGCCTCGCCTCCGCCTCGCGCCGCACCGCCCGCGACACCCCGTGCGCGCTGAACACCACGATCGCCCCCTCCGGCACGTCGGCGAGATGCTCGACGAAGACCGCGCCCTTGCGCCCGAGGTCCTGCACCACGGACTGGTTGTGCACGACCTCGTGCCGCACGTAGACGGGCGCGCCGTGCAGCGCGAGCGCGCGCTCGACGATCTCGATGGCGCGGTCCACGCCGGCGCAGAAGCCGCGGGGGTTGGCGAGCAGGACCTTCATGCGGGCAAATTATACAAGCAACCGCAAAGGCGCGATGGCGCAGAGGGAACGCAGAGCAAGGAAAACTTGAACCGGAAATCAAGTCCTTCTTTGCGTAACCTTAGCGTCCTTGCGTCTTTGCGGTGAGATCGGGATCCTTGCGCGGGCGGAGCGCATCCCACGCGAGCAGGACCGCGCCGCAGGTGATCGCCGAGTCCGCCACGTTGAACGCCGGCCAGTGGAAGCCGAACGCGTGGAGATCCAGGAAGTCGATGACGGCGCCGATGAGGACGCGGTCGATGAGGTTGCCCAGCGCCCCGGCGAGCACCAGCGCGAGCGCCAGCGCGAACAGGCGCTCGCGCGAGTACTTGCGGAGCAGGAACACGATCCAGACGGAGGCGATCACCGCGATCGCGATGAAGAGCGGCCGCTGCCAGCCGCCGCCATCCGAAAGCAGGCTGAACGCCGCGCCCCGGTTGTAGACCAGCACGAGGTTCAGGAACGGCGTCACCTCGAGGAGGCTCCCCACCGTGAAATGCTGCGTGACGACGAGCTTGGTCGCCTGATCGAGCGCGACGATCAGCGCGGAGAGCAGGAGCCACTTTGTCATGAGGATCCGGGATTCAGCATTCAGGATTCAGGCCTGTGCATTCAGAATCCGACCCGGCTCCTTCGCTCGTCTGCCGCTATCTGCGTTCCTCCGCGTCCTCCGCCTCCTCTGCGGTGAGAGGTGAGGATTTTTCTCCGTGAGCTCCGTGTTCTCTGTGGCCAAGAACAGCTTACGCATGCGCGCGCGCCTCTCCCGCGCCGAACAGATTGGAAACGCAGCGCCCGCAAAGCCCCGGGTGCTGCCGGTCGGCGCCGACATCGGCCCGGTAATGCCAGCAACGCTCGCACTTCCGGTGCGGGCTCGGGCTCACCCTCAGCCTGACCTCCGGCATCACCGTGGCGACGGCCTCGGGATGGGCGCCGTCCATCACCCGCGCCTGCGACGTGATGAACACGAAGCGCAGGTCATCGGCGAAGGATTCCAGGAACGCGCGGCTCTCGCCGTTGGCGTAGAGCTCGACCTCGCCGGCGAGCGAAGAACCGATTTTTCCCGCGATGCGAAGGTCCTCGAGCCGCTTCAACACGTCCGAGCGCAGCGCGCGGAGCTTGCCCCAGCGGGCTCGCAGCTCCTCCGCGTCGCGCGGCGGCCGGAACTCGTACCACGTCTGCTCGAACACGCTCGCCTCCCCGCCCACCAGCACTTCCCACACCTCCTGCGCGGTGAACGAGAGCACCGGCGCGAGCAGCCGGGCGAGCGACTGGGTGATGTGATAGAGCGCGTTCTGGGCCGAGCGCCGCGCGCGGGAATCGGCCGGGGTCGTGTAGAGGCGGTCCTTCAGGATGTCGAGATAGAAGCCGCCGAGGTCCTCGGAGCAGAATGTTTGCAGCTTCTGCGCGACCAGGTGGAACTCGTAGTTCCCGTAGTGCCCGGGCGAGGCCGGCGCCTTCACGCCGAGCTCGGAGGGCGCCATCTCGCGCTGCAGGTCGCGCATCATCACCCAGGCATAGCGGTCGATCTCGAGCCAGTCGTCCACCGGCAGCATGTGGCGGGGGAGATCGAAATCGGCGAGGTTTGCGAGGAGGAAACGCAGCGTGTTGCGGATCCGCCGGTAGGACTCGACCACGCGCTTCAGGATCTCGCGCGAGATCGAGAGCTCCCCCGAGTAATCGGTCGAGGCCACCCATAGCCGCAGGATGTCGGCGCCGAGCTCGTCCATCACCTCCTGCGGCGCGATGACGTTGCCCCGGGACTTGCTCATCTTGTGGCCATCGCCGTCGACGACGAAGCCGTGGGTGAGGAGCCCCTCGTACGGCGCGCGCCCTTCCATCGCGCACGCGGTGAGGAGCGATGACTGGAACCAGCCGCGGTGCTGGTCGGAGCCCTCGAGGTAGAGATCGGCCGGGAAAGCGAGGTCTTCGCGCTGTTTCAGGACGGTGGCGTGGGTCGTGCCCGAGTCGAACCAGACATCGAGGGTGTCGGCGAGCTTCACGTAATGCCGGGCGTCGTCGCCGAGGAGCTCCGAGGCTTCGAGCTTGAACCAGGCCTCGATGCCGCTCCTCTCCACGCGCTTCGCCACCTGCTCGAGCAGGGCAAGCGCGCGCGGGTGCGGCTCGCCGGTCTCCCGGTGCACGAAGAGGGCCATCGGCACGCCCCAGTTGCGCTGGCGCGAGACGCACCAGTCCGGGCGGTGGCGGATCATGCCCTCGAGGCGGGCGCGCCCCCACGCGGGATAGAACCGGGTTCCGTCCACCGCCGACTCCGCGATCCAGCGCAGCGTGGGCCGGGCCGGGTCGGCGTTCTCGTGGCGCTCCATGCCGATGAACCACTGGCGGGTCGCGCGGAAGATGATCGGCGTCTTGTGGCGCCAGCAGTGGGGATAGCTGTGCTTCAGCTTCTCGTGCGCGAGGAGCCTGGCGCTCGCCCGCAGCTCCGCGACAATCACGTCGTTCGCCTTCCACACCGTCGCCCCGCCCACGAGCGGGGTCTTGTCGTAGAAGCGCCCGTCGTCCCCGACCGGGTTCTCGGCGGGCAGGTTGTAGCGCGTGCCGACCGCGTAGTCCTCGAGCCCGTGCGCCGGCGCGGTGTGCACGAGGCCGGTCCCGGCCTCGAGGGTGACGTGCTCGCCGAGGATGACCGGCACCGCCCGCGGGTAGAAGGGATGCTCGAGGTGCAGGTGCTCGAGCGCGCGGCCCGGAACGGTTGCGAGCGTCTCCTGCACCTTCACGCCGTAGCGCGCAAGGCAGGCCTCCGCGAGCTCCCGCGCGAGGACCAGCACGCCTTTCTCGGTGCGCACCAGCACGTACTCGAGATCGGGATGCACGCAAACCGCCTCGTTCGCGGGCAGTGTCCACGGGGTGGTGGTCCAGACCACCGCGAACGCGGGCGCGGTGACGGGATGCGCGCCGGCGGCTTTCCCGAGCGCCGCCGGGTCCCGCACCGGAAAGGCGACGTCTATGGCGGGTGAGACGCGGTCCTCGTACTCGACCTCGGCTTCCGCCAGGGCGGAGCCGCAGTCCACGCACCAGTGCACGGGCTTCAGGCCCTGGTAGAGATAGCCCCGCTCGTAGATCCTGCCGAGCCCGCGGATGATGTCGGCCTCGGTCCTGAAGTTCATCGTGAGATACGGCCGCTCCCAGTCCCCGAGCACGCCCAGCCGGATGAAATCCTTCTTCTGGCGTTCCACCTGCTCGGCGGCGAATGCGCGGCAGAGCGCCCGCACCTTGTCCGGGGCCAGGTTCTTGCCGTGGCTCTTCTCGATCTGGTGCTCGATCGGCAGCCCGTGGCAGTCCCAGCCCGGCACGTAGGGCGCGTCGAAGCCGGACAGCGTCTTGCTCTTGACGATCATGTCCTTGAGGATCTTGTTCACCGCGTGCCCGATGTGGATGTCCCCGTTCGCGTAGGGCGGCCCGTCGTGCAGGACGAAGCGGGGCGCGCCGCGGCGCGCCTGGCGAATGCGCTCGTAGAAGCGGCGCTCCCGCCAGCTCTTCAGCATCAGGGGCTCGCGCCTGGCGAGATCGCCGCGCATCGGGAACTTCGTCTCGGGGAGGTTGAGGGTCTTCTTGTAGTCAGCCATTCAAATCAGTGGCGAGTGAACAGCGAGCGGTAAGCGGCAAGCAAAGAGTCTTGGTGAGGCGCGCCGGGAAGTCTAGATGTTCGCCTGCCTTGGCGCCCTGGCGTCCTGGCGGCTGAAGAACGCCTTCGCGTCTTCGACGTCGCGCGCGATCCGGCGCGCGAGGGTGGCGAGGTCGGCGTATTTCTCCTCGTCGCGCAGCTTGTGCAGGAACTCGACGCGCAGGTGCCGGCGGTAGAGCTCGCCCTCGAAGTCGAACAAATGCACTTCGAGCACGGGCTTGCCCTGGAGCGCCACGGTCGGGCGCACGCCCAGGCTCGCCACGCCGCGCGACGCGCGCTCGCCGGCGCCGGAGACCTCGACCGCGAAGATGCCGGCGAGCGGCGGCCGGTTGTGCTTCAGCTGCACGTTGGCGGTCGGGAAGCCCAGCTCGTGACCGAGCCCGTCGCCGCGCTCGACGCGCCCGCTGATCGAGTAAGGGCGGCCGAGCAGCCGCCGCGCCCGCTCGAGCTCGCCGCGAGCGAGCGCCTCGCGCACGGCCGTGCTCGAGACGCGCTCGCCTTCGAGCATCACGCTCGGCAGGGCGGCGACCTCGAAGCCGAAGCGCGGCGCGGCCCGCTTCAGCATCACCGCGTCGCCGGCCCGCCGCGCCCCGAAGCGGAAATCGTCACCAACCAGCAGCCAACGGGCGCCCAGGCCGCGCACGAGGATGCGCTCGATGAAGTCCTCCGCCGTGATCTGCGCGAACGCGTAGTTGAAGCGGCAGATGTGCACGCGGTCCACGCCCAGGCCCGAAAGGAGCTCGAGCTTCTCGCGCAGCGAAGTGAGCCGCGTGGGCGCCTGGTCCGGAGCAAAGAACTCGCGCGGGTGCGGCTCGAACGTGAGCACGCATGCGGGTACGCCAAGGCGTTTTGCGGCACGCGCCAGTTCCGCGAGCATGGCCTGGTGCCCGAGGTGCACGCCGTCGAAATTGCCGATGGTGAACGCAGTGGAGCCCCCTGCGGCGGCAGGCAGGCCGTGCGAAGTCCGCATACAACCCAGGCGGGCGTCACTAAAAGCTTGAATTGTAGCGTGTTTTACAAACCCGGACCAGCGCCGGCCAGGCTGGCGCGGGGCGCCGGGTCAGCGGTGCTCAGGCGGTCGCCGGCTCACGCGCCTCGCCGGAATGCAGCCCGCACTCCTTGGTGTCGGCTTGCTCCCACCACCAGCGCCCGGCCCGGACATCTTCGCCAAGGGCGACCGCGCGCGTGCAGGGGGCGCAGCCGATGCTCGGATAGCCGCGATCGTGCAGCGCGTTGTACGGCACCGCATGCGTGCGGATGTAGTCCCAGATCTCGTCGTGGCTCCAGTCGACGAGGGGATTGAATTTCATGAGGCCGTTCGCGGCGTCGAAGGACTGCACAGCAAGATCTTCCCGCGTCACGGCCTGTTCCCGCCTCAGGCCGGTGATCCAGGCCTTCTTACCGGCCAGCGCCCGGCGCAGGGGCTCCACCTTACGGATGTGGCAGCACGCCTTGCGCAGCTCGACGCTGTTGTAGAAACCGTTCGCGCCGTGGCTGTTCACGTACGCTTCGACCGCCTCCTGGTCCGGAAACACCACGCGCAACCGCTTTCCGTAGTGTGCCGCGATCGCGTCGAGCAACGCATAGGTCTCGTTGGGCAGGCGTCCCGTGTCGAGGGTGAAGATCTCGATCGGCAGCGCATCGCCGAGTATCAGGTCGGTGAGCACCATGTCCTCGGCCCCGAGGCTGTTGGCGAATGTCGCCGGCGCAAATTCCCGCGCAGCCCGGCGCAGCAGTGCGCGCGTGGCATCGATTTTCTTGTGCGATAGGTCTGTCATGAACGCAGTTTCCCTGCTCTATCCAGTACGATCGGGTTACGGGGCGTGCGGCCGGTCCGCGCGAGGCGGCAGCCGTCACGCCGTCTTACAGGCCTGCAGAGAATCCGTTCCGGCAGCTGCAGCGAGCGCCGAGGCATACACGCGTCCGATCATGATCAGCGTCGGACCCGTGAGCCCGTGATGCGAAATTTGCGGTAATTCTTCGAGCGTGAGCGCGATACGGCGCGAATCGGAAAGCGAGGCGTTCTCGACCACCAGCACCGGCAGGTCGCGCGGGGCGCCGGCCGCGATCAGCGCCGCGGCAACGGCTTCGGCCTGTCCCGCGCCCATGTAGATCACGGCGGTATCGGCAGCGGCGGCGTTCTGCGCCCAGGCGCTCGGCGCTTCGCCCTCGCCTACGCGGGCGGTGACGAAGGCGACGCTGCGGGCGGCGCCCCGTTGCGTGAGCGAGATACCGGCTTCCGCGCTTGCAGCCAGAGCGGCAGTTACACCGGGCACGACTTCGTAGGGCACGCCGGCAGCTTCCAACGCGGCGATCTCCTCCTGCGCGCGCCCGAAGAGCATCGGGTCGCCGCCCTTCAGACGCACCACCACGCGGAGCTTCCGCGCCGCGTCCACCAGCCGCTTGTTGATGAAATGCTGCGCCGTGGCGCGCTTGCCGCAGCGCTTGCCCACGGCGATTTTCTCCGCGCGCCCGGCGAGCGCGAGCGTGCCGGGATGCACGAGCGCGTCGTGGAACACGATGTCCGCGCGCCGCAGGATCTCGGCGCCCCGAAGCGTGATCAGATCCGGGGCGCCGGGGCCCGCGCCGATGAGATAGACCTTGCCAGGAACGTTTCGCATCCGCTCGATGACAAGCTGGAACGGCACTAGGCGGCGAGCGCCGCCGAGGCCACCGGCCGGCGCTCGGCAGGGACGGGCTTGATCTCGAAGCCCTTGGGCAGCGCCTCGGTGAGATCGAGCTGGCGATCGAAGCCGACGCAGAAGCGCGCGGCCTCGACCGTCCAGCGGTCGAGGTCGCGGAACAACTCGACGATGGCCGGCTCGCTCCACTCCGCGGCGGGGCGCGCGATCTCCTGCGCGAGCCGCGCAAGCTCCGTGGCGAGACGCGCTTCGCTCGGCAGCACGCGCGCGATCTCCTGCGCGATGTCCGGCAGCGCGGCCGGCGCCTGCCCGCCGACGAGCTGCGACAGGCCCTGGCCGACGAGCCGGGCGATCTCGCCGGCGCAGGCGAGCGCCTCGGCGTACTTGCGCTGGAACCTGAAGGCGTCGCGATACTCGCGCTCGTGCGCGGCTTCGAAGAATGCCGAGCCGATTTTCACCTGGCTCGCGCCCGCGCATTCCCCGCCGCCGAGCTGCAGCACGCGGAAGTCCCCCGTGTCGCCGTGATCGCGCGCGAGCAGCGGCGCTTCTTCCGGCTTCACCTGCGTGAGGTCGGCGAGCAACGCGCCGAGATGATCGATGCCCTTGCGCCGCACCCAGGAGTAGAACGGCTCCGCGGCCTCGCGTGTTTCCGCGTAAGCCTGCTTGACGCGCGCGACCGCCGTCTCGATGCGGGCGGCGGGGATCGACGGGCCTTTGATCGCGAGCCCGCCCCCGCCCATGCCGTTGCCGCCGAAATACGTCTGGTAGTGCGGAATCAACTTGCCGTGCAGGCGCTTGCCCTCGCCGTAGATGCCGATGTCGCCCGTTTCCGGCTGGGCGCAGCCATTGTGGCAGCCGCTCACGCGGATGCGCAGGTCGTGCGCTCCGCCGTCGAGCTTGGGCCCGAGGATCGTGCTGGAAGTGATCCCGAGCCGGCAGGTCGAGGTGCCCGGGCAGGCGACCACGTTGTCGCCCGGCTGCGGCGGGCCGAGCTTGAGGGGCGCGAGGCGCGCGTAGATGGCTGGGACGTCTTTCCGGCTCACGTTGGCGAGCATCAGGTTCTGGTCCTGGGTAGTGCGGACTTCTTCGATTCCAAAGTGAGTGAGCACTTGCGCCACGCCGCGCAATTGCGCCGCATTGAGGTTTCCGATCGGGACGGCGACGGGCACGACCACGAGCCCGGGCTGTTTCTGGGCAAACACGTGACGCGGGGCGCCCGCCCCCGGCACCGCGGCATTTCCACCCGCAGCCCACTTCCCGCGCGCATAGTCCTGGCGCCCCGCGTGGGCGGCCTTGGTGCGGGCGAGCTCTTCGCGGTACTTCTCGACGAAGCGCGTTGGGCCGAAGCGGTCCACCAAGAACTTGAGGCGCGACTTGGCGCGCTTCGCGCGGTCGGAATAGCGGTTATGCAGCGCGACGATCGCCTCCATGACCGGGACGAGCTCGCCCTCCTCGATGAACGGTTCCACCACGATCGCGTGGTGGGGCTTGTGCCCGAGACCGCCGCCCGCCATGACCCTGAAGCCGAAGCGCCCGGCCTCGCGTACCGCGACGATCCCCACGTCGTGCATCAGGCCCTGGGCGCAATCCGCCTCGCAACCGGAGAAGCTCACCTTGAACTTGCGCGGCAGCTGCTGGTTGAGCGGGTTGCGCAGGAAATGCCGCACCGCGCCGTCGAGGTGGCGGATCACGTCCACGTGCTCGCGCGGGCAGATTCCGGCGAGCGGGCAGGCGGTCATGTTGCGGATCGTATTGCCGCACGCTTCACGGGTGGTCAGCCCCGCGCGCGCGAGATCGCGCAACACGGCAGGCGTGTCTTCCAGCGGCACATGGTGCATCTGGATGTCCTGGCGCGTAGTGAGGTGCACCACGTCGTGCCGCGCATAGCTTTCGAGCGCCAACGCGATCGCCTCGAGTTGCGCGGCGGTAAGCCTGCCGCCGGGGATTTTGATGCGCACCATGTTGACGCCATCCTGGCGCTGCCCGTAGACGCCCTGCTGCAGGCGGACTGCGGTGAAGCGGTCGGCGTCAATGGTGCCTTCGCGGAACGAGTCCAAGGCTTCGGCATAACGTTCGATCTCGTCATGATCGACCAGGTCAAACGCGAACGGGCTCATGTCAGCTTCCCCTATGTCTTCACAGGGATAGATGTTACTGTCCGATGTTTAGTTCTTTAACGAATATTGTGCTATGATTTTATAGCGTATCATTATATACACTCATGAAACTCCAACAACTCAAGTACTTGTGCGAGGTGGCGCGGCGTGGTCTCAACCTGTCGACGGCGGCGACGGCCCTCCACACCTCGCAGCCCGGCATCAGCAAGCAGATCCGCCAGCTCGAGGATGAGCTGGGGGTGCAGATCCTGGTGCGTAACGGGAAGCGCGTCGTGGACGTGACCGAGCCGGGACGCGCCATCCTGGGTATCGCCGAACGCATCCTGCAGGAGGCCGAGAACCTGAAGCAGGCCGCTCGCGAGTTCGGCTCCGAGGGCGCCGGCTCGTTCGTGATCGCGACCACGCACACGCAGGCGCGCTATGCGCTGCCCCCGGTCGTCGCCCGCTTCACCCAGCGCTATCCCCGCGTGCGGCTGTCGCTCAAGCAGGGCAGCCCGCAGCACATCGCGGAGCTCGTGAAATCCGGGGAAGCCGACATCGCGATCGCCACCGAGGCGACCGAGTTCTACGACGGCCTTGCTCTCCTGCCGTGCTATCAGTGGAACCGCTGCGTGATCACGCCGCTCAAGCACCCGCTGCTCAAGGAGAAGCGGTTGACGCTCGAGGCGCTCGCGCGCCATCCCCTCGTCACCTACGACTTCGCCCTCACCGGCGATTCACCCATCAAGCGCGCATTCGACAACAAGGGAATCGCGCCGAACGTGGTGCTCACCGCGATCGACGCGGACGTCATCAAGGCCTACGTCGAGATGGGTCTCGGCGTCGGCATACTCGCGAAGATGGCCTTCGATCCCGCGCGCGACCTCGGGCTGCGCATCATCGACGCGAGCCATCTCTTCGATTCGAGCACGGCGCGCCTCGGCCTCCGGCCGAACGCCTACCTGCGCGGTTATGTCTACGACTTCATCGAGATGTTCGCGCCGCACCTGAAGCGCGCGGTGGTGGAAGCCACGCTGCGCGGCAAGGGCTCGAGCTATGAGCTCTGAGGTCGCGTCAGCAGTGAATCGTGAGCGGTGAGCACAGAGCAAGAAACCTGCGAAAAAGCGAGCTGACCAACAGGCCGCCGAGGAATTTGTCGAACCTTAGCTCCACCGATTCCTACGGGACGCGTTTGGAGAAATCGGCGAGGCGAAATCCGAGCAGCCACAGGGCCGCGAAATAGCTCGCCGCACCGAGCGCGACGATGCCGGCGAGCCGCGTCGCGCGCGCCGCTGCCCGCATCGCGAGCCAGGAGGCGTCGGCCCCGGCGGCGAGCCACAGCACCACGGCCATCGCGTAGACCGCGACCGCGAGCTTGAACAGGAACACGGGCCAATCCGGCTGCGGCATGTAGATGTTGCGGCTGCGCAAGCCGCGCAGCAGCAGCGCCGCGTTGAGGCACGCTCCGAGCCCGATCGCGAGGGCGAGCCCCGCATGCTTCAGCGGCCAGATGAAGGCGAAGTTCATGAGCTGGGTCACGGCGAGCGTCACGAGCGCGATCCTGACCGGCGTCCGGATGTCCTGGCGCGCGTAGAAGCCCGGGGCGAGCACTTTCACCATGATGAGCCCGATGAGTCCCACGCTGTAGGCGATCACCGCGCGGCGCGTCGCCAGCACGTCCTCCACGGTAAACGCGCCGTAGTGGAACAGTGTCGCCACCAGGGGCACCGCGAGCAGCGCGAGCGCCGCCGCGGCGGGCGCGGCGAGCAGCAGCGCGAGGCGCAGGCCCCAATCGAGCAGCTCCGAGTATTGCTGCGCCGAGCGCTCGGCGTGGTGCCGCGTGAGGCTCGGCAGCAGGATCGTGCCGAGCGCAACGCCCAGCAGCCCGGCCGGGAATTCCATCAGGCGGTCGGCGTAATAGAGCCAGGACACGCTGCCGGTGACGAGGAAGGACGCGAAAATCACGTTGACGAGCAGGCTCACCTGGCCGATCGACACGCCGAAAATCGCCGGCCCCATCTGCGCGAGCACGCGCCGCATGCCTTCGTCCTTGAGATCGAGCCTGAAGCGCGGCAGCAGCTTCAGCTTCGCCAGGAACGGCACCTGCAGCGCGAGCTGCGCGACGCCGCCCGCGAACACCGCCCACGCGAGCGCCTTCACCGGCGGATCGAAGTGCGGCGCGCCCCACAGCGCGAAGCCGATGAAGGACAGGTTGAGCAGAACCGGGGTGAACGCCGGCACCCAGAAGCGGCTGTAGGCATTGAGGATCCCGCCCGCCAGCGCCGTGAGCGAAATGAAGAAGATGTAGGGAAACGTGATGCGCAGGAGCCCCGCCGTGAGCTCGAACTTGCCCGGCGTGGCGGTGAAGCCCGGGGCGCTCACATAGATGATGACGGGCGCCGCGAGAACGCCGGCGAGGGTCACGACGAAGAGCGCCGCCGCGAGCCCCGCCGCGACATGGTCCACCAGCACGCGCGTCTCCCGCTCGCCGCGCCGGTTCTTGTATTCGCCGAGGATCGGAACGAAGGCCTGCGAGAAGGCGCCTTCGGCGAACAGCCGCCGCAGGAGGTTGGGGATTTTGAACGCGACGAAGAACGCGTCGGTGAGGAGCCCCGCGCCGAAGACGCGCGCGATGACGAGGTCGCGGATGAAGCCGAGGATGCGCGAGATGAGCGTCATGCTGCCCACCGTCGCGAGCGCCTTCAGCAGGTTCATCGCGCGCGGCCCCCCTCTCCGTGCGCGCGCGTTGCGGGTTCCAGGTCGCGGCTTCCCGGCTCCAAGTTCCGGGTTCCAGGTTCCGCGTTCAAAGTTCCAATTTCGACGCTCAATGTTTCGGGTCCTGTATCACGCTCTGGAAACGTTGAACCTTGAACTTTGAACGTTGAACCGAGACCTTTGAATCCAAGCGCAGGCCTCCTCCCCATTCAGGACCCGCTTGCGCGAGATGCGATAACCTCGTATCATAGCCGCCTTTTTTCGAGTCAATTCCGGAGTTTACCGCACATGGCGAATATCGCATCGGCACGCAAGCGCGCACGGCAGGCGGAGAAGCGCCGCGCCCACAACGCCGCCCTGCGCTCGGAGCTGCGCAGCGCCGTGAGAAACGTGAGACGGGCAATCGCCGCCGGCGACAAGCAGGCTGCGCGCGAAGTGTTCCGGCGCGCGGCGGGCGTGATCGACTCCATCGCCGACAAGCGCATCATCCACAAGAACGCGGCGGCGCGCCACAAGAGCCGGCTCGCGGCGAGAATCAAGGCGATGTAGGAATTTGCCGGGCGCACGCCCGCCAGATTCCTGAGCAAAATCCCTGGAAGACGGCCGCAGAATTCAGGACAGGCTTGGCCGAAGGGCTCTCGTCGGTGGCCACGAGGCAAGAGCCGGCTCGAGTTCCCGTATCTGATTCTTCCGATGGCGGTTTCTTGAAGCGGCCCTCTATTAGGAATTTGTCGGGCAGAGCCCGACAAATTCCTTGCGGAGCGGGGACTTATCGAACACAATGACCGGCACGACATGCACGGCGGCCCTTGCCGCCGTGCGCGCTTTTGGGCTCCTCGTCTCATGTCGCATGTCATGAACACCTACGCGAGGCTCCCCGTCGCCTTCGAGCGCGGCGAGGGCTGCTGGCTGTGGGATGCCGGCGGCCGGCGCTACCTCGACGCGATGGCCGGGGTCGCCGTATGCGGCCTCGGGCACAGCCATCCCAAGTACGTCGCCGCGCTGCGCGACCAGGCGGGCAGGCTCGTCCATACCTCCAATCTCTACGAGATCACGCTGCAGGAAAAGCTCGCCGACAGGCTCGCCGCGATCTCCGGCATGGAGGAGGTGTTCTTCTGCAATTCCGGCTGCGAGGCGAACGAGGCCGCGATCAAGCTTGCGCGGCTCTACGGGCACAAGAAGGAGATCGAGGCTCCCGCAATCGTGGTGATGGAAAAGGCATTCCACGGCCGCACCATCGCCACGCTCTCCGCCACCGGCAGCCGCAAGGTGCAGGCGGGCTTCGAGCCGCTGGTGGCCGGTTTCGTGCGCGTGCCATTCGACGATCTCGCTGCGGTAAGGCGCGTCGCCGAGGTGAACCGGAGCGTCGTGGCCGTGCTGGTCGAGCTGCTGCAGGGCGAAGGCGGCGTGAACGTCTGCCACGAAGGCTACCTCACCGGCCTGCGCGAGATCTGTGACGCGAACGGCTGGCTCCTGATGCTCGACGAGGTGCAAAGCGGCATGGGGCGCACCGGCGCCTGGTTCGCCTACCAGCACTCCGGCGTGAAGCCCGACGTAGCGCTGCTTGCCAAGGGGCTTGGCAACGGCGTGCCGATCGGCGCCTGCCTCGCCGCCGGCCCGGCCGCGCACCTCTTCAAGCCCGGCAGCCACGGCTCGACCTTCGGCGGCAATCCCCTCGCCTGCGCGGCGGCGCTCGCCACCCTCGCCATCATCGAGGAGGAGCGCCTCATGGAAAACGCCGTGAGAATGGGCGACGTCATCCGCTCGGGGCTTGCCGAGCGGCTCGCAGGGAGGCGCGGCGTGAAGGAGATCCGGGGCCAGGGGCTGATGATCGGCATCGAGCTCGACTACCCCTGCGGCGAGATCGTGCAGCAGGCGCTCGACCAGGGGCTGCTCGTCAACGTCACCGCGGACAACGTGATCCGGCTGCTGCCGCCGCTCGTCATCAAGCGCGAGGAAGCGGAGCTGCTGGTCGCGACGCTCGGCCCCCTGATCACCGATTTCCTCGCCAAGGCCCTCGCGCCGCAGGCCGCCGCCCAGACCGCCTAGGGTTTCGTCGGGGCGACCCCGACAAAATCCTGATCCGCGACCGGCGCCAGGAAAGTTACAGCAGACGATGGAAACCCGGCACTATCTGCAGTTCAAGGACTTCGCCCGCGAGGAGTACGAGTATCTCTTCGAGCGCACGCGCTGGATCAAGGACATGTTCAAGCGCTACGTGCCCTACCAGCCGCTGCGCGACCGCACCCTCGCCATGGTGTTCGAGAAGCATTCCACGCGCACGCGCGTCTCCTTCGAAGCGGGGATGCACCAGCTGGGCGGCAGCGTGATCACGCTCATGACCCGCGACACGCAGATGGGCCGCGGCGAGCCGATCGAGGACGTGGCGCGCGTGATTTCGCGCATGGTGGACATCGTCATGATCCGCACCTTCGAGCAGGCGATCATCGAGCGCTTCGCCGAGTACTCGCGCGTGCCGGTGGTGAACGGCCTCACCGACGACTACCACCCGTGCCAGATCCTCGGCGACATCTACACCTACGTCGAGCACCGCGGCTCGATCCGCGGCAGGACGGTCGCCTGGATCGGGGACGCGAACAACGTCTGCAACACGTGGCTGCAGGCGGCGGAGCTGTTCGATTTCAACGTGCACGTGTCCACCCCCGCGGGCTACGGGGTCGAGCCCGAGCGCATCGGGCTCCGGGGCACGGACCACTACCAGGAGTTCGAGGACCCGATGCAGGCGGCGAGGGGGGCCGACCTGATCACCACCGACGTCTGGACCAGCATGGGCGCGGAGGCCGAGGCCGAGGAGCGCAAGCGCGACTTCGAGGCCTGGCGCGTGGACGCGGAGATGATGAAAGCGGCGAAAAAGGACGCGCTCTTCATGCACTGCCTGCCGGCGCACCGGGGCGAGGAGGTGGACGCCGCCGTGATCGACGGGCCGCAGAGCGTGGTGTGGGACGAGGCCGAGAACCGGCTGCATACGCAAAAGGCCCTGATGGAGTACCTCCTCCTCGGCCGGATCAAGACCCAGGGCGAGCTCTGGTCCACCTGAAACTCGTGAATCGTGAATCGTCAGTCGTGAGTCGCAAGCTCCCGCGTCGGCCGCCTTGCCCATTCACCATTCACCATTCACCATTTACCATTCAGCCATGAACGAAGTGAAGAAAGTGGTGCTCGCCTACTCCGGCGGGCTCGATACCTCGGTCATCCTCAAGTGGCTGCAGGACACCTACGGCTGCGAGGTGGTGACCTTCACCGCCGACATCGGCCAGGGCGAGGAGCTCGCGCCCGCACGCGCCAAGGCGCGCAAGCTCGGCGTGAAGAGAATCTTCATGGACGACCTGCGCGAGGAGTTCGTGCGCGACTTCGTGTTCCCGATGTTCCGGGCGAACGCGGTCTACGAGGGCGAGTACCTGCTCGGGACCTCCATCGCGCGCCCCCTCATCGCCAAGCGCCAGATCGAGATCGCGCACAAGGTGGGCGCGGACGCGGTGGCGCACGGCGCGACCGGCAAGGGCAACGACCAGGTGCGCTTCGAGCTCGCCTATTACGCGCTCGATCCCGACATCCGGGTGATCGCGCCGTGGCGCGAATGGGACCTCACCTCGCGCGAGACGCTCGTGCGCTACGCCGAGACGCACGGCATCCCGGTCGAGGGCAGGAAGAAGGGCGCCGCGCCCTACTCGATGGACGCGAATCTCCTCCACATCTCGTACGAGGGCGGAATCCTCGAAGACCCGGATTACGAGCCCGAGGAGTCGATGTGGCGCATCACGGTATCGCCCGAGAAGGCGACGCGCCGGCCGGAGGCCGTGGAGCTCGACTACCGGCGGGGCGACATCGTGGCGGTGAACGGCCGCCGGATGTCGCCCGCGAAGGTGCTCGCGACGCTCAACCAGCTCGGCGGCAGGCACGGGGTCGGGCGGCTCGACCTCGTCGAGAACCGCTACGTGGGCATGAAGTCGCGCGGCTGCTACGAGACGCCCGGCGGCACGATCATGCTGAAGGCGCACCGCGCGATCGAGTCGATCACGCTCGACCGCGAAGTGCTCGCGCTGAAAGACGATCTCATGCCGCGCTACGCCCGGTTGATCTACAACGGCTACTGGTTCAGCCCCGAGCGGCGCGCGCTGCAGGCGCTGATCGACCACACCCAGCAAAGCGTAAACGGGAAGGTGCGCGTGAAGCTCTACAAGGGCACCGTGCTGGTGACCGGCCGCAGCTCGCGCACCGATTCGCTGTTCGATCCCTCCATCGCCACCTTCGAGGAGGACCGGGGCGCCTACAACCAGGCCGACGCCGAGGGCTTCATCCGCTTGAACGCGCTGCGGCTGCGCATCGCGGCGAAGCTGAAGCGCAGGAACTGAACCGCAAAGGCGCAAAGACGCCAAGGTTTCGCAAAGGAAAGCAGGGCATAGAATTCATTATCTTCCCTCTTTGCGCATTCTTGGCGCCTTCGCGTCTTTGCGGTTGATTTGAGGTTCTAACATGACCACGATAGCGGTCGTCGGGAAGAACGGCTACGCTGCCATGGCGGCGGACACGCTGACCAAGTGGGGCACCGGCACCGATGTCGCGCTCGGTGCGATGTACGCCGCTCACGACAATCCGCACCTGTCGGCGAAACAGGTGGCGCGCCTCGCGATCGAGGCGGCGGCCGAGCTCGGCGATGCGACGGGTCTGCCCGTCGTTTCCCATACGGTCAGACTGAAAACCAGATTGATCGTCCGGTTGATGTAGATAAGGAATTCAATCCAGCCTTGATCCCTGTTCGCCGAGCCTGCGCGCCGGGGGAAGCGCGGATGAGGCCGCGGGCCGCGCATAACGGGCCTTATGTTCTGATCACGCTGGCCTCCTCCTCCGCGGGAGATGACCGCGATCCGGGCGGGCCGTGAGCGGGATCAGCGGTCAACAAGGCGCGGGAGGTGAACTCGCGCGTTTGTCGCGGTGTCACCCGGCACGGTATCCTTGGCGGATAAGCCCTAACGAGGAGGCGGCACATGAATCTCAAAGCAATCCTTCGCATCGCGGCGGTGCTGGGCGCCGGGGCGGGCCTTTTGAGCGCGTCGGTTCCAGCGCTGGCGCAAAGCGGGAAGGGCGGCGCCGACAATTACCCGTCGCGCCCCATCCGCTTCATCACGCCGGCGGCGCCGGGCGGCACGACCGACCAGCTCGCTCGCCTGTTCAGTGCGCGCATGACCGACGTGTTCAAGCAGCAGGTCATCGTCGACAACCGGGCGAGCGCTTCGGGCGTGATCGCGGGTGAGCTCACGGCCCAGGCCGCGCCGGACGGCTACACGCTGCTCATCCCGTACCATCAACACACGATCAACGCGGCGCTGCTGCCCAAGCTCCCGTATCACCCGATCGACGATTTCACGCCGATTACCCAGCTCACCACCGCCGGGCTGCTGCTCGTCGTTCATCCGTCTACCCCGGTCAAGAACTTCAAGGAATTCCTGGCATGGACCAAGGACTTCAAGGGCGCGCTCAATTTCGGCTCGGCGGGCATCGGCAGCGGCGGGCATCTCGCCGGCGAGTTGTACAAGATGATGACCGGCGTGAATGCGACGCATATTCCCTACAAAGGGACCGGCCCCGCATTCGCCGCATTGCTCGGCCAGGAATACCACTACAACTTCGCGGGATTGCTCGCGGGCTCGCAGTTTCACAGGCAGGGCCGACTGAGGGCGCTCGCCATCACTTCGCCCACCCGCGCGCCGGGGCTGCCCGACATACCCACGGTGGCGGAATCAGGGCTGCCCGGCTTCGAAGTGGTCGGCTGGTATGGCGTGTTCGCGCCGGCGAAGCTCCCGAAGCCGCTGCTCACGCTGCTGCACAGGGAGATCGTGAAGATCCTGAACGAGCCCGACATCCAGAAGATCATTTTCAACCAGGGTGCGACTGCGGTCGGCAGCTCTCCCGAGGAGTTCAGGAAGTTTCTGTTCGCCGACATGGAGAAATGGAAAAAAGTGGTGAAGGCGAGCGGAGCCAAGGCGTTTTGAGGCCGTGAATGGTGAATCGTGAACCGTGAGCCGTGGATGGTCGTAGAAACTCCTCTCCTTTCGGGAGGAGAATCGGGGTGAGGAAGTGACCAAGGCGGGAAACCGGGGCCAGCTCGGTCTGTCCCCGCTTACTATTTGAATGGTGGTCTCTCCCCGATTGGCGCATGCGGTAGAATTGCGGCGGCATTGAAATTCAACGGGGGGAGCGCGTGCCGTCATTCGATATCGTGTCCGAAGTCAACCACGTCGAGGTGCGCAACGCGGTGGACCAGTGCAACAAGGAGATCGCGAACCGCTTCGACTTCAAAGGGTCGGATGCGCGCGTCGAGGTGAACGAGAAGGAAAAGACGCTCACCGCCTACGCCGACGACGAGTTCAAGCTGAGGCAGCTCCGCGACGTGCTGATCGGCAAGCTCGCCAAGCGCGGCGTCGACATCCGCGCGCTCGAGTCGGGCAAGATCGAGCCGGTGAGCGGCAACAAGGTGAAGGAAGAGATCAAGGTCCGCGAGGGCATCGACCAGGAGCGCGCCAAGGGGATCGTCAAGCTCGTCAAGGACTCGAAGTTGAAGGTCCAGGCGAGCATCCAGGGCGATGTCGTGCGCGTTTCGGGCGCGAAGAAGGACATCCTGCAGGAAACCATCGCCCTCGTGCGGAAATCGGTCACCGACTTCCCGCTGCAGTTCAAGAATTTCCGCGACTGATGAGCGTCGCAAGATTGCATGACGACGCTCATTAACCCTCGAAGCGCCCCTGATTTTTGAGCTTTTCTCGCCGGATGCGCGCATTGCGCTGGTCCGACCCGGTTTCCCGGTTTCGGAGAGGGGCAGGCTGTGCCGTAAGCTTTTTCCACCATCCCCGCCCGTTGTGTTACAATGAATCACAGTTGTAAGACGAAACGTGAGCGGCGATATGGGCAAAGTGATCAACGCGCGGATTCCGCCACGGGTCGAGGAAAAACTCGCAGAATATTGCACGAAGCGCGGGGCGACGCGGACCGAGGCCATCGTACGCGCGCTCGACAGCTACCTGGACAGTGCAAGCGGCGGCGTAAGCCCCTACTCGCTCGCGGCGGACCTGATACCGTCCAGGGGCGTCAAGCAAATCCAGTCCGACAACATCCGCGAGCTCGCGCGCAAGGCATTTCGTGGCCCGCGCGCTCGTTGACACCGGGGCGGTCGTTGCGCTCGTCAACCGCGCCGATCGCCACCACGCCACGGCCGTCGAGTGGTTTCAGCGCTTTCGGGGTGAATTGCTGACCACAGAGGCGGTAATCACGGAGACCGCCTACGTGCTCGCGGCCAGTCCCGCGCACCAGCGCGCCGCACTCCTCTGGTTCGAGCGCGCCCGCGGGGCAGGATTGCTGAAAGTGGAGCCGGTTGCCGATTACGCGGCGCTCGCGAGGATCATCGCCCAGTATGCCAGCCTGCCCTGCGACTATGCCGACGCCTCGCTCATCGCGCTCGCCGAGCACGCCGGCGTAACCGCAATTGCCACAATTGACCAGCGAGATTTCTCGGTGTATCGGCTGCGCGGTCGTAAGCGTTTCAGGATTCTGCTGGGTACGGCGTGATTGGTGAATCGTGATGTCCGATCCCTTCTTGCATGCAGCATAAGATCAATCGCGCCGAGAGCGCGAGAGTTTGGTTCACACACTCGACGCCGGCCGGCTAATGGGTGCGTCCTCCGCGTCCTCCGCGGCGAGAGGCAGTCTTCACTCATGCCGGAGGCCCGCCGTCCAGCGCTCGTAGATCCGGTCCGCGACGCGGTGCAGCCGCTCAAGGCGCGCGTCCAGGTCGCGCTCGATTTCCTCCACCGGCTGCACCGCCGGGCTCTTCCTGAGGTTGCGCGCGATCTCGCGCGCCCCGCTCTCGCACCAGGAGGTGATGAGCTCGGGCGTCATCTCCACATGGCACTGCATCCCCAGATGCTTGCCGAGCACGAAAGCCTGGTTCTCGCAATAGGGGCTCGATAGCACGCGCGTCGCGCCGGGCGGGATCGAGAACGTCTCGCCATGCCAGTGGAACGAATCGAACGACCGGAGATCACCGAACCATTCGCGGGCCACGGCCCCATCCACCACGCTCACCCTGCCCCAGCCGATCTCCTTCACCGGGTTGCGCGTGACTTCGCCGCCGAGCGCTTTCGCCATGAGCTGCCCGCCCAGGCAGTGGCCGAGGACCGGCACATCCGCCCGCGCGCCGGCGCGTATCAGGTCCAGCACCGGCGCGATCCACGGCAGGTCATCGTTCACGCTCATCGGCCCGCCCATGAACACGAGCCCGCTGAATTCGCGCGGATTTCCTGGAACCGCTTCCCCCTCGTCTATCTTGATGACCCGCCACGGGGTGCCGAGGCGGCCGAGGTATGTGGCAAAATACCCCGGACCCTCGATCGGTGCGTGACGAAAAACGGCAACGGGCTTCATGCTTCGCGTGCGGGAGGCGAGCGATGCGCAATCTTAGGGCAATTTCAGCCGCCCTCCTACTGCTGCCCGGTCTCGCCGCGGCGGCCGACCTCAAGGTGCTCGGCCTGTTCCCGAACAAGGCGCTGGTGTCGATCAACGGCGGCAAGCCGCGCACGCTGTCGGTGGGCGAGGTGACGCCCGAGGGCGTCAAGCTCGTCAGCGCCGACAGCGAGTCGGCCACGTTCGAGGTCGCAGGCAAGCGCCAGACGCTGGCTGCGGGCCAGGGCGGGCCGGTCGCGATGAGCGCCGCCGATCGCGGCGCCGGCACGGTGACCCTCACCGCGGATTCGCGCGGGCATTTCTTCACCCCCGGTACGATCAACGGCGTCTCGGTGCGCTTCATGGTGGACACGGGCGCCTCTTCGGTCGTGCTTTCGAGCGCGGAAGCGAGGCGGCTCGGGATCAACTACCTCGCCGGCGCCCGGGCCTTTACCCAGACCGCGAACGGCGTGGTTCCGGTCTACCGCGTGAAGCTCGACACCGTGCGCGTGGGCGACATCACGGTCAACAACGTGGACGCCGACATCCTCGAAGGCGACCGGCTCCCCATCGCGCTGCTCGGCATGAGCTTTTTGAACCGCATGGAGATGAAGCGCGACGGCGTCACGATGACGCTCACTAAGAGATATTAGTGACGGGGTGACGAAGTGACGAGGTGACGAGGTGTAGGCTTGGAACCCCGGTGACGAAGTGACGCAGTCACGAAGTCATTTGGGACGACGTGCAAACCTCGCAGCCCGCCGCCCGCTAGCCGACGCGCGCGCTATCAGCCAAACCAGCCGCGTCGGAATGCTTGTGAGACTCCTGCGCAAGGCGCTTAGAGACCGTGCTGATTGACTGATGCCGGCGACTCCGTCACTGCGTCACTTCGTCACCGCGTCAGCTCGTCACCGGTTCTTGTCCGAGTGACCGAGGTCCTTCCCGGGCGCGACGCGGTCGCGCACGAGCTGCTTCAGCTCCGCCAGCTCCGGGAACCGCCCGCGCTCCTTGCGTGACCATACGGTGTGCGCGTCCACGCGCACCTCGAAGATCCCGCCGCTGCCGGGGACGAGCGCCACCTCGCCCGCCTCCGCCTCGAAAGTGGTGAGCAGCTCCTGCGCCATCCAGCCCGCCCGCAGCAGCCAACGGCATTGCGTGCAGTACTCGATTTCGATTCGCGGCTTGCGGTTCATCGCCAATCCTCAGGCGGTTTTGCTCCAAGCAGCCGGATCAGCGGCACGAGCAGCCCGTACTCGTGAAGGGCCTCGACGAGCTCGATCACCCCGACCAGCCAGACGAACCAGAGAACGTCGCCCATCGCGCGGCGAAACAGCGCGGGATTGACGAGATACGATCCCGGCTCGTGAAAGGCCTTCAGATCGGGGAAGATGCGCGGCGTGCGCGCGCAATACTGCTCGAATTCGCCGCCGAACTTTGCGTGCAGATACGGTGGCGGCGCCCACCAGCACCAGTCCGGTCAGGAAGAGCAGGCTGGGAACGATACTTCCCTCCTGGGCACTTCCGGTGGCAGCCAGGAGCAGGAAAAATGCGGCCGCAAAGAGTCTGGAGACCGGGATCCGGTTCGAGGCGACAAAATCCGCCAGGCCTGAAACGATCATCGCGAGCGCCGGCGCTTCACTCAGGCTTCTTCCCCGGGCTCCCCGCTCCTGAATCGTGACCCTCGGCGACGAGCGAGAGCAGGTGGCCGAACTTGGCGCGCTTGGTGCTCAGGTAGCCGAGGTTTGACGAGCGCGGCGGCACCTCGATCGGCACGCGCTCGATGACGGTCAAGCCATACTCGGCGAGCGCCTGGACCTTCTCGGGGTTGTTCGTCATGAGGCGCACTTTTCTCACGCCGAGGTCGAAGAGAATGTGCGCGCCCGCCTTGTAGTCGCGCATGTCGGCCGCGAAGCCGAGCGCGTGGTTGGCCTCGACCGTGTCATGGCCCTCGTCCTGCAGCGCGTAGGCGCGGATCTTGTTGAGCAGCCCGATGCCGCGGCCTTCATCGAACATGTAGACGAGGACGCCCGAGCCCGCCTCCTCGATCATCGCCATCGCGGTCTCGAGCTGCTCGCCGCAGTCGCAGCGCCCGCTGCCGAAGACGTCTCCCGTCAGGCACTGCGAGTGCAGGCGCACGAGCGTCGCCTCGCCGGCCTTCACCTCGCCCTTCACCAGCGCGACGAACAGCGTCGCTTCCATGTTGTCGCTGTAGACGATGAGCCGGAACTCGCCCGCCTTGCGCGTGGGAAGCATCGTTTCCGCGCGGCGCCGGAGCTGGCGCTCGTTCTGGCGGTAAGCGACGAGGTCGGCGATGCGCAGGATCCGGATATTGTGCTCGGCCCCGAAGCGCTCGAGCTCCGGCATGCGCGCCATCGTGCCGTCGTCCTTCATGATCTCGCAGATCACGCCGGCGGGCTTCAGCCCGGCGAGCCGCGCGAGGTCCACCGCGGCTTCGGTGTGGCCGCGGCGGGCGAGCACGCCCCCGTCCACCGCGCGCAGCGTCTGCAGGCGCCCCGGCCGGATGAGATCGGTCGCCTTGGCGTTGTCCGCGATGGCGACCGCGATCGTGCGCGCGCGGTCGTGCGCCGACATGCCCGAGCCGACGCCCTCGCGCGCGTCGATCGGGGTCGCGAACGCCGTGCCGAACTTGGTCTGGTTGCCGGTGTCGTCCGTGATCAGCGAAAGCCCGAGGCTCCGCATCCGCTCTTCGGTCAACGCAAGCGAGATGAGGCCCCGCCCGTGCACGGCCATGAAATTGATCGCCTCCGGGGTGGCGCGCTCCGCGGCGACGAAGAGGTCGCCCTCGTTCTCGCGGTCCTCGTCGTCCACGAGGATCACCATCCGGCCCTTGCGCACCTCGGGCAGGATGGCCTCGACGATGTACTCGCAGGTTTTATCGGCCGCGCTCATTGCCTGCCTCGGGTCACGAGTCACGGGTCACGGGTCACGCTTCTCCGGCGTCACCCGACGGGGTTGCCGCGGCCGATCAGGCGCATGAACTCCGCGCGCGTCTTCTCGGCGTTGAACTCCCCGGTGAACGCGGAGGTGGTCGCGATCGAGTGCTGCTTCTGGATGCCGCGCATCACCATGCACAGGTGCTGCGCCTCGATCACCACCGCGACGCCCACGGGCGCGAGCGTCCGCTCGATGCAGTCGCGGATTTCCACCGTGAGGCGCTCCTGCACCTGGAGCCGGCGCGCGAACGCGTCCACCACCCGCGGGATCTTCGAGAGCCCCACGATGTAGCCGTTGGGGATGTAGGCGACGTGGCACTTGCCGAAGAAGGGCAGCAGGTGGTGCTCGCAAAGGGAATAGAGCTCGATGTCCTTCACGATCACCATCTGCTGGTAGTCCTGGCGGAACATCGCCGAGCGCAGGATCTCGCCGGGGTCGAGATCGTAGCCGTGGGTGAGGAACTGCAGCGCCTTGGCGACGCGCTCGGGGGTGTCCTTGAGCCCCTCGCGGTCGGGATTCTCGCCGATGTCCTTGAGGATCGCGCGGTATTTCTCCGCGATGCGCCGGATGGCCGCCGGGTTGTACTGGTCGATCTTGGTATAGCCGGCGTAGCCGTTCATCTCGTTTTCTTCGAGCATTTTCCTGTTCAGCGTCATCGGGTTCTTGGCCTCAACCAGACTGCGAGCGCGGGTGCTTCCGTTATCTTTTCCGCAAAGGCGGAAAAGATCATTCTACCCCCGCAGGATCTTGTCGACGCTAGTCCGACAACATCCTCGCGCGGATCGCCTTGACGATCCCTTCCTTGTTGAGACCGACCGAGGCGAGCTGAATTCCCGGGTCGCCCTGGTCGATGAAGCGGTCGGGGAGCCCCAACTGCAGCACGGGGGTCGTCCGCCCGGCGCGCTCGAGCGCCTCGAGCACCGCGCTGCCCGCCCCGCCCATGACCACGTTCTCCTCCACCGTCACGAGGAGATCGTGGCTCGCGGCGAGGCTCACGGCGAGCTCCTCGTCGAGCGGCTTCACGAAGCGCATGTTGGCCACCGTCGCGTCGAGCTCCTCGCCCGCCTCGAGGCTCGCCTTGAGCATCGAGCCGAACGCGAGGATCGCGACCTTCTTCGAGGGGAGCGCGAAGCTCCCGCCGCGGCGCCGTACCTCGCCGCGTCCCACCGGCAACGCGGTCATCTCCCGCCGCACCTCGGCGCCCGGGCCGGCGCCGCGCGGGTAGCGCACCGCCGCGGGCGTTGCCATCTGGAACGCGGTGTAGAGCATCTGCCGGCACTCGTTCTCGTCCGAGGGCGTCATCACCGTCATGTTGGGCAGGCAACGCAGGTACGTGAGGTCGAAGCTGCCGTTGTGCGTCGCGCCGTCGCCGCCGACCAGCCCCGCGCGGTCGATCGCGAACACGATCGGGAGATTCTGGATCTGGACGTCGTGGATCAGCTGGTCGTAGGCGCGCTGCAGGAAGGTGGAGTAGATCGCCACCACGGGCTTGTAGCCCTCGCAGGCGAGGCCCGCGGCGAAGGTCACCGCGTGCTGCTCCGCGATGCCGACGTCGAAGTAGCGGTCCGGATACATTTCCGCGAACTTGACGAGCCCGGAGCCCTCGCGCATCGCCGGCGTGATGGCGATCAACCGCTTGTCCACCGCCGCCATGTCGCACAGCCAGTCGCCGAACACCTGGGTGTAGGTGAGCTTGCCCCCCGGCTTTCCCCCGGCGATCCCGTTCACGGCGTCGAACCTGGAGACGCCGTGGTAGAGCACCGGGTCGGCCTCGGCGAGCTTGTAGCCCGCGCCCTTGCGGGTGACGATGTGCAGGAACTGCGGGCCGGAGAGCTCCTTCATGTTGCGCAGGGTGGGGATCAGCGCGTCGAGGTCGTGGCCGTCGATCGGCCCGATGTAGTTGAATCCCATCTCCTCGAACAGCGTGCCCGGCGTGACCATGCCCTTCATGTGCTCCTCGGCGCGCTTGGCGAGCTCGCCCAGCACCTTTTCGCCGGCGCGTTTGGCCGCGGTGTAGAAGCGCCCCGACATGAGCTTGGCGAAGTACTTGTTCAGCGCGCCCACCGGCGGCGAGATCGACATCTCGTTGTCGTTCAGGATCACCAGGAGATCGACGTCCATGGCGCCCGCGTTGTTGAGCGCCTCGAACGCCATGCCGGCGGTCATCGCGCCGTCACCGATCACCGCCACCACGTGGCGCTTCGCCCCGGCGAGCCTGGAGGCGACCGCCATCCCGAGCGCCGCGCTGATGGAAGTGCTCGAGTGCGCGGTGCCGAAGGTGTCGTACTCGCTTTCCTCGCGGCGCGGAAACCCCGACAGCCCGCCCCACATGCGCAACCGCTTCATGCCCTCGCGCCGGCCGGTCAGCACCTTGTGGCCGTAGGTCTGGTGCCCGACGTCCCACACGATGCGGTCGTGCGGCGTATCGAACACGTAGTGCAGCGCGATAGTGAGCTCCACGGTGCCGAGGTTGGAGGAGAGGTGGCCGCCCGTCTGGCTCACCGATTCGAGCAGGAACGCGCGCAGCTCGTCGGCGAGCTGCTTCAACTGCTTCTCGTCCAGCCGCCGCAGCTCGTGCGGGTAGTTGATCGTCCTGAGCAAGTCGTACATCGGAGGATCTAGCGTTGAGTCCTGAGCGCTCAACGGTGATTCAATAACATTTTCCGGCATTATGGTGACCCCTGGTCGTTATCGCCGAACACTCAACGCTAAATCCTGAATGGGGTCTTCCCTGCCTTTTCCTTCGCGTTCATGCAGGCGGTTTTGCATTAGCATTCTGTCCGACCGGAGCCCGACAAACTCCCGGGCGCTCAAAACTTGCGGAGCACGATGAAATCGGCGAGCTGGGTGAGCCGCAGCGCCCGCTCGCCGAACGCCGCGAGCGCCCCGAGCGCCTGCTCCCGCAGCTCCCGCGCAAACTCCCGGGCGCGGCTCGCGCCCATGGCGCTGACGTAAGTCGGCTTGTTGCCCCGGGCGTCCTTGCCCGCCGTCTTGCCAAGCGTCGCGGTGGAGGACTCGGCATCCAGCACGTCGTCCACCACCTGGAAGGCCAGCCCGATCAGCTTGGCAAAGAGATCGACCTGTCCAAGCTCCTTTTCGTTCAATCCGTTGCCGCAGCGCGCGCCGAGCAGGGCGGCGGCGCGGATGAGCGCCCCGGTCTTGTGGATGTGCATGAACTCGAGCTCGGGCACGCTGAGGGGCTTCCCGACCGACTCGAGATCGATCTGCTGGCCCCCCGCCATGCCGCGCGAGCCGGAGGCCGCGGCGAGGAGTTTCACCATCTCGAGCTGGGTCCGCATGTCGTCGGCGAGCCGGTACTCGCCGAGGAGCTGGAACGCGAGGCTTTGGAGCGCGTCGCCCACGAGCAGCGCGGTGCCCTCGTCGTACTGGACGTGGCACGTGGGCCTGCCCCGCCGCAGCACGTCGTTGTCCATGCACGGCAGGTCGTCGTGCACCAGCGAATAGGCGTGGACGAGCTCCACCGCCGCCGCGGCGATCTCCACCCGTCCCGGGTCGGCGCGCGCGAGCTCGCCGGCCGCGAACGCGAGCAGCGGCCGCACGCGCTTGCCCCCGCCGAGGACCGCGTAACGCATCGCCTGGTGCAGGCGCTGCGGGGCGATGTCGGGCGCGGGCAGCACGCGCTCGAGCGCGGCCTCGATGCGCTGCAGGCGCTCGTGCGACCAGGTCTGAAAATCAGTCGCCGTTATCGTCACTCTTGAAGTCCCGCAGGATGCCGTTTTCCAGGATCTTCACCTGCTGCTGCGCATCCTGCAGGGCCGCCTGGCAGAACTTGAGCAGCTCCGCCCCGCGCTTGTACGCGGCGAGCGACTGCTCCAGCGGCATCTGGCCGGCCTCCATGCTGGAGACGATTTTTTCCAGCTCCGCGAGCGCCGACTCGAAGGTTTGGGATTTGGGCGCCTTGGACATGGGCTGCCGCCCGCACTGGCGGAGCCGTAAATCTAGCTCAATCAGAGGGTTGCGGTCAACGTAAACCGCGCGCGCCGCGCGGTTTACGTGCCCGCTTCGGCATCCGGGGGCGCGTGCGCTCCGTATACAATCACGCGGGAAAACCCCGCGCCGCGCGGTCTTGATGTCCGCCACCACACCGGAGAAGGATGAATGCACGCCACCCTGCCCAGGCTCGAGGCAAGCGATTTCCCCGCCATTCGCCGCAAGCGGCTGGAAACGCTTCAGGTCAACCTCGGCTACAAGTGCAACCAGAGCTGCCTGCACTGCCACGTCAACGCCGGGCCCACGCGCACCGAGATGATGAGCCGCGAGACGATCTCGGAGGTGATTGCATTCCTGAAGAGCTCGGGCGTGAAGACGCTCGATGTCACGGGCGGCGCGCCGGAGCTGAACCCCCATTTCCGCGGCCTCGTGCTCGCGGCGCGCAACCTCGGCGTGCACGTGATGGACCGCTGCAACCTCACCATCCTCGAGCAGCCCGGGCAGGAGGACCTCGCGCAGTTTCTCGCCGTGCAGGCGGTGGAAGTCGTGGCCTCGCTGCCCTGCTATCTCGAGCAGAACGTGGACGCGCAGCGCGGCAAGGGCGTGTTCGAGGCGAGCATCCGGGCGCTGAAGGCGCTGAACGCGCTCGGCTACGGCCGGACGGGCTCCGGGCTGGTGCTCAACCTGGTCTACAACCCGCAAGGGGCGAGCCTCCCGCCACCCCAGGCAAGGCTCGAGACCGATTATCAGCGCCACCTCGCTGAACGCTACGGCATCGCGTTCAACCGTCTCTACGTGCTCACCAACATGCCGATCCAGCGCTTCGGCAGCATGCTCATCTCCAAGGGCCAGTTCGAGCGCTACATGCACCTCCTCAAGAGCGCCTACCAGCCCGCCAACCTCGAGTCGGTGATGTGCCGCAACCTCGTGAGCGTGGATTGGCGCGGCTACGCCTACGATTGCGATTTCAACCAGATGCTCGGATTGCCGCTGCGGCTGAACGGCAGGCCGCGCGTGCATTTGCGGCAACTCACCCGCGCCGAACTCGACGGCAATCCGATCGTCGTCAAGGATCATTGTTACGGCTGCACCGCGGGCCAGGGCTCGAGCTGCGGCGGCGCGCTGGCCGCTTGAGTTCGTGAATCGTGATTCGTGAATCGTGATGCTGCTGACCTTGCCGGGCGCGGCGGCGATCGGAGCGTCGGTCTATGCGTTCCTGCCCCTGTTTCCCGTGAAATGACCAAATGACCCGGAGCTCGAATGGATACGTCCTATCTCACCACCGCACGAGACGTTTACAAGGAAGCCGCGCTGAACCCGCAGCCCGGCCTGTGCTGCACGACGACGCCGGTGTGGCAGCTGCCCGGCCTCGCGATACCCAAGGCGATGCTCGCGATGAACTACGGCTGCGGCAGCACGGTGCACCCGCGCGATCTCGCCGGCAGCCCCACGGTGCTCTACGTCGGCGTCGGCGGCGGCATGGAGCTCTTGCAGTTCGCCTACTTCAGCCGGCGGGCGGGCGCGGTGATCGGGGTGGACGTCGTGGACGAGATGCTGGCGGCCTGCCGCAGGAACTTCCAGGAGGCGGAGCTCGCGAACCCCTGGTTCCGGTCCTCGTTCGTGGACCTGCGCAAGGGCGATGCGCTCGACCTTCCGATCGCGGATCAATCGGTGGATGTCGCGGCGCAGAACTGCCTGTTCAACATCTTCCACGGCCGCGAGCTGGAACGCGCTCTCGCGCAGATGTATCGCGTCCTCAAGCCCCACGGCAGGCTCATCCTGTCCGACCCGGTATGCGAGTCGCGCATGCCCGAGCGCCTGAGGAATGACGAGCGGCTGCGGGCTTTGTGTCTCACCGGCGCGATCCCGCTCGACGAATACGTGAAATGCCTGACCGACACCGGCTTCGGGACGGTCGAGGTGCGCGCGCGCCGGGCGTATCGCGTGCTCTCGCCGCGCCATTATTCCACCGACCGCCCGATCGTGATCGAGAGCGTGGAAATCTGCGCCATCAAGGACCCGATGCCGGCCGACGGCCCGTGCGTGTTCACGGGGAAGAGCGCGATCTATTTCGGCGAGCACGACTACTTCGACGACGAGAAAGGGCATTTCCTCACCCGGAACCAGCCGCTTTCCGTGTGCGACAAGACCGCCGCGGCGCTCGCCGCGCTCGGGCGCGACGACATCTACGTTTCCGGGTCCACGTACTTCTACGACGGCGGAGGATGCTGCTGAAACGACTTTGGTCCAGATGCGCCGTCACGCGCTCCAGCCAGGACCGCCAGCAGCGGACACACCACCCGGCAGCATCCTAAACGAAGAAGCATAATGAAGCGGGGAAGGATTGCGCTGATCGTCGTGCTCGCGGTGCTCATCGCGGCGTTCTTCGCCGCCGGCGGCCACCGCTATCTCACCTTCGAGAACGTCAAGGCGCAGCAAGCGGCGATCGAGGCCTACTACCAGTCCCATCCCTGGCAGACCGCGCTCGCCTATTTCGCGGCCTATGTCGCCGTGGCCGGATTGTCGGTGCCCGGCGCGGTGCCGATGACGCTCGCGGGCGGGGCGATTTTCGGGCTCGCGTGGGGCACGATCATCATTTCCTTCGCCTCCACCATCGGGGCCACGCTCGCCTTTCTCGTTTCGCGGTTCCTGCTGCGCGAGTGGGTGCAGGAGCGCTTCGGAAACACCCTGCGCACCATCAACGAGGGCATCGAGAAGGAAGGCGCCTTCTATCTCTTCACGCTGCGGTTGATCGTCGCGATCCCGTTCTTCGCCATCAACCTCGCGATGGGCGTGACGCCGATACGCACCTGGACCTTCTACTGGGTGAGCCAGGCCGGGATGCTCGCGGGCACGATCGTCTACGTGAACGCCGGCACCCAGCTCGCCGCGATCCAGTCCCCGGCCGGGATTCTTTCGCCCGGCCTCATCGGGGCGTTCCTGCTGCTCGGCTTCTTTCCGCTCGCCGCCAAGAAGATCGTGGAAGCCGTGCAGGCGCGCCGCGTCTATGCCCGCTGGACGAGGCCGGCGAAATTCGACCGCAACCTGGTCGTGATCGGCGCGGGTTCCGCGGGTCTCGTTTCCGCGTACATCGCCGCCGCGGTGAAAGCCAAGGTGACGCTCGTCGAGAAACACCGGATGGGCGGCGACTGTCTCAACACCGGCTGCGTGCCCTCGAAAGCGCTCATCAAGTCGGCGCGCGTCCTGTCGCAGATCCGGCGCGCGAAAGAGTACGGGCTGAAGGCCGCGAGCGCCGATTTCGATTTCGCCGACGTGATGGAGCGCGTGCAGCGGGTGATCAGGGCAGTCGCACCGCACGACTCGGCCGAGCGCTATGCCGGGCTCGGCGTGGAGTGCCTCGAGGGGGAAGCCAGGATCGCTTCGCCCTGGTCCGTAGAGGTCAAGACCGCGAATGGCGCGCGCACGCTCACCACGCGCGCCATCGTGATCGCCGCGGGGGCCAGGCCCTTCGTGCCGCCGATCCCGGGCGTCGGCGAGGTCGGTTACGTCACCTCGGACACGGTATGGAATCTGAGAAAACTCCCGCGGCGGCTCGCGGTGCTCGGCGCGGGCCCGATCGGCTGCGAGCTCGCCCAGTGCTTCGCGCGCTTCGGCTCGCAGGTGACCCAGGTGGAAATGCTGCCGAGGATCCTGATCCGCGAGGATCCCGAGATCTCGGAGATGGTGGCGCGCCGCTTCCGCGAGGAAGGCATCAACGTGCTGGTCAACCACAAGGCGAAGGAATTCCGGATCGAGAATGGCGAGAAGATCCTGATCGCCGAGCACGAGGGATGCGATGTACGCATCCCTTTTGACCAACTACTCTGCGCCGTGGGTCGTGTTGCCAATACCCGGGGGTACGGCCTCGAAGAACTGGGCATTCCAGTCACAAGGACCCGGACCGTCGAGACCAATGAGTACTTGCAGACGATCTACCCCAACATCTACGCCTGCGGGGACGTCGCGGGACCGTACCAGTTCACCCACACCGCGTCGCACCAGGCGTGGTATGCGGCGGTGAACGCGCTCTTCGGGCGCTTCCGCAAGTTCCGCGCGGATTACTCGGTGATCCCGTGGGCCACTTTCACCGACCCGGAAGTCGCGCGCGTCGGGCTGAACGAGACCGAGGCGAAGGAAAAGAAAGTCCCGTATGAAGTGACGACCTTCGGCATCGACGAGCTCGACCGGGCGATCGCCGACGGGGAGGCCCACGGAGTGGTGAAAGTCCTGACGGCGCCGGGCAAGGACCGCGTCCTCGGGGCGACCATCGTGGGAGAACACGCGGGCGACCTCATCGTCGAATACATTGGCGCGATGCGCCACGGCATCGGGTTGAACAAGATCCTCCGCACCATCCACATCTACCCGACGCTCGCCGAGGCGAACAAGTACGCCGCAGGCGCGTGGAGGAAAGCCCACGCGCCCGAGCGACTGCTGAAATGGGTCGAGCGCTATCACGCCTGGATGCGCGGGTGACCCGGTACTGTTCAAGGTTCAACGTTCAAGGTTCGCGGTTGGCCATGCGATTTCGAGCCTGGAACTTTGAACCTTGAACCTGGAACTTTGAACCTGGAACAGCCAACGCTGTCGGTCATCGTTCCCTGCCTCAACGAGGCGGAGGACATCGGAAAGACGCTCGCAGCGCTCGCGCCGCTCAGGGCGCGCGGGGCGCAGGTCATCGTCGCGGACGGCGGGAGCAGCGACGACACCGTCGCGCGCGCCGCGCCGCTCGCGGACACGGTTATCGTCGCGCCCCGCGGGCGCGCGGCGCAGATGAACGCGGGCGCCGCCCGCGCGCGCGGGGAGATCCTGCTTTTCCTGCACGCCGATACCTTTCTTCCGGACGCGGCCGACACGCTCATCGTGGAAGGGCTCAAGCGCTCGCGCCGCGGCTGGGGCCGCTTCGACGTCACGATAGACGCGCGGCACCCGCTGCTGCGCGCGGTCGAGGCGCTCATGAATCTCCGCTCGCGCCTCACGGGCATCGCCACCGGCGACCAGGGAATTTTCGTGACGCGTTCCCTCTTCATCGCCGCGGGCGGCTACCCGGAGATCGCGCTCATGGAAGACATCGCGCTCTGCCGGCGTCTCAAGCGCTTCGGTCCGCCGCTGTGCCTGAAGCAGCGCGTCGTCACTTCCGCGCGGCGCTGGGAGAAGCGCGGTGTGGTGCGCACCATCCTGCTGATGTGGGGCCTGCGCCTCGCCTACCGGCTCGGCGCCGATCCGGGCAAGCTCGCGCTGCGCTATTACGGAAACCGTTAAGGTCCAACGTTCAACATTGGAGCGAGCCGCAGTTCAACGGTTCTCACCTTGAACTTTGAACTCGGAACCCGGAACCTCGAACTCGAGATGAGCTCCACCGTGGTAATCGTGTTCGCCAAGGCGCCGCAGCCGGGATCGGTCAAGACGCGGTTGATCCCGCTGCTCGGCGCGGAAGGCGCGGCCGCGCTCCACGCGCGGCTCGTAGAGCGCGCGCTCGCGACCGCCCGGCGAGCGGCATTGGACCGCCTCGAGCTGCATTGCGCGCCGGACGCGTCCGATCCTTTCTTCGGCTTCTGCGCGCACCACTACGGGGCGGTGCTCACGCCGCAGGCGGAGGGCGACCTCGGCGCGCGCATGCTCGCCGCATTCGAGGCCGTGCTCGCGGCGCATGCGCGCGCCCTGCTGATCGGCACGGATTGCCCGGCGCTCACGGCGCGCCACCTGCGGCAGGCGGATGAGGCGCTGCGGGAAGGAAACGACGCGGTGCTGGTCCCGTGCGAGGACGGCGGCTACGCCCTGATCGGCCTCACGCGCTGCGACGCGCGGCTCTTCGACGGCATCGCGTGGGGCGGGAGCCAAGTGATGGCGGAAACGCGCGCGCGGCTCGCCGCGCTCGGCTGGCGGTGGCACGAGCTCGAGACGCTGTGGGACGTGGATCGCCCCGAGGATTACACGCGGCTCACCGGGTCCGGCCTGCTCGGGACGCGTTTCCCTTCCCGGGCGGGCGGTTGCCCGTCGAGCGGGTAGCAGCCCCGCGAGCGTGGAAAAATTCATTTGCCTTCCGGGGGACAACGGGAAACAATAGCGTCTTTTTTCTATGTCGCACCTCTCTGCCGCAGCCCTCCTCGACGAAACCCCGCCGCAACTGCCGGTCGCCTGGTATTTCGATCCGCGCGTCCACGAGCTGGAAAAGCGCTTGCTGTTCGACCACGGGCCGGGCTACGTCGGGCACGAGCTCATGGTGCCGGACGTCGGCGACTATCACGCGCTCGAATGGACCGGCAACGCGAAGGCGCTGGTGAGGAGCGCCGCCGGCGTCGAGCTGCTCTCCAATGTCTGCCGCCACCGCCAGGCGATCATCCTCAAGGGACGCGGCAACGCCCGCAACATCGTGTGCCCGATCCACCGCTGGACCTATGCGCTCGACGGGAAGCTCCTCGGCGCGCCGCACTTCCCGAGCCGGCCCTGCCTCGACCTCGCCCGGACGCCGCTCGCGCGCTGGAACGGCATGCTCTTCGCCGGGCGCCGCGACGTCGCGCGCGACCTGGCGGGCCTCACCGCGTTCAGGGAGCTCGACTTCTCCCATTACCGGCTCGACCGCGTCGAGATCGACGAGTACGCGTGCAACTGGAAGACCTTCATCGAGGTTTACGTGGAGGACTACCACGTCGAGCCGTTTCATCCGGGGCTCGGCAATTTCGTGGATATCGCCGACCTGCGCTGGAAATTCGGCGAGCGGTACAGCGTCCAGATCTGCGGCGTGAAAGCCGGGCTCGCGAAACCCGGCAGCGCGGCCTACAGGCCGTGGCACGAAGCGGTGCTACGCTACGGCGAAGGCAGGCAACCGCCGTGCGGCGCGATCTGGCTCACCTACTACCCGAATATCATGGTCGAGTGGTACCCGCACTCGCTGGTGGTGAGTGTGATCGTGCCGCGCGGGCCGGAGGCGTGCACCAACGTGATCGAGTACTACTATCCCGAGGATATCGTGCTCTTCGAGCGCGAGTTCGTCGAGGCGGAGCAGGCCGCCTACCGCGAGACCGCGGAGGAAGACGCCGAGATCTGCAGCCGCATCACCGCCGGCCGCCGCGCGCTCTACCAGCAGGGCATCAACGAGACCGGCCCCTACCAGTCGCCGATGGAAGACGGCATGCGGCACTTTCACGAGTTCTTGCGCCGCCACCTCGAACCTCATCTGTAACCCACCAGCAGGACCGCAGAGGACGCGGAGGACGCCAAGGAAAACAAGAACTGACGATGAACGGAACTGCAATAGCGGAGAGGGGAGAGCGCATTGCTTCTCGTTGCCTCCGGCCTCGCCTTTTCAGTTGAAGATATTTTGGCTACCTTTGCGTCCCTGGCGGCAAAGCTCCCTTGCCTTTCATGACTCTTGTAAGCGTCGCCGAGCTCGCAGGCCATCTCGATGACCCGAAGTGGGTCGTGTGCGACTGCCGCCACGATCTCGCGAACACCGCGGCCGGGCGGCGGGCCTACGCCGAGTCGCACATTCCCGGGGCGCTTCCTCCACCTCGACGAGGATCTTTCCGGCCCGAAAAACGGCCGCAACGGCCGTCATCCTCTCCCCGATCCGCAAGTCCTGGCCGCCCGCCTCGGGGCGCTGGGGATCGCCGAGAACACGCAGGTCGTCGGCTACGATGCGAGCGGCGGCTATTACGCCGCGCGCCTTTGGTGGCTGCCGCGCTGGCTGGGACACGAAGCGGCGGCGGTGCTCGACGGCGGATGGAATGCGGGGCTGAACGCCCCGCATTCCATAACGAACCAGATTCCAGAAATAGAAGCAGCCCGGTTCACTGCGCGCGCAAGGACCGGCCTCGCGCTTGATGCGAATTCCGTCGCCGCTTGCCTCGGAAAGCGCGGGCCGCTTCTGCCGGACGCGCGCGCGCCGGACCGCTACCGGGGCGAGAACGAGACGCTGGATCCCGTGGGCGGCCACATCCCGGGCGCGATCAATCGCTTCTTCAGGCTGAACCTGGAGGCCGACGGGCGATTCAAGCCGGCAACGACCCTCAGGAGAGAATTCGATGAGCTGCTTGGAAATAGCGCGCCTGAGGAGATGGTGCATTTCAGAGTGGAAAGTTGGGGGTTCGAGGTCGGAACCTGGAACCTTGAACCTGGAACTTTGAACTGCGAGACGCATGCGCGCCTTCGTCGCCGATCTCATCCTCATCGTCCACTTCGCCTTCGTGTCGTTCGTGGTGGGCGGGCTTGCGGCGATCTGGATCGGCGCGTGGCTCGGCTGGAGCTGGGTGCGCAACCTCTGGTTCCGCCTGGCGCACCTCGCGGCGATCCTCTATGTGGTCATCGAATCGGTGATCGGCGTCGTATGCCCGCTCACGGTCTGGGAGGACGCGCTGCGCGGCGCGCGCGAGGAGAAGAGCTTCGTCGCGCGCTGGGTGCACCGCATCCTCTTCTACGACTTCCCCGAGTGGGTCTTCACCATCGCGTATGTCGCGTTCGCGCTGCTGGTGATCGCGACTTTGTGGCTCGTGCGCCCGGCGAGGCAGGTCCGCAAATAAAAAAGGCGCGCACCGGCGCGCCTTTTTCGCGGACGGGCGCGAATCAGCCGAGCGCGTCTCCCCACATGTTCCTCGCCCAGCCCCACGCGTAGGTGCCTTCGAGCTCGCTCGCCTTGTCGGAGATGCCCCCGGCGCCCTTGACCGCAAGCGTCATCTTCTGCGCCGCGTCGTACTGGTGCACCGAGGCGACGTGGACCGCGCTGCGGCTGTCCACGAAGCTGTAGCAGGTGTTCATCATGACCGGCCGCTCCACTACGGACTCGCCCTTGAGCAACGCGATCACGGCCGCGGCGCACACTTTGGCCTGCTGGTTCGCCATGCTTCCCGACTTCGGCATCGCCGGAGCCGACAGCGTCGCATCGGCCAGGACGTGGATGCCTTTGACCGCGACGGACTCCATGGTCCGCCAGTCGACGCCGCACCAGCGGTCGTTGGCGGTGATGAGCCCGGCCTTCAACGCGATATCGCCGGCGCGATGCGGCGGCACGACGTTCAGCACGTCGCCCTTGACGCTGTCGAAGGTGAGCTTCACCGTCATGCCCTTCACGTCCACGTCGGCGAGCTCGCTGTTGGGGCGGTAGTCGATCATGCCCTTGTACAGATTGTTCCACGCCGCCAGGAATAGGCCCTTCTTCGATACGATGTCGGGATTGGCGTCGAGCATGATGATCTTGGAGCGCGGCTTCGCCTTCTTGAAGTAATCGGCGACCTGGCATACGCGCTCGTAGGGCCCCGGCGGGCAGCGGTAGGGGGCCATCGGCATCTGCAGCACATAGACGCCGCCGTCGCGCATCGCCTCGAGCTGCTTCCTCAGCGCCACGGTCTGGGGCCCGGCCTTCCAGGCGTGCAGCACGCGGCTCTGCGCCTCCGCGCTCTTGAGGCCTGGAATGTTGTCGTACATGAAATCGATGCCGGGCGAGACGATCAGCCGGTCGTAAGAGAGCGTCTTGCCGCTCGCAAGCCGCACCTGGCGCGCGCCCGCATCCACCCCCACCGCCTCATCCCGCACGATATTCACGCCCCGGCTTCTCAAGCCGTCGTAGCCGAAGGTGATATTGCCGATCTGGGTGTTGCCGCCCAGCACCAGGTTGCTCATCGGGCAGGAGACGAACGTCTCGTTGCGCTCGACCACGGTTACATCGATGTCGGGCGCCCACAGCTTGAGGTAGCGGGCGGCCGTCGCGCCGCCGAAGCCCCCGCCAATGACTACCACGCGCGCGCCAGACGGGCCGCCCATCCCGGCGCAACCCGCCACTGCCGCGACCCCGGTCGAGGCTGCCATCCATTTCACGAACTCGCGTCTGGTGAGTGTCATGGCCCTCTCCTTAGTAACCGCCGCGCCCGGACGGTGCCGGGGCTGCTGAACCTGGCTTCACGCCCGCGAAGTAGCCCGCGATCAACTCCAGCTGCTCGTCGGTATAGCCCCGCGCCTGCTGGTGCATCACGGTTGCGGGACGCTTGTTGGCCTTGAAGTCCTTCATCACCTGCAGCATGTAATCCTTGTTTTGCCCGGCGATGCTGGGCGGGACCCCGCCCACGCTGCGCCCGTCGGTGCCGTGGCAGGCAAAGCAGTTGGCGGCAAGGCTGCGCGCGTAGGCCGCCTGGCCCTGAGCCGCGACGGGAACGGCGACCGCCGCCGCCAGCGCGAGCCCGGCGCACCATGCGCCGGTTCTGGGAATAGCTGATCTCATGGCGTCCTCCTAGTGGTGTTGGTGGCCGACGCGGCAAAGCGCGCCGGGACGGGGTTGCGGGCTTATTCGTCCCGCATAAGTTTGTGACGCGCCCCGGAACGCGTCAAGCGCCGCGGCCCGCCCCGCGCCCACGCCCGAGCAGGCTAACGAGGCGGGACGCCCGCCAGCCATGATCTACATCAACAAAAACAAAACGGAGCAGCCTGTCGGACCTGTCGGTCCGACAGGCTGCTCACAGCAAAAACCGCCTGAGGATGGGAGGTGAGTCAGGAATCCGCGGGCACCGGCGGGGCCGGCGCCGCGCTGCCGCTTGGCGTCGCCGCCTCGAACTCGAGCCGGACCTTCTCGTCGGGGCCGATGTCCACGGTCACCCTGCCGCCGTGGGCGAGCCGCCCGAACAGCAGCTCATCGGCGAGCGCCGCGCGGATGGTGTCCTGGATCAACCGCGCCATCGGGCGCGCGCCCATCTGGGGATCGAAGCCCCTCTTCGCGAGATACTCCCGCA
>Ga0073934_10001008_pt1 | contig 72532 bp, 70 predicted proteins | sample LarsenN4metaG_FD_76834 | JGI IMG/M metagenome (GOLD analysis project Ga0073934, IMG submission 76834) | Hot spring sediment bacterial and archeal communities from British Columbia, Canada, to study Microbial Dark Matter (Phase II) - Larsen... ...
CATCCGGTGCAGACGGTCGAGCTCTTCGTCGCCCTCGAACGCGCCGGCTATGACGGCGTGATCTATTTCGACACCTTCCCCGACCATGGCGGCACCGACCCGGTCGAGGAGGCGCGCAGCTCGATCCGCCTCGTCGAGCGGCTGCGCGCGGTCGCCGCGGAGCTTGCCGGCGACGCGGACCTTGCCGGGGCCATCGCCCGCCAGGACGCCGCCCTCAGCCAGCGCATCGTCGCCCGGGCGCTCTATGCCGCCTGAGATCCTCGTCGCCGGCGCGCTGCACCTCGACGTGGTGGTGACCGCGCCGCGCCTGCCGCGGCCGGACGAGACGCTGGCGGGCAGCGCCGTCGCCTATCCGCTCGGCGGCAAGGGCGGCAACCAGGCGGTGGCGGCGGCGCGGATGGGGGCGGCCGCCGCCATCGCCGGCCGGGTCGGGACCGATGCCTTCGGGGCGGCGCTGCTGGCGGCGCTCGACGCCGCCGGGGTGGACCGCGCCCAGGTCCGGCAGGTGGCGGGCGCCAGCGGCATGAGCGTCGCCATCGTCGGCGCCGACGGTGCCTATGGCGCGGTCACCGTCAGCGGCGTCAATGCCGGCATCGACCCCGCCGAGATCGCGCTGCCGCCGGGGCTGAAGCTCCTTCTGCTGCAGAACGAGATCCCCGAGGCGGTCAACCTCGCGCTCGCCGCCCGCGCCCGCGCCGCCGGGGCGCGGGTGATCCTGAACGCCGCGCCGATGCGCCCGGCCGCGCCGGGCCTCTTCGCCCTGACCGACATCCTCGTCGTCAACCGCGTCGAGGCGGCGGACCTGACCGGCGTGCCGGCGGACCGGGCCGATCCCGCCGCCGCCCTCGGCCGCCTGACCGGGGCGGGGGCGCGCGCGGCGGTGGTCACGCTGGGCGCGGAGGGCCTGGTCGCGGCCGACACGGCCGCGGACGGCGGCGCGCCCTTCGCCCTGCCGGCCTTCGCCGTCAGCCCGGTCTCGTCGCACGGCGCGGGCGACGCCTTCATCGGCGCCATGGCGGCCGAACTTGCCCGCGGCGCGGGCTTCCGCGCGGCGCTCCGCTTCGGCCAGGCCTGCGCCGCGCTGACGGTGGCGACCGCGCCCGAGAACCGCGCCCGGCTCGGCGCGGCGGCGGTGAGGGCGCTGATGGCGTCAGCCTGAGCGCGGGCGGCGGGGCCGCCCCGTTCCGCACCCGCCGCGTTCCGCGCCCGCCCCGCGCCTCGCCGCGCCGGGTCAGCCGATGCGGTAGAACGCCCCCGCGGTGCCGCCGAAGACCTGCGCGCGCTCCGCCGCCGTCAGGCCGGCGGTCAGCGCCTCGGCCGCCGCCCGCCAGCCGGCATATTCCGCCCGCAGGCGGCAGACCGGCCAGTCCGACCCCCACATGACCCGCGCCGGCCCGAAGACCTCGAAGACATGCTCGACATAGGGGCGCAGGCGCTCGACCGACCAGTCCGGCCCGTCCTCGGTGATCAGCGCCGAGAACTTCACGCAGGCGCCGGTGTCGCGCGCCAGCCGCGTCATCCCCTCGGCCCAGAAGCGGAAGGCCTCGGGCGAGCGGTCGCGGATCTGCGGCTTCATGCAGTGGTCGATCACCACCCGCATGTCGGGATAGCGCGTCAGGATGGTGTGGAAGTTCCTCAGGTGGCGGGGAAAGCCCAGCGCGTCGAAGCTGAGGTCGAGGTCGGCAAGCGCCCGGTAGCCCCACTGCACGTCGGGGCGCAGCATCCAGTCGTCGTCGGGGATGTCCTGGATCATCGGGCGCACGCCGCGGAACTTCGGGTGGCCCTTCAGCCGCTCGAGCACGGCGCGGTCGCCGGGTTCCTCGAAATCGACCCAGCCGACGACCGCCGCGACGGCGGGGACAGCATCGGCGATGCCCAGCATGTATTCCGTCTCGCCGACCGTCGGCGCGGCCTGGACCAGCACCGTCCGCTCCACCCCGGCGGCGGCGAGCTGCGGCAGGAGCTCGGCCGGGCCGTAGGTCCGGCAGAGCACCGGATCGTCCTTCGGCATCCAGCCGTAATCCCCCCGGCCGGGGTTCCAGAAGTGCTGGTGGGCGTCGATCTGCATGGCTTGCGTCCTCCCTGCCGGCCGCGTCCGGGGGCGCTGCCCCCGGACCCCCGGAGTATTTGGGTCATGGTGAAGGGGTCATGGCGCCGCCGTCGGGGCGTCGGCGCTGAGCAGGCCCTCGGCCTTGAGGTCCGCCCACAGCGCGGCGGGGACGGGCGCCGCCAGCGCGCGGGCGCCGGCGCGGATCTCCGCCGCCGTCTGGCCGCCGGGGATGACCGAGACGACGGCCGGGTGGAGGAGCGGAAAGCGCAGCGCCGCCGCGGCGAGCGCCACGCCATGCGCGGCGCAGACCGCCTCGATCCGCGCCACCCGCTCCATGACCGCCGGCGGCGCCGGATCGTAGTTGTAATGCGCGCCGGGCCGGGCGCCGGTGGCGAGGATGCCGGAATTGAACGGTCCGCCGATCACGACCCCGATCCCGCGCGCGGCGCAGAGCGGCAGCAGCCCGTCGAGCGGCCCCTGTTCGAGCAGCGTGTAGCGCCCGGCGAGCAGGAACAGGTCGGGATCGCCGCGTTCGGCCACCCACTGGCAGGCGGCGGCCTCGTTCACGCCCAGCCCGAAGGCGGCGATGACTCCCTCGTCGCGCAGCCGCACCAGCGCCCGGTGCGCGCCCGCCATGAAGGCGGCGAGGCAGGCGTCGCGCGCCGCCTCCGAGCCGTGGGTGAAGACGTCGAGGTCATGCGCGTAGAGGATGTCCACGCGGTCGGTGCCCAGCCGTTCCAGCGACACCTCGAGCGAGCGCATCACCCCGTCGTGGCTGTAGTCGAAGACGCCGGTGCGGCTTGGCACCTCGATCCACTTGCCGATCCCGTCGCGCCGATCGGGCGCGCAGACGCGCAGGTGGCGGCCGATCTTGGTGGACAGGACCAGCGCGTCGCGCGGCCGGCCGCGCAGGAAGCGGTTGAGCCGCGTCTCGGCGAGGCCCAGCCCGTAGAGCGGCGCGGTGTCGAAATGGCGCACGCCCTCGGCCCAGGCGGCCTCCATCGCGGCGAGGGCATCCGCGTCGGAGACGGCGCGGTAGAGGTTGCCGAGCGGCGCCGTGCCGAGCCCGAGTTCGGTGAAGGTCAGGCCGCCCGTGCCCCGCCTGTCCCAGTGCCGCGTCGCAATCGCCATCCCGTCCCGTCCCCCGCGGCCCATGCTAGTCGGTCGGCCCTTCCCGGCCAAGCCCGCCCGCGCTAGCCTGCGCCCGGACGGGGAGGGCAGCGATGACGAGGTTCGCGCGCGTATTCGGCGGCGGAAAGCCGGTGATCGCCATGGTCCATCTCGGCGCCCTGCCCGGCACGCCGCTCTACGGCGGCAGCCTCGAGGAGATCGTCGGCGCGGCCGCGGACGACCTCGCGGCGCTGCAGGCGGCGGGCGTCGATGCGGTGATGTTCGGCAACGAGAACGACCGCCCCTACGAGCTCGAGGTCGATACCGCCTCGACCGCCACCATGGCCTATGTCATCGGGCGCCTGCGCGAGCGCATCACGGTGCCCTTCGGGGTCAACGTCCTGTGGGATCCGATGGCCACCGTCGCGCTGGCGGCGGCGACCGGGGCCGCCTTCGTGCGCGAGATCTTCACCGGCGCCTATGCCAGCGACATGGGCCTGTGGAACCCCGCCGCCGGCCGCGCCATGCGCTACCGCGACCGGCTCGGCGCCCGCGACGTGGCGATGCTCTACAACGTCAGCGCCGAATTCGCCGACAGCCTCGACCGCCGCGCCCTGCCCGACCGGGCGCGCTCGGCGGTGTTCTCCTCGATCCCCGACGCGGTGCTGGTCAGCGGCCAGATCACCGGCGAGGCCGCCCGCATGGCCGATCTCGAGGCGGTCAAGCGCGCCCTGCCCGGCACGCCGGTCCTCGCCAATACCGGCGTCCGCCACGAGACGGTGGCCGAGGTCCTGCGCATCGCCGACGGCTGCGTCGTCGGATCGGCGCTGAAGGTGGACGGCCACACCTGGAACCGGGTGGACCCCGACCGCGCGCGCGACTTCATGGACCGCGCGCGGGCGGCGCGCGCCGCCGCCGGGCAGGGGGGGCCGAGATGAGCGCGGCCGCCGACGGCGCCCTGCGCCGGGACCTGACGGAGCTGATGCTGATCCCCGGCCTCTCGGGGCACGAGGAGCGCGTCGCCGCCGCCCTGCGCGCCCGGCTCGGCGCCGCCGGCCTGAGCCACCGCACCGACCGCGCCGGCAACCTCATCGCCACCGCCGAGGGCGCGCCCGGCTTTCCCTCGGTCATGCTCTATGCCCACATGGACCAGCTCGGCTTCGTCGTCCGCCGCATCGAGCCCGACGGCCTGATCCGCGTCGAGCGGCTCGGCGGCGTGCCCGAACGCGCCATGGCGGCGCAGCCGGTGCTGCTCTGCGGCGCGCGCGGCGACCTGCCCGGCGTGATCGGCAACATGAGCCACCACGCCACCCCGCCCGAGGAGAAGTACCGCGTCCTGACCACCCGCGAGATTTACATCGACGCCGGCTTCGCCTCCCGCGCCGCGGCCGAGGCCGCCGGCATCGCCATCGGCACCCCCGTCGTCTGGGCGCCGCGGGCGGCGGAACTGGCCGGCGGGCGCATCGCCGGCACCGCCATCGACGACCGCGCCGGCTGCGCCGTCGTGCTCGACGTCGCCCGCCGGCGGGCGGGCGGGAAGCGCCGGGCCGGGAAAGGCCCCACCGTGCACTTCGTCTTCTCCACCCAGGAGGAGTTCAACCTTCGCGGCGCCCAGGTCGCGGCCCAGGTCCTGCAGCCCGACATCGCGATCCAGATCGACCTCATGCTCGCCACCGACACGCCGGGAATGGCCGACCGCGGCGAGATGACGCTCGGCGGCGGGCCGGGGATCAGCCTCTATTCCTTCCACGGCCGCGGCACGCTCAACGGCACCATCCCGCATCCGGCGCTGGTCGCGCTGTTCGAGAAGGCCGCCGCCGGGCTCGGGATGCCGCTCCAGCGCCAGGCGCAGACCGGCGTGCTGACCGACAACGCCTATGTCCAGCTCGCCGGCCGCGGCGTCGCCTGCATCGACGCGGGCTTCCCCTGCCGCTACACCCATTCGGCGAACGAGGTCTGCGACCTCTCCGACCTCGGGGCCCTCTCCCGCCTCATCGACGCCGCCCTCGACGCCATCCCCCGCGGCATGGTGCTGGAGCGCGGCTGATGACCCGCCCCGACCTCACGCTCGGTGTCGATATCGGCACTTTCGAATCGAAGGGCGTCCTCGTCGCCGCGGACGGCCGCATCCTCGCCCAGGCCAGCCGCCCGCACCGGATGCTGGTGCCCGAACCCGGCTGGGCCGAACACCGCCCCGAGGAGGATTGGTGGGGCGATTTCGTGTTCATCGTCAAACGCCTGCTGGCCGACTCTCAGGCATCACCCGAAGCCATCGCGGGCATCGCCACCTCGGCGATCGGGCCCTGCATGCTGCCGCTCGACGGCGACGGGCGGCCGCTGATGAACGGCGTCCTCTACGGCGTGGACACCCGCGCGGCTGCAGAAATCGAACATCTGACCGCCCGCATCGGCGCCGGCCGCATCCTCGCCGCCTGCGGCAACGCCCTGACCAGCCAGTCGGTCGGGCCGAAGATCCTGTGGCTGCAACGGAACCGCCCCGACCTCTTCGCCCGCACCGCGCGCATCCACACCTCGACCACCTACCTGACCTACCGGCTCACCGGCGCGGAGGTCATCGACCACTATACCGCGGCCGGCTTCTCGCCCCTCTACGACGTCGCCAGCCGGCGCTGGACCGACGCGCTCGCCCCCGACATCATCCCGCTCGACCGCCTGCCGCGGCTGCTCTGGTCCTCCGAGATCGCCGGCCGCGTCACCCCGCAGGCGGCGGCCGAAACCGGGCTTGCCGCCGGCACGCCCGTCACCTGCGGCACCATCGACGCGGCGGCCGAGGCGGTCAGCGTCGGCGTCACCCGGCCCGGCGACATGATGCTGATGTACGGCTCGACCATCTTCATCATCGCGCTGACCGGGGAACCGGTGCGCGACCCGCGCCTGTGGTATGCGCCCTGGCTCTTCCCCGGCCTCCACGCCAGCATGGCCGGGCTCGCCACCTCGGGCACGCTCACCCACTGGTTCCGCGACACGTTCGCCCGCGAGATCCCGCAGGAGGCCGCCTGGACCAGCCTCGCGGCCGAGGCCGCGGCCTCCGCCCCCGGCGCCAACGGCCTGATCTGCCTGCCCTATTTCTCGGGCGAGCGGACCCCGATCCACGACCCGAAGGCGAAGGGCGCCTTCTTCGGCCTCAACCTCACGCACGGGCGGGGCGATCTCTACCGCGCCGCCATCGAGGGCATCGCCTTCGGCACCCGCCACGTCATCGAGACCTATGCCGAGGCCGGCCAGCGCCCGTCCCGCATCCGCGCCGTCGGCGGCGGCACGCGCAACCGGCTCTGGCTCGAGACCACCTCGGACGCGGCCGGCATCGCGCAGGAGGTCTGCGCCCACACCGCCGGGGCAAGCTATGGCGACGCCTTCCTCGCCGCGCTCGCCACCGGCCTCGCGCAGCCCGGGGACATCCACCGCTGGAACCCGGTGGCCGAAACGGTCCGGCCGCGCCCCGCCGCGGTGCTCGACACCCGCTACCGCCAGTTCCGCGCCCTCTACGAGGCGACGAAGGGGATCGCGCATGACCTCGGCTGATGCCGCCGCTGCCCCGCCCGCGCCCGCGCGGCGCCCGCGCCTGCAAGGGGGGGCCCGCCCGTGCGCCTTGACCTGATGCGCCCCGGCCAGATCCGCGCCGCCATCGCGGCGAACCTGCCGCTCGCCCTGCCGCTCGGCGTGCTCGAATACCACGGCGAACACCTGCCGGTGGGGATGGACATGCTGGCCGTGGCGCGGGTGCTCGACCGCGTCGAGGCCGCCGCCCCCGACCGCCTGATCCTCGCCCCCGCCTTCCCCTACGGCGCGGCGAGCTTTGCCGTCGCCCCGCCCGAGGGGACCGGCACGCTCCAGGTCGGGGCCGAGGCGCTCGTCCCCTTCGCCACGGCGCTCTTTGCCGGGCTCCTGCGCGTTGGCTTCCGCAACATCCACGCCTTCATCCACCACCAGACCGAGAACTTCGCCCAGGGAATGCCGACCGACCTCTCCTTCCGGCTCGGCGCGCGGCAGGCGATCTTCGCCCATCTCGAACGCGAACGCGGCGAAGGCTGGTGGGGCGCGCCGGGGATGGACAGCTACTACGGCGACCACGCGCGGGGCGAGAACCCCTTCAACTGGGTGCGCGTGCATCCGCTCTTCGACACCGCGGCGGGCGGCTACCCGTTCGACCATGCCGGGCCGGGCGAGACGGCGCTGATGCTGGCGCTCGCGCCCGAGGCGGTGGCGATGGACCGCGCGGGCGAGGGCGGGCACTGGTTCGTGAAGGGGGCCGAGACGGCGACGGCAGAGCTTGGCGAGAAGGGCGCGGCGCTGGCCGCGGCACGGGTCCGGGCGCTGATGGGGCTCTGACCGGGCGCGCCCTCGCCCTCCGCCGCCTCTCCCCTTCCCCGCCGCTTTTCCGCTTGCCCCCTTCGCCCGCGCCGGCGCCGCGGCCGCGTTAACCTTCCTGAACGAAGTCTGAACGGATTTCCAACCCGTTGATCTGGCTGGAATAAATCGGGTGTCCCACGCTGGGACACCTGCTCACGCCCCCGCCTTCACCCTCTGGCGGGCCGCGTGCAGGATCGGCTCGGTATAGCCCGAGGGCTGGCTCCGCCCCTTGAACACCAGGTCGCAGGCGGCGGCGAAGGCCACCCCGTCGAAGCCCGGCGCCATCGGCCGGTAGGCCGGATCGCCGGCGTTCTGCCGGTCCACCACCGCCGCCATCTTGCGGAAGCTCGCCATCACCTGCTGGCCGTCCACGATCCCGTGGTGCAGCCAGTTCGCGATGTGCTGCGACGAGATGCGGCAGGTCGCGCGGTCCTCCATCAGCGCCACGTCGTTGATGTCGGGCACCTTGGAACAGCCGACGCCCTGATCGACCCAGCGCACGACATAGCCGAGGATCCCCTGCGCGTTGTTGTCCACCTCCGCCGCGATCTGCGCCGGGGTCCATTTCCGGTAGGCGGCCAGCGGGATGTCGAGCACGCTGTCCACATAGGCCCGCCGCCCGCCGCGCGCCAGCCGCGCCTGCACGGCAAAGACATCCACCCGGTGGTAGTGCAGCGCATGCAGCGTCGCCGCCGTCGGCGAGGGCACCCAGGCGCAGTTCGCCCCCGCCTTCGGATGCTCGATCTTCTGCTCCAGCATCGCCGCCATCAGGTCGGGCATCGCCCACATGCCCTTGCCGATCTGCGCCTTGCCGGAGAAGCCGCATTCCAGCCCGATGTCGACGTTCTGGTTCTCGTAGGCGGTGATCCAGGCCTTGCGCTTGATGAAGTCCTTGCGGCTGAACGGCCCGGCCTCCATCGAGGTGTGGATCTCGTCCCCGGTGCGGTCGAGGAAGCCGGTGTTGATGAAGCAGACGCGGTCCTTCGCGGCGCGGATGCATTCCTTGAGGTTGACCGAGGTGCGCCGCTCCTCGTCCATGATGCCGAGCTTGACCGTGTCGCGCGGCAGGCCCAGCGCATCCTCCACCCGGTCGAAGGTCTCCGCCGCGAAGGCCACCTCGTCGGGCCCGTGCATCTTCGGCTTCACGACATAGACCGAACCGGTGGCGGAATTGCGCGGCCCGCCGGCCTTGCGCAGGTCGTGCATGGCGCAGAGGACGGTCACCATCGCGTCCATCAGCCCCTCGCCGATCTCCCGGCCCTGCGGGTCGAGGATCGCCGGCGTCGTCATCAGGTGCCCGACATTGCGCACCAGCATCAGCGCGCGGCCCTTCAGCGTCAGCTCCGACCCGTCCGGCGCGGTCCAGGTCCGGTCGGGGTTCAGCCGCCGCGTGACGGTCCGGCCCGCCTTCTCGAACGTCTCGCTCAGGCCGCCCTGCATCAGGCCGAGCCAGTTGCGGTAACCCTCAACCTTGTCCGCGCCATCGACGCAGGCGACCGAATCCTCGAGATCCATGATCGCCGACACGGCGCTCTCGATCACCACGTCGGCAAGGCCGGCCTGATCGCGGCTGCCGATCACGTGGGCGCGGTCGAAGACCAGTTCGACATGCAGGCCGTTGTTGCGCAGGAGCACCGATTCGGGCGCGCGCGGGTTGCCCCGGTAGCCGGCGAACTTCTCCGGGCTGACGAGCGGCAGGTCGTCGGCCAGGAGCGCGCCGTCCTTCACGTGATAGCGCCTGACATCGGCATGAGAGGTGCCCTCGACCGGGAAGGCCTCGTCGAGGAAGACGCGGACCCGCGCCACGACGCGCGCGCCGCGCCCCCTGTCGTAGCCGCCGCGCGGCGGCGGCGAGCCCATGGCGTCGGTCCCGTAGAGGCAGTCGTAGAGCGACCCCCAGCGGGCATTGGCCGCGTTCAGCGCGTAGCGGGCATTGGTGACCGGGACGACGAGCTGCGGGCCGGGGACGCTGGCGATCTCGGGATCGGTGTTGCGGGTGCCGATCCGGAACGGCGGGCCCTCGGGCAGGAGATAGCCGATGCCTTCGAGGAACGCCTTGTAGGCCTCGTGGTCGTGGGGCTGGCCGCGGCGTGCGAGGTGCCAGGCGTCGATCTGCCCCTGCATCCGCTCGCGGACGGCGAGAAGCTCGCGGTTGCGCGGCCCGAGATCGCGGACGATCCCGGCCAGCCCCGCCCAGAAGGCGTCCGCCGTCACGCCGGTTCCGGGGATCGCCTCGGTTTCGATGAAGGCGGCGAGGACGGGGTCGATCTGAAGCCCGTGGCGGGCGACGCGGTCCGGCATCGTGATCTCCTGACAGTCGGCCAAGGCCTGCCAAGAGAGCGCCGGGAACGCAAGGCCGGTAGGTCCCGGCCGCAGGTCAGGACGCGCCGGCCCGGCAGGCGGCGATGCCCCTGGCGATGCGGGCGATGCCCTCGGGGATGCGCGCGGGCGCGATCGAGGAATAGGCCAGCCGGTAGTGCCGGCGCGAGGGGCGGGCGGGGTCGAAGAACTCCCGCCCCGGCTCGATCAGCACGCCCGCGGCGCGCAGCCGCAGGGCCAGCGCCTCGGTGTCCACGCCCTCCGGCGCCTGCATCCAGAAGGACGAGCCCCCGAAGCCGCCTTGCCCCGCCACGCAGAGACCGTGTTCAAGGATCGCCTCCTCCATCACCGTCCGCCGGCGCCGGAACGCCGCGCGCATCCGGTTGATCAGCGCGTCGTAGTGCCCGAGCGACAGGAAATAGGCGACCGTCCGCTGGATGTGCCCCGGCGGATGGCGCAGCACCAGCGCGCGCAGCGCGCGCGCCTCGGCGATGAAGTCCGGCGGCGCGACCAGATAGCCCAGCCGCAGGCCGGGGAAGATCGACTTCGAGAAGGACCCCGCATAGATCACCCGCCCCCCCGCATCGAGCGACTTCAGCGCCGGCGCGACCGGCTTGAGGAAGCTCATCTCGAACTCGTAGTCGTCCTCGACGATCACGAAGCCTGCGTCCTCGGCCCGGCGCAGGAGCGCGACCCGCCGCTCCACCGGCATGGTGGCGTTGGTGGGGCACTGGTGCGAGGCGGTGGTGAAGACCACGTCCAGCCCCTCGGGCAGCGCCTCGGGCGGCAGCCCGTCGCCGTCCACGTCCACCGCCGTGACCTCCGCGCCCGATGTTGCGAGGATGCCGCGCAGGCCCGGATAGCCGGGATTCTCGACCGCCGCCCGCCGGGCGGGGCCGAGCAGGACCTGCGCCGCGATCCACAGCGCGTTCTGCGCGCCCATCGTCAGCAGCACCTCCTCCGCCCGCGCCGCGATTCCCCGCCGCGGCAGGATCGTGTGCAGGAGCTGTTCGACGAGAAGCGGGTCGTCGCGTTCGTAGTAATCCGAGGTCAGCGCCGTGAAGTCGCGCCGCCCGAGCGCCGTCAGCGCGCAGGCGCGCCAATTCTGGTGGTCGAAGAGTGCGGGGTCCGCCTGCCCGTAGATGAAGGGATAGGCGAACTCCGCCCAGTCCGCCGGCTTTTCCAGCCGCGCCACCCCCGAAAAGCGCCGTCCGGTCAGGCTTGCATAGTCCGGGCCGCCCGCGGCCGGCGGCCGGGGCGGGAATTCCGGCGCGCGCGGGGCGCTGTCCGAGACGAAATAGCCCGACCGCCCGCGCGCGGTCAGGTAGTCCGACGCCACCAGGTCCGCATAGGCCAGCGTGACGGTGATCCGGCTGACGCCGAGGTGGCGGGCCAGCGCCCGCGACGAAGGCATCTTCTGGCCGGGGCGCAGCCGCCCGGCGAGGATGCCCTCCGCGATCTGCCGGCGCAGACGCTGCTGCAGGGTGCCGCGCAGGCCGGGCGGCAGGAAGAAGGTCTCGGCGGGGATCGGCACTCGGTCCAGACCTGCGACGATGGGACCCCGGCAGTCGCGGCCCGCGGCGCCGCATTGTCAAGCCGCAGCGTCGTCAGGCCACCGCCCCGCCAGGCCGAAGCCCCGCCGGCCCGCCGGCGCGCCGCGGCATCGCATGCCGGGCTTTACCCGCGTGCCGTCCTGAGTTACTTACAGTGTAAGTCAGAGGGTGAGGCGATGCAGGGCATGCAATCCGGACGGAACGGCGACCCGGGCGCATCCTTGCTGCCCGACATCGCGGCGGAACGCTTCGAGGCGGCGGCCTGGGCCGATCTCGTCGCGGCGGCACCGCCGGCGGCGGCGGCGCAGGCCGGCATCGCCGTGGTCGCGTTCGACGGCGTGACGCTGTGCACGGCGCCGGGCCTGCCCTCGCCCGAGTTCAACCGCGCGGTCGGGGTTGGCGCCGATGGCGCGGACCCGCCCGAGGCCACGCTCGATGCCGTCATCAGCGGCCTGCGTGCCGGCGCACCGGGCACAAGCGTCGTCCAGGTCGTGGACCGGCCGGAGAACGCGGGGCTCCTGACGCGCCTTGCCGCGCGCGGCCTGACCCGAACCCTCCGCCCCTGGGTCGTGCTGACGCGCGCCGCCGATGCCATACCGCCGGCGCCGACCCGCCTTGCCGTCCGCCGGATCGGTCCGCCCGAGGCCGCCGCTGCCGGGCGCGTGTTCAGCCGGGGCTACGGCCTGCCGTCCTTCTTCGATGACTGGGCCGCCGCGCTTGTCGGCCGGCCGGGCTGGAGCGCCTGCGCCGCCTTCGACGGGCCGGACATGGTGGCGGTGGCCTTCCTGTTCCGGCGCGGCGGGCGAGCGATGCTGGGCGGCGCCGCGACCCTGCCCGCGGCCCGCGGCCGGGGGGCCCAGCGCGCGCTGATGCGGCTGCGGCTCAAGGAGGCGCGCGCGGCGGGCGCCACCGTCGTGCAGACCCATACCGGGCTTCCGGTGGGCGACGGCAGGAACCCTTCGCTCGACAACATGCTGGCGATGGGCTTCCGCCCGGCCCACGTCCGGCGCAACCTTCTCCTCCCCGCCCGGACGGGCGGGGCCTAGCCGAACACCTTCGTCAGCGCCCGGTCGATCGCGTCGGTGATGCGGTCGATGTCGTCGGCGGTGGCGATCAGCGCCGGCGACAGGCAGAGCGTGTTGTTCAGCCCGTGCAGCGAGCGGTTCGTCATCCCGATGATGACGCCCTGCGCCATGCAGTCCGCGACCACCGCCGCGACCTGCCGTTCGTCCGCCGGCTCCTTCGTCGCCCGATCGGCGACAAGCTCGGCCCCGCAGAACAGGCCCTTGCCGCGCACGTCGCCGATCACCGCGTGCTTCTCGGCCAGCGCCCTCAGGTTGGTCAGCGTGCGCTCGCCCATCCGCAGCGTGTTCTCGAGCAGGCCCTCGTCCTCGATGATGCGCATGTTCTCCAGCGCCGCCGCCGGCCCCGCCGTGCAGCCGCCGAAGGTCGAGATGTCGCGGAAATAGCTCATCGGGTCGGCGGCATCGTCCTTGAACATCTCGAAGACGGCCTCCGTCGTCACCGTGCAGGCGATCGCCGCGTAGCCCGAGGCGACGCCCTTGGCCATGGTCACGAAGTCGGGCCGGATGCCGAAATGCTGATAGCCGAACCAGGTCCCGGTCCGGCCAACGCCGCAGACCACCTCGTCGATGTGCAGCAGGATCCGGTACTTGCGGCAGATCTCCTGCACCCGCTCCCAGTAGCCGGCCGGCGGAACGATCACGCCGCCCCCCGCGGTGACGGGTTCCAGCACGATGGCGCCCACCGTGTCGGGCCCCTCGCGCAGGATCACCTCCTCGATGGCGTCGGCCGCGCGCTCGCCATAGTTCGCCACGTCCCACTGCTTGCGGTATTCCAGGCAGTGCGGGACCATCACGAAGCCGGGCGGGAAGGGCCCGTACTGCTCGGCCCGCTGCGGCTGGCCGGCCGAGGCGAGCGCGGCGATGGTGGTGCCGTGATAGTCCCGCTCGCGGAACAGGATCTTCCACTTGCGCCCGCCGTGGTGACGGTGCGCGATCTGCCGCACCATCTTGTAGACCTTCTCGTTGGCCTCCGACCCCGAATTCGAGAAATAGACGCGGCTCAGCCCCGGCATCTTCGATGTCAGCCGCTCGGCGAAGGTCGCCGCCGGGATCGATCCCGCCGATCCGGCGAAGTAGTTCATCTTCACCAGCTGGTCATAGACCGCGCGCGCGATCGACTCGCGCCCGTAGCCCACGTTCACCGTCCAGACGCCGCCCGAGACGGCGTCGAGATGCTCCTTGCCCTTCGCGTCCCAGACGCGCATCCCCTTGCCCTCGACGATGACGCGGGGATCGGCCGTCTCGAAGGGCTTGTGCTGGATCAGATGGTGCCAGACATGGGCGCGATCGGATTCGATGATCCTGCCGATGTCGTTCGGAATCTGCGCGCCGTCCATGCCCGTTGCCCTTCGCTGCCTTCGGATGCCATGCCGCGGGGGGCGCGCTGCGGCACCCTCCCTGCGAGACTGATAATCGGTCAGGCGCCGCCCCGCCGATAGGGCCAGAAACCCGCGCAAGGTAGGTCCAGAGCGCCCTGGCCGGCACGGTCCCCGTCCCGCTCCCGGCAGGTTGACCGGCAAGTCAATCTCGCCACTTGACAGACGGGCCCGCGGGGTCGCCAATGGCATGGCAACGGGAACGTGGGGATGGCCTCGTTACGCAAGACCTGAGTGCATCAGTCACAGAAGTGTCGTGCTGCGCCGGTAGGCAGCGGACGGCACTTCAAGGGCGTGGCCTGAACAGAAGTCCGAAACAACCAAGGGAGTGTTGACCGTGACCAAGATCAAGCAGACTTTCAGCCGCCGCAGTTTCCTCAAGACTTCGGCCATCGGCGCGGGCGCACTGGCCGCCCCGGCCATCGTTTCGACCCGGGTCCTCGCCTCCTCGGGCGAGCTGAACTTCATGGGCTGGGCCGGCTATCCGGTCCTTACGGAAAAGGCGTTCCCGGCCTTCGAGGCGGCCACCGGAATCAAGGTCAACTTCACCGAAGTGCCCGACCAGGACACGATGTTCGCCCAGGGCAAGGTCGCCATCGAGGCCGGCGGCGTGGACATGGCCGAACCGACGATCGACCGCTGGGGCGGCTGGAACTCGAACGGGCTGCTGGCGCCGTGGGATGAGTCGAAGTTCACCATGGACAACTACCTGCCCGGCCTCGCGGACGGCTCGGCGGGCGAACGGTCGCGCGCCGACGGGGCGCTCTTCTACGTGCCGTCGAACTGGGGCACAGAGGCGCTGGTGGCCAATCCCGAAGCGGCCAAGCTCAGCGACCCGCCCTCGCTCGGCGATCTCTTCAACCCCGAGAACCAGGTCGTCGTCCGTCCGCATTCGACCCTTGCCGCGATGGGCCGCTGGCTCGACGCCCAGGGCAAGCTGCCGCGCCCGTGGCTTGACGGCTATTCGGACATGAACGCGATGGTCGAACTGTGGGACATCGCGCTGGCCGAGGCGATCAAGGCCAAGGGCAACGTCGTGCAGTGGTGGTCGGGCGAGAACGAGGCCAACGCGGGCTTCACCGCGAACGGCGCCACGCTGGGCCTGTGCTGGGATTCGACCGGCTTCAACCTGCGCAACGACGGCTTCAAGTACATCGCCCCGGTCGAAGGCGCCTTCGCCTGGCACCAGGGCTTCGTGCTGATGAAGAACGCCGCCAACGTCGAGCAGGCGCACGAACTGGCCAAGTGGGTCTCGACGGCCGAGGGCGCGGCGATGTGGGCGACCGCCTTCTCGTCGAACCCGGTGGGCAAGGGCGCGGGCGACCTGCTCGACCCCGAGGTCGCCGCCTACTACGCCGGCACCTTCAACGACGAGGCGCTGGCGAAGCTCTGGTGGTGGCCGGAACAGTCGGCCGACTTCATCGCCAAGCGCGGCGAATACGCCGACAAGTACAAGGCCGCCTGAGCGCGGCACTCAGGATCGGCCCGCCGGACAACCGGCGGGCCTTTCTGTCTCAGGGCCCCGACAGAGGGCCGGCCCACAACAGACCGCGACAGGGGACCGCGCCGCCATGAGTGCTGCCATCGAACTCGACAACGTCTGCTGCGACTTCGGGTCGTTCCGGGCCGTCGATCACGTCAATGTCACCATCAAGGCCGGCGAGTTCTTTTCCTTCCTCGGCCCCTCCGGCTGCGGCAAGACCACGATCCTGCGCATGATCTCGGGCTTCATCGAACCTTCCGAGGGCGTCATCCGCATCGGCGGGAAAGACATGAAGGGCCAGCGCCCGAACCAGCGCCCGACGGCGCTGATCTTCCAGAACCTCGCCCTGTTCCCGCTGATGCCGGTGTGGGAGAACATCTCCTTCGGGCTCGAGGTCCGCGGCGTGGACAAGGCGACCCGCCGCGCCAGGGCCGACGAGCTTCTCAGGCTGGTGGACCTGCCCGGCGCGGGCGACAAGATGATCGCCCAGCTTTCGGGCGGGCAGAAGCAGCGCGTGGCCATCGCCCGCGCCCTTGCCGTCGAACCGCAGGTGATGCTTCTGGACGAGCCGCTGTCGGCGCTGGACCTGAAGCTGCGCCAGCACATGCGCGCCGAGCTGCGGGCGATCCAGAAGCGCACCGGCGTCACCTTCATCTACATCACGCATGACCAGGGCGAGGCGCTGGCCATGTCCGACCGCGTCGGCGTGATGAGCCAGGGCCGGCTTCAGCAGGTGGCCGACCCGCGCGAGATCTACAACAATCCGGTCAACGGCTTCGTCGCCTCCTTCGTGGGCGAGAACAACGTCCTGACCGGCACCGTCGGCCAGAAGACCGACGGCTTCGCCACCTTCGAGACGAGGCTCGGCACCTTCCGCGCCCGTCTCGGCGCGCTGGCCGGGACCGGCGCCGTGAAGCTCTATGTCCGGCCCGAGCACATGCGCCTGACCGACCAGCCCGCGGCCGAGAACTCGGTTCCCGTCACCGTCGGCGACGTGTCCTTCGAGGGCAACTTCATCTCGGTCATGACCACCACCGACGACGGCACCCAGATGGTCGCCGAGCTGCGCAACGACGGCGCGGCGACGGTGCCGGCACCGGGCACGAAGCTGCACATGTCCTTCGACGCGGCGCGGGCCTCGATCCTGCCGGACGAAACGACGGCGGGGGCCTGACCATGCAGGACCTCCTCCGCCGCTACGGCCGGATGCTCACCGCGGTCTTCATGATCCTGACCGGCTTCTGGATCCTGGCGCTGATCATCCTGCCCAACTTCACGATGCTGGAATCCTCGTTCCGGCCCTACCTGCCGGTGACCGAGATCGGCGGGCCGCGGGATGTCTATTCCTTCGACAACTACCTGAAATTCTTCGCGAACTCGACGGATACCAGCTTCCTCGGCCTGTCCTTCCAGATGCCGATCCACATGAAGATCTTCTTCCTGACCGTGTGGTATTCGGCGATCGTCACCTTCGTCACCTTCGTCATCACCTATCCGCTCGCCTATTACCTGGCCAAGGTGGTGAACCCCCGCACGCTGCCGTCGCTCCTGCTCCTGATCCTGATCCCGCTCTGGGTCAGCGAGGCGCTGCGCGCCTTCGCCTGGTACATCATCCTGACGCTGAACGGACCGCTGAACGCGGTCCTCGTCGGGATCGGCGTGCTCGACAAGCCGGTGCGCTGGCAGCAGGGCCTGGTGACGTCCTACGACGCGATCATGATCGGCCTGACCTATACCTACCTCTTCTTCATGCTGTTCCCGATCTACAACGCGATCCAATCGCTCGACACCAACCAGATCGAGGCGGCCGAGGATCTGGGCAGCCCGTGGTGGCGCACCCACCTGCGCGTCATCCTGCCCCATGCCAAGCCCGGCATCGCGTCGGGCTGCGTGATGGTCTTCATGCTGTCGGCGGGATCGCTGCTGGTGCCGGTCCAGCTCGGTTCGCCGCGCTCGCTCTGGTTCACCGAGACGATCCAGCAATGGATGCTCGAGGCGCAGGACTGGAACACCGGCGCGGCCTATTCGCTCCTGTTCCTGCTCCTCTGCATCGTCTTCGTCTTCACGGTGATGCGCGTGTTCAAGGTCAACCTCAGCGACATCGCGAAATAGGACGGGGGGGACGCCATGCACAAACGCCGCGACGTCCTGTTCCACATCTACATGGGGCTGTTCCTGCTCTATCTTCTGGTGCCGCTGGTCATCATGGGCGGCGCCGCCTTCAACGACAACCGGCTGCCCTCGGTCTATCCCTGGAAGGGCTGGACGGACCGCTGGTTCATCGCCCTGTGGAACGACGAGCGGATGTGGATCGCCTTCCGCAACACGATCCTCGTCGCCCTCGCCGTCGCCGCGATCGCGGTGCCGATCGGGACCGCCGCGGCGATCCTCATCAACTCGATCACCGGCAAGGTGCGCGCCACGCTCTACGGCATCATGGTGGCCCCGGTGCTGGCGCCCGGCGCGGTGATCGGGATTTCCACGCTGCTCTTCTGGAACCAGTTCGGCAAGGCGCTGAACTCGGACTTCGTCCTGTTCAACCCGGGCCTGCACCTGTCGGTCCTGGGCCAGGTCAGCTACATCGCGGCCTTCGTCATGCTTCTCGTGCTGGCGCGGCTGCAGAGCTTCGACCAGGGGCTCGAGGAGGCCGCGCTCGACCTCGGCGCGACCCATGCCCAGACCATGCGGCGCATCCTGCTGCCGCATCTCTATCCCGCGATCGGCGCCGGCGCGGCGATCGCCTTCTTCCAGTCGATCGAGAACTTCAACGTCACGCTCTTCACCCGCGGGACGCAGGACACGCTGACGGTCTATGTCTTCTCGAAGGTGCGCTCGGGGATCACGCCGACGATCAACGCGCTGGCCGTCATCCTGATCGCCGTGACGCTGATCGGCACGCTCACCTACGAGATCCTGCGCCGGCGGCGGCAGGCCCGCGAGGCGGCGATGGAGCGGGCCGAGGATTAGGCCCCCGGCGGGGCGTCGCCCGGCCGTGGCGCCTCGGCGCAGCGCCCGCGCCCCGCCCGCTTGGCCGCGTAGAGGGCCGCGTCCGCCGCCGCGAGCAGTCCCTCGGGCGTCTCGGCCGCGGGATGCGGCGCGCGGATGATGCCGATCGAGGCCGAGACGCCGACCGCCTGGCCCTGCCAGTCGAGCGGCTCCTCGATCGCCGCGATCAGCCGCCGGCCGATGGCCGCCACGTCCTCTGCCGGCGCCGTGTTGCGCAGGATGATCGCGAACTCGTCGCCGCCGAGCCGCGCCGCAAGGTCCGCCTGCCGCGTCGCCGCGCGCAGCGCGGCCGCCGTCGCGGCGATCACCGCATCGCCCGCGGCATGGCCGAACCCGTCGTTGACCGCCTTGAACCGGTCGAGATCGATCAGGAGCAGCGCGAAGGGCTGGCCGCGACGGGCGGACCGCGCCGCGCGGTCGAGCGCCGCAAGGAAGGCGCGCCGGTTCGCCAGCCCGGTCAGCGGGTCGGTGAGCGCCAGTTCCTCGGCAAGGTCGCTGCGCCCGCGCATCCGGCGGGCGAGGTCGAGCAGCTCCTCGGCGACCGCGTCCTTGGCCTCGTTCAGGAACAGCAGGTCGGGCGCATGGTCGGTCGCCGCGAAGTCGGCGACGGTCAGGGCATGGGCCTCCAGCGCCTCCGCCAGCCCGGCGCCGAAGCCGAGGTTGACGAGATGCCCGCCCGCGGCCAGCGGAACCGCCATCGCCCGGAACTGGGCCGACGGCGCGTCGCGCAGCCGCAGGCGGATCCGCCCCGTCCCGAGTTCCGCGACCGACCGCGCGGCGGCAGGGCCCTCGGGTGCCGCGACCGCGAACAGGTCGAGGAACCTGCGCCCGGTGCCGCCGCCGGGGCCGGCGATCCGCGCCAGTGCCGGCCCCGCCGCCGTGATCCGCCCCTCGGCATCGAGGATCGCCGCCATCGGCATCAGCCCGAAGAGCTGGGCCTCGCCGATCCCGACCGGCGCCATGACCGCCCCGCCATCCATCACGCGGCACCCGGACGGAGGGGAACGGACGGCGCCGGCGGCATCCCGTAGCCGTGGCCGAGCGGCAGGACATGGACCGCCCCGTCATCCCCGGCCGTCACCAGCGACAGCACGCCGAAATCGTCCGACACGGCGCGCAGGAACCCCGCGATGACCGCCGCCTGCATCGGCCCGCCGGCGACCGTGACGCGGAAGCCCTCGGCGCCCGCGTCCGCGACCTCCAGCGCCGGAATGTCCAGCCCCGGCAGCGCCATGCGCAGGCGTTCGGGCAGGTCGGGCAGGAAGGCGACGAAGGCGCCGAAATCCCGCGCGCAGAGGCGGACGAGACGGCGCACGCGCGGCAGCGAATGCAGGTAGAGCCCGAATTCCTCGAGAAGGAGCGGCAGCGGAATCTCCAGCCGCCGCCCCGCGGCCTCGGCGAGGCGGAGGAAGGCGCCACGGCATTCGCCCGTGGCGAGGTCGAACCCGTCGGGGTCGAGCGACAGGTCCTCGGCCAGCCCGGTCCAGAGTTCCGGCCCGTAGGTATCGCGCAGGAACAGATGGAAAGACCTGTTCAGCAGGCCCTGCATGGCACACCCCCGTTCGCTTCATCCCGCGACCGAGCCTAGGTGCGCCGGGTTAACAGCCCGCGAACTCCGCCCTCAGAAATCGGTCGGCGCGCCGCCCTCGGCCTTGCGGCGGGCGACGAAGTCCGCCAGCTCCTCGCGGATGGCCGGGTCCATCGCCGGCGGCTCGAACTCGTCGAGGATCGCCCGGAAGATCCGGTGCGCCCGTTCGGGCGTCTGCACCGCCCCGTCCAGGTTCCAGGCCTCGTAGTTGCGCCAGTCGCTGACGATCGGCGCGTAGAAGGCCGTCGTGTAGCGGTCCTGCGTGTGCTGGACGCCGAAGAAATGCCCGTCCGGCCCGACCTCGGCGATCGTGTCCACCGCCAGGTCCTCGTCCCCGGTCGCCCAGACCGCCGGCTCCATGTAGCGCTGGATCATCTGCAGCATCTCGCAGTCCATCACGAACTTCTCGGGGCTGGCGATCAGCCCGCCCTCCAGCCAGCCGGCCGCGTGATAGACCATGTGGGTGCCCGACTGGATCGCCGCCCAGAGGCTGTTCTGCGTCTCCCAGACCGCCTGCCCGTCCGGCACGTTGGCCGCGCAGCAGCCCGACGAGCGCAGGGGCAGGCCGTAGAAGCGGGCGAGCTGCCCGGTCATCTGCGTCGCGCGCATGTATTCCGGCGTGCCGAAGGCGGGGGCGCCCGACTTCATGTCCACGTTGGTCGTGAAGGTGCCGATCATCACCGGGCAGCCGGGGCTGTCGTATTCCAGCAGCGCGATCGCCGACAGCGCCTCGGCCAGCGACTGCGCGACCGCGCCCGCGATCGTGACCGGCGCCATCGCGCCCGCCAGCGTGAAGGGCGTCACGATCACCACCTGCCCGGCCCGCGCCATGCGCAGCGCGCCGTCGATCATCGGGAAGTCGTGCTTCAGCGGCGAGACCGAGTTGATGTTGGTGAACATCCGCGGCGTGGCGCGGAACTCCGCCTCGGTCAGCCCGCCGGCGATGCGCACCATCTCCATCGCGTCCTCGACCCGCTCGCGGCCAAGCGAATAGGCGTGGATCACCTTGTCGGTCAGCGTCAGCTTGTCGAAGATGCAGTCGAGGTGGCGGATCGAGGGGTGGATGTCGATCGGCTCGACCGGGTAGCCGCCGGCGAAGTGGATGCAGTTGAAATACTGCGTCAGCTTGATGAAGGTGCGGAATCCGTCCTGAAAGCCCGACACCTTGCCGCGTTCCAGGTCCCAGTAGTTCGGCGGCGAGGACACGTTGCCGAACAGGATCTCGCGGCCGCCGACGGTGATCCGCCGCGCGGGATTGCGCGGCGTGATCCCGAAGCGCGCCGGCGCGCGCTTGAGCATCGCCATGACGAAGTCCTCGTCCATGCGCACGATGCGGTCCTCGACCCGGCAGCCGGCCTTGCGGAAGATGCCCAGCGCCTCGTCGTTGATGAAGCGGATGCCGATGTCCCTGAGGATGCGCATCGCGCCGCGGTGGATCGCCTCGATCCCCTCCGGGCCGAGCGGCTCGGTCGGGCGGTCGTGGTTCTCGGGGATGCGCCAGGGCATCTGGTCGATCACGGCGGTTCCGGCGCGGAGCACGTTGCCGGCCCGGCCGCCGGCGCGTCTGCGTCTGGGTTCTTCCGTCACTGTCGCGGCCTCCGGCAACTGCAGACGCAGCATTGCGGCACCGGCGCGGGGGATCGCACCCTTTTGCGACCGAAATCCGTCGCAAACGGAATCCGCGCCGCCCGGCTAGGCTTCGGAGTCGAGCCAGGCCGGCAGATGTGCGATGTCGGGCAGCACCGCGTCGGCAAGGGGCAGCAGGTCGGCCCGCGTGGCGGGACCGGTCAGCACGCCGACCGTGCGCATCCCCGCCGCGCGCCCGGCCTGAAGGTCGTGGCGGCTGTCGCCGACCATCGCGACGCGCGCCGGGCTGACGCCCTCGAGCCGGGCGAAGGCAAGCAGCGGGCCGGGATCGGGCTTGGCGCCATAGCCCGAATCCGAGCCGGCGACGAAATCGAACCGGTCGAGCACGCCGGACCGCTCGAGATGCGCCCGCGCCGGGGCCTCGGCATCGTTGGTCACGAGCCCGAGCCGCAGCCCGCGCGACCTGAGCGCGCCAAGCAGGGCGCCGAGGTCGGTCACCGCGACCTGCGGCGCGCCGGCCGACAGGGCGTTCATCCGCTCGACCAGCGCGCCGGCGGCGATGCCGGGCAGGAACGGTGCCAGCGCCGCGGCGATCTCCTGCGGGGTATGCGCGATCACCGGGCTGTCCGGCGCGAAGGCGCCGCTTGTCAGGTCGTAGCCCACCGCCTGTGCCAGCGCCTGCGCGAGGGCCGCCTGCCCGCCGGCGAGGTCGAAGACCAGATCGCGCGTCCACGCGCCCCAGGTCGCGGCGAAATCGAACAGCGTGCCGTCCTTGTCGAACAGAAGGGCCTCGACCTCTGGCATGACGGCTCCTGCATGCGTTCCGGCGGCAAGGATGGGCGACGGCAGCCCCGGTTTCAACGCCGCCGCCACGCCATTTCGGACCTCTGAACCGGATTCGGAAACACTTCCTTAACCATTACGAACAAACAATGAGCGAGGCGCACGAAGACGATTGCGACAGGAGCGGGCCCTTGAGCGGCAAAATTCTGATCGTGGACGACGTTTCCACGAACCGGATCGTGCTGAAGGTCAAGCTCGCCGCGGCCTATTACCAGACGATTCAGGCCGAGGACGGCGAGAGCGCGCTCCGCCTCGCGCGCGAGGAAAGCCCCGACCTGATCCTGCTCGACATGAACCTGCCCGACCAGAGCGGCGTCGAGGTCTGCGAAAAGCTCGCCCGCGACAGCCGCACGCGCGGCATTCCCGTCCTGATCGTCTCGGCGGCGCGCGATCTGGCGATGCGGCTGCGCGCCCTGCGCGCCGGCGCCGTCGATGTGGTCTGGAAGCCCTTCAGCGACCCGCTCCTGCTGGCGCGTCTGCGCAACGTCCTGCGCGCGCGAGAGACCGAGAAGGAACTGGAACGGCGGAACCTCACCTACCGCGGCTTCGGCCTCGAGGAGGCCTCGCCGCGCTTCCAGCCGCAGTCGATGGTGGCGGTGATCGCCCCCTCGCCGCAGGAGGCGCTGAACTGGAAGCGCGAGCTTTCCGCGCTGATCGACGACCGCGTGGTGATCGCCGACCCCGAGCAGGCGCTGACCTGGGAAGCGGACGCGCGCGCGCCCGATGTCGTCGTCCTCGGCGCCGATCTCCGCGAACCCGGCGAGGGGCTGCGCCTGATGTCCGAACTGCGCTCGCGCCCGCCGACGCGCTTTTCCGCCATCTGTGTCGTCCACCCGCACGGCGCCTCCGAAACCGCGGCGGTGGCGCTCGACCTCGGCGCGAGCGATGTCGTCGAGGCGGGGGCGGACCCGCGCGAACTGGCGCTGCGGGTCGGCGCGCTGATCCGGCGCAAGCACCTGTCCGACGCGCTCCGCGCCTCGGTCGATGACGGCCTGCGGCTGGCCGTCACCGATCCGCTGACCGGCCTGCACAACCGCCGCTACGCGATGCCGCATCTCGCGCACATGGCCGATCTCGCGCGCACCGGCGGCAAGCGGATCGCGGTGATGCTGCTCGATCTCGACCGCTTCAAGCAGGTGAACGACACCTATGGCCACGCCGCCGGCGACGCGGTGCTGGTCGAGGTCGCCGCCCGCCTGCGGCAGAACCTGCGGCCGGGGGACCTGCTGGCGCGCTTCGGCGGCGAGGAGTTCCTCGTCGCCCTGCCCGACACGACGCTGCCCGATGCGCGCCGGGCGGCCGAGCGCCTGCGCCAGGTCGTCGAGGCGCGGCCCGTCCGGCTGGTCTCGGGCACCGCGATCCGCGTCACCCTGTCGGTCGGCCTTGCGGTCGGGGCGACGGACGGGCGGAAGGGCGAGGAGGTCGCCGGCCTTCTCGAGCGCGCCGACCGCGCGCTTCTCGCCGCCAAGGCGGAAGGGCGCAATCAGGTCACCGTCAGCCGCAGCGCCGCCTGACCGCCCGCGGGTCCGCCGCCCGCGTCCCCTCAGCCCCCGCCCGCCTCCGGCCCGCCCCGGCGCGGCCGCTCCAGCGCGGCCTCCAGCCGGTCGGCGAAGGCGGCCCGTGCCGCGGGCGGCATCGCGTCGAGCCGTTCGAGCAGGATGTCGCGCCCGAGGTCCATGCGCGCGCCGAGGCGGTCGCTCAGGCGCTGCAGCGCCGCCCGCATCGCGGCGGGGTCATAGGGCTCGGCCCGCAGCGCGTCCAGCACCGCCCGGAAATCCTGCCGCTCCTGATCCCGCATCGCGCGGAGGTCCGGCGCGCGGGCCATGAAGGCCTCGCGCATCGCCTTGCGGTCCTCGGGCGCGAAGGCGCCGGTGAAGGGCCCGAGGCCGATGTCGCCGATCACCCCGCGCGGGCCGCCCCCGTGCCCGTCGAGCATGGCGCCGACCACCACCCCGGCCACGAGCAGGTTCGCCGCCAGCGAGGCGACCAGCGCCAGGCGCATCCACAGCGGGGCCGCGGACGGTTTCGGCGCGGACCCCTGCGGGGGCGCCGGCGGGGCGGTCTGCGGCGCGGCCTCCGGTGCCGCCTGCGGGCTTGCGGTCATGGCTCAGCCTCCCTGCGCGTCGGCAAGGCCGACATCGGCCAGCGTGCCGATGTCCGACATCAGCTCGATCGTGGTGGCGTCGCTGGCCGCCGCGCCCAGAAGCCCGCCGATCGCCGCCGAACCCGAGGCGACGCCGGAGGCCCCGATCCACAGCCCGGCCAGCGTCGCCGTCGCCAGCGCGCCGGCGCCGCCCCAGCCGCCGAGGCCGGAGAAGACCCCGGCCAGGCCGGCCAGCAGGCCGCCGCGCCCTGCCGGCGGATGGTCCGGCGCCGCCGCCGGCACCACCGCGGGCCGCGGCCGCGGCCGCGGCGCCTCGCGGGCCGCATCGGCCAGGATGCGCGCGATCAGGGCGTCGGAGGGCTCGGGCGGCGCCGCGCGCGCCGCGCCGAGCAGCCCGTCGATCCCGGTGCCGTCCGCTTCAGGATTCGTCATCGCCATACCCCAATGCCTCGCGCTGCCCGGCAAGCTCTGCCGCCAGCGCCCGTTTTCCCCGCGCGGTCAGGCTTTCGACCGCCTCCACGCCGATCCCCATCACCGCCGCGATCTCGGGATTGGCCAGCCCTTCCAGGTGGCGCAGGATGACCGCCTCGCGCTGGCGCTCCGGCAGCCGCGCCAGCGCCGCCTGCAGCGCCCGCTCGCGCGCGTCGCGGGTCAGCAGGGCGGCCGCCGAGGGCGCCTCCGAGGCCGGTTCCGCGATCGCGTCGATCGGCACCGACGGCCGCTTCCGCAGCCGGTCGGTGCACAGGTTGACCGTCACCCTGTAGAGCCATGTCGTCACCCTCGCTTCCCCCGGCCGCCAGCCGGGCGCGGCCCGCCACAGGCGCAGCATCGCCTCCTGCGTCACGTCCTCGGCCTCCGCCCCGTCGCCCAGCATCCGGGCCGCCACGCGAAAGACCTGCGGGGCGCAGCGCGCGGTCAGCGCCCGCGCCGCATGGGGATCTCCGCCCGCATATTGCGCAAGCAGCTCCGCTTCGGCATCGGCGGTGGTGGAGTCGAGCACGGTCGCCATCCCGCTTCCGGCCTAACGCGAAACCGCGCCCCGCGCAAACCGCGCGGGGCGCGCCTGTCCCGGCGTCCTGGCCCGCGCCGCCGTCAGCCGCCCATGCCCCACATCCAGCGCAGGCCGTGGCCGCGCTCGCCGTGGCCGCCATGGTCGCCCATGCCATGCCCGCGCCCGCCCTTCTCGTGCCCGCGCCCGTCCATGCGTTCGGCCATCGCCGTCCGCATCGCCTCAAGCTCGGCCTCGGTGATCGCGCCGTCGCCATCCGCATCGACCCGCTCGAACAGCGCCACCGGCGCCGCCGGCGCCAGCAGTTCCTCGACCGAGAGCTGCCCGTCGCCGTCCGCGTCCTGCGCCGCGATGCGCCGGGCGGCCATCTCGGCAGCGCGCGCCGCCAGCCTCTTCTCGATCTGCGCCGTCAGTTCGGCCTCCGAGACCAGCCCGTTGCCATCGGCATCGGTGCCCTCGATTGCGGCCAGCCGCCAGGCGCGGATCTCGTCCTGCGTGATGCTGCCGTTCTTGTCGGCGTCGATCGCGGCGAAGTCGAACAGGCCGCCCGGGCCCATCCCGCCCGGGCCCGTCCCCGCCCCGTCCGTCGCCCCGGGGGCGGCCTCGCCCGTCGCGCTGTCGTCCTGCGCGAGCCCCGCGGCCGGCACCACCAGAACCGTGCTGCCAAGCGCCAGCGCCAGGGCGCCCAGAACCGTCGTCGTCGTCTTCATTCCCGTCTCCGTTCATCCGGGGACGCCAGCCCCGTGCGGCGTCCGATGCAGACCAAACGGACGGGGTGCGGATTTCCGTCGCGGGGCTTTCCGCCGCGGCGGGACCGGAGTATTGCCTGCCGCGAAGGAATCGCCCCGATGAGTGCCAGCGCGCCCGAAGACCGCCCGATGAAACCCGCCCTCTGGCGCGGCTGGCGCCGGCGCTGCCCGGCCTGCGGCAGGGGCGCGCTGTTCGACGGCTATCTCAGGGTCCACCCGGCCTGCCCCTCCTGCGGCGAGGATCTCAGCCACCAGCGCGCCGATGACGGGCCGGCCTATGCGACCATCCTGATCGTCGGGCACGTCATGGCGCCGCTTGTCCTGTGGGCCTTCGTGACCTTCCGGCCCAGCCCGGTGACTCTCGCGCTCGTGATGGGAACCTTCTGCGTGGCTCTGTCGCTGTTCCTGCTGCCGCGGCTCAAGGGCATGTTCGTCGCCATCCAGTGGTCGCGCCGGATGCACGGCTTCGGGGCGGGCGCCGATGCCTGAAACGGCCGATGCGGGCTTCCCGGTCCGCGATGCCGCCACCATCATCCTTCACCGCGCCGGGCCCGGCGGCCCCGCGGTCCTGATGGGCCAGCGCGGGGCGGGGGCGGCCTTCATGCCGTCGAAGTTCGTCTTTCCGGGCGGCGCCGTGGATGCCGCCGATGCGGCGGTCCGCCTCGCCGCGCCGCTGAACGAAACCTGCGCGCGGCGGGTCGGCGCCGGCCCCTTCGCCGCCACGGCGATCCGCGAACTGTGGGAGGAGACCGGCCTGCGGCTCGGCACGCCCGCCGCCGCGGACCCGGCCGCGGCCGTGCCCCCGGACTGGCAGGGCTTTCTCCGCGACGGCCTCGCGCCCGACGCCTCGGCGCTGACCTTCGTCTTCCGCGCCATCACCCCGCCCGGCCGCAGCCGCCGCTTCGACGCCCGCTTCTTCCTTGCCGACGCCGCCGCCGTGGCGGGCGACCCGGACGATTTCTCGGGCGCGGCCGACGAACTGTCGCACCTGCGCTGGGTGCCCCTCGCCGAGGCGCGCGGGCTCGACCTGCCCTTCATCACCGAGATCGTGCTGGCCGAGATCGCGCCCCTGATCGCCTCGGGCGGACGGCCCGAACGCGTCCCGTTCTTCGACAATTCCGGCCCGGTCCCGGCCTTCCGCTGGATCACCTAGCCGGGGCGGCGCGGCCCCCCGGCCGTCAGTCCTGCGGCATCAGCGGATGGGGAACCGGATCCTTGGCCCGGAACAGGTAGCGCCGGAAGATCTCGGCATAGGAGGCATAGACATAGCCCTCGTTCCGGCGCTGGAACTCGGCCCGCCCCTCGCGGTAGAGCCGCGGAAGGCGGTACCACGGCACCTGCGGCTTCGCGTGATGGACGACGTGAAGCGAGTTGTTCAGGAACAGGAAGGCCAGCGGGCCGGGCCGTTCGATGATGACGGTGCGTCCGCGCGGCAGCGCGTGCGCCCGGTGTTCGAGGAAGGTCCGGATCTTGAGCACCGACAGCCCCGCATAGGCCGCAAGCAGGTAGGCCCAGCCCGGAATTGCCGCCTGCCAGACCCAGGCCACGACCGGCACCATCCCCGCGAGGTGCAGTAGCCAGTCGCGCCGGACCTGCGCGTCCCCGGCCCGGATCGCGGCGATCTCGCCCTTCAGGAAGAACCAGGTGCCGATGGCCGGGCCGACGGTCAGCCGCCCGAAGAGCGTGTTGTTGAAGCGCAGGAGGCCCTGCAACCAGCCGGGCAGGCGGCGCCACACCTTCGGATCGAAATAGTTCGATTCCGGGTCGTCATAGGGATCGGTCAGGTTCTCGTCCCGGTGATGCGCGAGGTGCAGGTCGCGGAACCGGCCATAGGGGAACAGGAGCCCCAGCGGCAGGAACACCAGCGCATGGTTCAGCGCCCGGCTGCGGAACGGATGGCCGTGCAGCACCTCGTGCTGGAGCGAGGAATGCAGCGTGATCGACAGCGCCGTCACCGCGATCCCGAGCGGCAGGAAGACCGCCGATGCCCAGGTCGTCGCCCAGGCCCAGGTTCCGTAGCACGCCGCCAGAAGAAGGATCGTCGGCCACTCGAAGCCGCCGCCATTGTCTTTCCGCACCGGTTTCCCCAAGGCAAGTCTTTGATTTTTGAGGAATCCTATAACTTGCATCGCGGCGAAGGAATTCCGAGAATACGCAACATTTCCTCACGCTTGTTTAGCAGATACAGCAAATGCAGGGAAGAACCGACAAGAGGACCCGCACCGACCTGTTCCGCCGCCGCCTGGCCCAGGCGATGGAACAGCGCGGCACCAACCAGAGCGCCCTTGCCCGCGCCGCCGGGGTGGACCGGTCCACCGTGTCGCAGCTCCTGTCCGAGGCGACGGCCCGCCTGCCGAACGGCCAGCTCGTCGCCGAATGCGCGGCGGCGCTCGGCGTCTCGGCCGACTGGCTGCTCGGCCTGACCGACCGGCCCGAACCGCTCGCCGACGTCCTCGCCGCCTCGCTGACGATCACCGAGGCGCCGCGCGCGCTGATCGACGAGACGATCTTCGGCTGGCACCGCGAGGCCGCCGGCTACAAGATCCGCCATGTCCCCGCGACGCTGCCCGACATGCTCAAGACCCGCGCCATGCTGGAATGGGAATATACCCCCCAGCTCGGCCGCACCGCCGAACAGGCGATCGGCGCCTCCGAGGACCGGCTCGACTGGATGCGAAGCTCCGGCTCGGACTGGGAGATCGCCATCCCCCTGCACGAACTGCGCGCCTTCGCGCGGGCGGAAGGCTATTACGAGGGCCTGCCCGGCGAGGTGCGGATCGGGCAGATCGACCGGATGCTGGCGCTGAACGCGCAGCTCTACCCGGCGCTGCGCATCTACGTCTTCGACGCCCGCCGCGTCTTCTCGGCCCCGGTCACTGTCTTCGGCCCGCTCCTCGCCGTCATCTATCTCGGGCGCAGCTACATCGCCTTCCGCGACCGGGCGCGGATCGCCTCGGTCCAGGCGCATTTCGACTGGCTGGTGCGCGAGGCCTCAACGGCGGCGCGCGACTTTCCCGACCTGCTCTCCGGCCTGCGGGCGGAGATCGCGTGAGGTTCCCCGTCACGCGCGGGCAGGGCGGGGGGCGCGCCCCGCCGCCCGCGCCGCCTAGCGCAGCTTCAGCGTCGCCAGCCCGATCAGCGCCAGCACCAGCGAGATGATCCAGAACCGGATCACGATCTGCGGCTCGGCCCAGCCCTTCTTCTCGAAATGGTGGTGGATCGGCGCCATCAGGAACACTCGCCGCCCGGTGCGCTTGAAATAGGCGACCTGGATGATGACGCTCAGCGCCTCCACCACGAACAGCCCGCCGACGATGGCGAGGACGATCTCGTGCTTGGTGCAGACGGCGATGGCGCCGAGCGCGCCGCCCAGCGCCAGGGATCCGGTATCGCCCATGAACACCGCCGCCGGCGGCGCGTTGTACCACAGGAAACCGAGGCCCCCGCCGATCAGCCCGGCGGTGAACACCAGAAGCTCGCCCGTGCCCGGCACGTAATGCACGTCGAGATAGGCCGAGAAGTCCGACCGCCCGACGGCATAGGCGATGATGCCCAGGGTCCCGGCGGCGATCATCACCGGCATGATGGCAAGCCCGTCGAGCCCGTCGGTCAGGTTGACGGCATTGGCGGCGCCGACGATGACGATCATCGCGAAGGGGATGAAGGCCCAGCCGAGATTGATCAGCACGTCCTTCAGCACCGGCAGCGCCAGCTGGTTGGTCAGCCCGTCCGGGTGGACGAAGGCCGCCGCCGCCCCGGCCAGGGCCGCCAGCACCAGCCCGATCAGGAAGCGGGTGCGCGAGGACACGCCCTTCGATGTCTGCTTGCTCACCTTGGCGTAATCGTCGGCAAAGCCGATCAGGCCGAAGCACAGCGTGACCAGAAGCACGATCCAGACATAGGGGTTGTCGAGCCGTGCCCAGAGCAGCGTGGACACCATCAGCGCCGACAGGATCAGCAGCCCCCCCATCGTCGGCGTGCCGGCCTTGGCGAAGTGGCTTTCCGGCCCGTCGTCGCGGATCGGCTGGCCCTTGCCCTGCTTGCGCCGCAACAGGTCGATCAGCCACGGCCCGAAGACGAAGCCGAAGACCAGCGCGGTGAAGAAGGCCGCCCCGGCCCTGAAGGTGATGTAGCGGAAGAGGTTGAAGATGCCTCCCCCGTCCGACAGCTCGGCAAGCCAATAGAGCATCTAGACCACGTCCCCCTTACCTGCCGGACCGGACGCGCCCCCGTGCCCGAGTTTGCGCAGGGCGTCAACCACGAGGCTGACCTTCGATCCCTTCGATCCCTTGACCAGCACCACGTCGCCCGCATCCACGATCAGCCGCGCCCGCCGCGCCAGGTCCTCGGCCGTCGCGTGCCATTCGCCGCGCAGGCGGTGCGGCAGCGCCTCCCACAGCCAGCGCATCCGCGGCCCGACGCAATGGACGCGGTCGATCCGGTCCATCATCGGATGGTCGGCGATCGCGCGGTGCAGCTCGGGCTCGGTCGGCCCCAGTTCCAGCATGTCGCCCAGCACGGCGATCCGGCGCCCCTGCGCGCGGCGGCCGATGCCGTTGACGACCTCCGCCGCGCCAAGCACGTCCATCGCCGCCGCCATCGAGGCGGGATTGGCGTTGAAGGCATCGTCGATCAGCTCGAAGGCCACGTCGTCCTCGACGATGTCGAGGACGATCCGCTCGCGCTGGCCCCGCCCCGCCGGCGGCTGCCACTGGCCGATGTCGCAGGCGGCGACGGCCGGATCGGCGCCCATCGCCTCGGCCACCGCCAGCACCGCCAGCGCGTTCAGCGCGAAGTGGCGGCCCGCGCTCTGCACCTTGTAAAGGACCGGCTCGCCCCGGCGCACCGCCCGGGCCACGGTCCTGTCCCTGGCCAGCGTCACCTCCACCAGGCGGTAGTCGTCGGCCTCCTCCGTGCCGAAACGGACGATCCGCGCCCCGCAGCGGACGGCCTCGGCCGCAAGCAGCGGCGTCACCGCCAGCCCGGAGGGGATGACGGCGATCCCGCCCGGCTCCAGCCCCTCGAAGATCGACGCCTTCTCCCGCGCGATCGCCTCGATGCCGTCGAAGGCCTCCAGATGGGCGGCGGCCACGGTGGTGATGACGGCGACATGCGGCCGCGCCAGCCGCGCCAGGGGCGCGATCTCGCCGGGGTGGTTCATGCCGATCTCGATGACGGCAAAGTCCGTGTCCCGGGGCATCCGGGCCAGCGTCAGCGGCACGCCCCAGTGGTTGTTGTAGCTCGCCTCCGAGGCATGGGCGCGGCCCTGCCGCGACAGGACCTCGCGCAGCATCTCCTTGGTCGAGGTCTTGCCCGCCGATCCGGTGACGCCGACGACCCGCGCCTGGCTTCGCGCCCGCGCCGCGCGGCCGAGCGACTCGAGCGCGGCCTGCACGTCCCCGACCCGGACCAGCGGCGCGCCCTCGGGCAGCCCCGGCACCGGGCGCGCGACGATGGCGCCGGCCGCTCCCTTCGCCAGCGCCGCGGCGACGAAGTCGTGCCCGTCCCGCGCGGCGGTGAGCGCCACGAACAGGTCGCCCGGTATGAGCGTCCGGCTGTCGATCGAGACCCCGGTGGCGGCGAAGCCCGCCGTCGCCGTCCCGGCCGTCGCCGCGGCGATCTCCTCCGCGGTCCAGAGCACCCCGGTCATATCCGCCCGTCCAGCGCCGCGACCGACACGCTGGCCTGTTCGGCATCGTCGAAGGGATAGACGTCCTGCCCGATGATCTGCCCGGTCTCGTGCCCCTTGCCCGCGATCAGGAGCGCGTCCCCCGGCCCGAGCGCATCGACGCCGCGCAGGATCGCCTCGGCGCGGTCCGGGATCTCGGTCGCCTCGGGGCAGGCCGCCATGATCGCGGCGCGGATCGCGGCGGGGTCCTCGGTGCGCGGATTGTCGTCGGTGACGATGACGGAATCGGCGTGGCGCGCGGCCGCCGCGCCCATCAGCGGACGCTTGCCGCGGTCGCGGTCGCCCCCCGCGCCCATGACGATGACGATCCGTCCCATCACGTGCGGCCGCAGCGCCTTCAGCGCGGTCTCCACCGCGTCCGGGGTGTGGGCATAGTCCACATAGACCGCGGCCCCGTTCTCGCGCGTCGCGACAAGCTGCATCCGACCGCGCACGGTGGTCAGCTTCGGCAGGACGGCAAGGACCGCCTCGGGCGCCTCGCCGCCGGCGATGGCAAGCCCGGCCGCCACCAGGACATTCGCCGCCTGGAACCCGCCGATCAGGTGCAGGCGCGCCATCCGGGGCGTTCCCATCCAGGCAAAGCGCAGGTCCTGTCCCGTCGCGTCGAAGCGCTGGCCGAGGATCTGCAGGTCGTCGCCGGGGGCGGTTCCGGTGGTGATCAGCCGCTGGCCGCGGTCGCGCGCGATCGCCGCCATGCGGTGGCCGGCGGGATCGTGCATGTTGATCACCGCGCAGCCGTCGGGCGGCAGGACGCGGGCAAAAAGCCCCGCCTTCGCCGCGAAGTAGGACTCCATCGTCCCGTGGTAGTCGAGGTGATCCTGCGTCAGGTTGGTGAAGGCCGCCGCCGTCAGCGCCACCCCGTCGAGCCGCCGCTGGTCAAGCCCGTGGCTCGACGCCTCCATCGCGGCATGGGTCACGCCGGCCTCCGCCATTTCGGCCATCACCCGGTGCAGCGTCACCGGATCGGGCGTGGTATGGGACGAGCGCGCCGCCCAGGCGCCCTCGATCCCGGTCGTTCCGATGTTGACCGCCTGCAGCCCGAGCGCCGTCCAGATCTGGCGCGTGAAGGAGGCGACGCTGGTCTTGCCGTTCGTGCCCGTCACCGCGACCATCGTCGCCGGCTGCCGCCCGAACCACAGGGCCGCCGCCCCCGCCAGCGCCTGGCGCGGGTCCTCGGCCACGATCACCGCGCCGTTCCAGCCCGCCAGTGCCTCGCGTGCCATCTCCGCGCCGGCCCGGTCGGTCAGGACGGCCGCCGCCTCCATCCGCAGGGCATAGCCGATGAACGCGGCGCCGTGGACGGTGCTGCCCGGCAGCGCGGCGAACAGGAAGCCGGGCTTCACCTGCCGGCTGTCCACGGCGATGCCGGTGATGCGTGCCTCGCGTCCGCCCTGCGCGGACAGGCCAAGCTCGGCCAGCGATTTGCCCTCTTCGCGCCCCATCCCGTCCCGCACCCGGTGGCCGGTCCCCAGACGGGCCGCCGCTTCCATCGGAAACTTCTTCAGTTCGCGACGAGTGTTAGCTCATCGCCGTCCTTCGCTTCAACCTCCGGCCGGAGCCCCAGCAGCGGCCCGACGCGGCGGATGATCTCGGCCCCCACCGGCACCGCCGTCCAGCCCGCCGTCCGGCGCAGTTCTGTCCCGGTCGTCTCCACCGGCTCGTCGAGCGAGACGACCAGCACGAATTTCGGATCCTTCGCCGGAAAGACCGAGGCGAAGGTCGTGATCACCTTGTCGTCGTAATAGCCGCCGCCGGGCCTGGGCTTGTCCGCCGTGCCGGTCTTGCCGCCGACATCATAGCCCGGCACGTCCGCGATCGTCGCCGTCCCGCGCACGACCACCTGCCGGAGCAGGTCGCGCATGATCGCCGACACCTCGGGCGAGATGACGCGCTCGCCCGGCTGCCGGTTCGGCTGCTTCAGGATCGTCGGCGTCACCTTCAGCCCGCCATTGGCGATCGTCGCATAGCCCGCGGCCAGATGCAGCGGGCTTGCCGACAGGCCGTGCCCGTAGGAGATCGTCAGCGTCGAGAGATCGGACCACTTCTGCGGCAGGAGCGGCCGGCCCGTCGGGGCCTCGACCAGTTCGACCGGCGTCGGCTCGAAGAAGCCCAGCCTGCGCATGAAGTCCTGCTGGCGTTCCTTGCCGATCATCAGCCCGATATGCGCGGTGCCCACGTTCGACGACTTGACGATCACGTCGGTCACCGAAAGCTCGGGGCCATAGTTGTGGAAGTCGTGGATCTTGAACTTGCCCCAGACGAAGGGCTCGCGCGTATCGACCATCGTGGACGGGTTGACGAGGCCAAGCTCCAGCGCCTGGGCCACGGTGAAGATCTTGAAAGTCGAGCCAAGCTCGTAGACGCCCTGCACCGCGCGGTTGAAGATCGGGCTGTCGCCGGCTTCCTTCTTCGGCGGAATCGAGGGGCGCGTGTTCGGGTCGAAGTCGGGCAGCGACGCCATCGAGAGGATCTCGCCGGTATGGACATCCATCAGGATCGCCGCGGCGCCCTTGGCGTTCATCAGCTTCATGCCGCCGGCCAGCACGTCCTCGAGCGCCGACTGCACCGAGAGGTCGATCGACAGCTCCAGCGGCGCGCCCCCGTTCGAGGGGTCGCGCAGCCAGCTGTCGAAGGTCTTTTCCACCCCCGCCGTGCCGATCACCTCGGCCGCGCTCACGCCCTCGCGGCCAAAGCTCGCCCCGCCGAGGACATGGGCCGCCAGCGGGCCGTTGGGATAAAGCCGCATCTCGCGCGGGCCGAACAGCAGCCCGGGATCGCCGATCTCGTGGACCATCTGCATCTGCTCGGGCGAGATGCGCTTCTTGATCCACAGGAACTTCTTGCGGCCGGTGAAGTCCCGCAGAAGCTCCGCGGCATCGAGGTCCGGGAAGATCGCGGCCAGACGCAGGGCCGCGCGTTCGGGATCCACCATCTGCGCGGGCTGCGCGTAAAGCGCATGCGTCAGCAGGTTGGTGGCCAGCACGCGCCCCTGCCGGTCCACGATGTCGGCGCGCTGCGCCAGGATCGCCGACCCGCCGGTCGCCGTCTCCGGCTCGACCGGCTCGGTCGCGGCAAGCCGGCCCATCTCGAGCCCGACAAGCGCGAAGGCCGCAAAGAACGCAAGTCCCAGCACCAGAAGGCGGCCCTCGGCGCGGGCGCGGGCGCGGTCGCGCTGCGCCTCGTGCCGCAGGCGCAGGTTCTCGCGCTCGATCAGGTCGGGGTTCTCGCCCGCGGCGCGCGCCTTGATGATCCGCGCCAGCGGGCGCAGGGGCGTCCGGATCATGGCGCGGCCTCCGCGCTTGCTTCCGTGTCGGCCGCCAGGTCCACCGGCTCGCCCACCGGCGTGGCGAACAGGACCGGATAGGCGATGTCGCGCACGTCGCCGAACTGCTGCGGCATCAGCGGCAGGAGCTGGAGCCGCGGGAAGTTGATGTCGGCAAGCTCGCGCAGCCGGTCGGGCCGGTTCAGATAGGCCCATTCCGCGCGCAGCACGGCAAGGCTCTCGCGCAGGTCGCCGATCTCCTGCCGCAGGGCGCGCACCTCGCGCAGCTCGGCCTGCGTGCGGTAGTTCTCCCGGTAGGCCCAGAAGGCCAGGCCCATCACCGCCAGCGCCGTCGCGACGAACAGGATGTGGCGCATCACCGGCCCCGCCCCCAGCGCACCGCCTCCGGCAGGCCCAGCGCCGCACGCGGCGCCCGCCCGGCCGGCGCCGCCGTCCGCCGCGCCACCCGCAGCCGCGCCGAACGGGCGCGGGGGTTCCGCGCCAGCTCGGCGGCGTCGGGTTCGATGGCGGACCGGGTGACAAGGCTGAAGGCGGGGGCCTCGCGGACGGTAGCGGGCGCATGGCGGCTGCCCGACCCGCCGCCGCCCGCGCGCAGCTGCATGAAGCGCTTCACCACCCGGTCCTCCAGCGAATGGAAGGTCACGACGGCAAGCCACCCGCCGGGCAGCAGCGCGCGCTCCGCCGCTTCCAGCCCCTCGGCAAGCTGGCCGAACTCGTCGTTCACGGCGATCCGCAGCGCCTGGAAGCTGCGCGTCGCCGGATGGCTCTGGCCGGGACGCGGCCGCGGCAGGCAGCGTTCGACCAGACGCGACAGATCGAGCGTCGAGGTCAGCGGCCGCGCCGCCCGCGCCGCGACGATGGTGCGCGCGATGCGCCGCGCCGCACGCTCCTCGCCGTAATGGAACAGGATGTCGGCGATCTCGGCCTCGCTGGCCGTGTTGACGATGTCGGCCGCGGTCGGCCCGTCACCGCCCATGCGCATGTCGAGCGGACCCTCGGCGCGGAAGCTGAACCCCCGTCCGGGTTCGTCCAGCTGCATCGACGAAACGCCAAGGTCCAGCACCACGCCGTCCAGAGGTTCCCCGGCAAGCCGGTCGAGTTCGGAAAACGTGCCATGCACCAGCCTCAGCCTGTCGCCCCAGTCCGATGCCCAGGCCTTCGCCAGCGCGAAGACCGAGGGATCGCGGTCGATCGCGATCACGCGGTCGGCCCCGGCCTGAAGCAGCGCCCGCGTGTAGCCGCCGGCGCCGAAGGTTCCGTCCACCCAGACGCCCCGCACCGGCGCGACGGTGCGGATCAGGGGCCCGATCAGGACCGGGACATGCGGCGTGTCGGGGGCGGCAGCGGCAGCGGGCATGGCTCAGCTCGGCGGCCTCGGCGGCAGCAGGCTGCGCGGATCGAAATCCTCGGGATAGGCGCTCGCCAGCTTCTCGAACCGCTTGGCCGCCTGTTTCTGGTAGGTCTCGGGGTTCCAGATGCGGAAATAGTCGCCGGCCGAGATGAAGAAGGCCTCGTCCTTCAGCCCGATCTTCTCGCGCAGCTTCTGCGGCAGGACGAGGCGCCCGTCGTCGTCGATCTGGGCGTCCATCGCCCGCCCGTGCATCAGCTCCTCGTTCATCAGGCGCTCGGTCGAGCCGCGCTGCATGGCGGCGATCTGCGCGTCGATCTCCTGGATCGCCTCGATCGTGTAGACCTCGAGCCAGTTCCAGCTGTCGAACCCGTAGACGATCACGATGTTGGGGCGCAGGCCCTCGCGCCAGTCGGGGTCGGAGGCCTCGATGACGCGGCGGAACGCGGCCGGGATCGAGACGCGGCCCTTCGCGTCGACCTTGAACGTCTCCGACCCTCTGAAGCGCCGTGCCACGCGCGGCCCTCTCCCGTTCCTGTCCCGTCACGTTCCGGGCTCTGCCGGGGCCCGGAAAAGACAACGGCGGATCGGGCTGCTGCCACTGCCCGATCCGCCGCCCTCGTCCCATCTCTGGGTCGTCTGTCCGGCTGCGCCTGCCACCTGGGGGGATGTCTGCTCGCTGGCGGGCCGGATCTCTCTTTTCCGGTCAAGGGCGGGGTGCCTGTATGAAACCTGACTTTTCGCCTGTGGGGTCTTGCTGCCCCGTCATTTCGTCCTGGCCGTCCTTGACCGTGAGCAATGAATGGCATGGGAATTCACGGGAATCAACAGAAATCTGAGCGCCGACGGCACAAGAACTTGCTCTGCAGGGTGCGCAAACTCAAGGTATGGTAGCCAGAGGCGCAGATTGGAAGTGATATGTTGGGCCAACATCACAACTGCTCTACTACATGTTGTGCGCCTATCGCTGGCCATGTTTGCCCATGATTTCCCGTGGGATTCCGCCAAAGGGGCGCCATGCGGGCCGGACTCACCCCCTTCCGGCGCCCGGATCACGCCGAATCATGCGCAGTCACGGCCCCGTTTGCGGCCGTGATTCGGCGTGCCCGCCTTCGTTCCCGTGATTTCCCGTCGCGCCGGCCTCAGGCCATCCCGCCCGCGACCAGCCGCTCCGCCAGCCGCCGGTAGGCCTCTGCCACCGGCCCCGTCCCGGCCGCGACCGGCGTCCCGGCATCCCCGGCGAGGCGCACGTCCAGGCTGAGGGGGATCTCGCCCAGGAACGGCACGCCGATCCGCTCCGCCTCGGCGCGCACGCCGCCATGGCCGAAGATGTGCGCCTCGTGCCCGCAGTTCGGACAGATGTATGTGGACATGTTCTCGATCAGGCCCAGCACCGGCGTCCTCAGCTTGCCGAACATGTCGATCGCCCGCCGCGCGTCGATCAGCGCCACGTCCTGCGGCGTGGACACGATCAGCGCGCCCGTCAGGTGCGTGCGCTGGCAGAGCGTCAGCTGCACGTCGCCCGTGCCGGGGGGCAGATCGACGATCAGCACGTCAAGCTCGCCCCAGGCGACCTGCGTCAGAAGCTGCTGCAACGCCCCCATCAGCATCGGCCCGCGCCAGACGACGGCCTCGTTCTCGCGCAGCATCAGGCCGATCGACATGACCGTCACGCCATGCGCGGTGAGCGGCAGGATCGTCTTGCCGTCGGGCGAGGAGGGGCGGGCGGAAAGCCCCATCATGCGCGGCTGCGAGGGGCCGTGGATGTCGGCGTCGAGCAGGCCGACGCGGCGGCCGGCGCGGGCGAGCGCCACCGCCAGGTTCGAGGCGAGCGTGGACTTGCCGACCCCGCCCTTGCCCGAGGCGATGGCGAGGATACGGTCCACGCCGGCCACCCGCTGCGGCCCGGTCTGCGGCGTCGGATGGCGGCCGATCGTCAGCGCCGGCGGCCCGTCGCGGTCGGGCGCGGGCGGCGGCGCGGGCGCTGGGCGTTTCGCCGGCCCATGCGCCGTCATCACCGCCGAAACCGCGGTCACGCCGTCGAGCGCGCGCAACGCCGCCTCGGCCGCCCGGCGCGCCGGTTCCAGCGCGCGCGCCTCCTCCGCGTCGGCGGCCTCGATCACGAAGCGCACGGTTCCGCCCTCGACCGTCAGCGCCCGCACCAGATCGCGCGACACCAGCGTGCCGTCGCCGGCGGGAATCGCCGCAAGCGCTTTGAGGACCTCGTCCCGGGTAACGGTCATGTGACCCTCCATGACGGTCTGACGGCCTTGCGTTCGCCGCCTGCGGCATATTTAGCCGTTGGCGGACCATTTGGTAAAAAATTATGCAACTTCTTGCAGAAAAAGCCGAATTTCTGCCCGCGCGCCATGCGGATGCTGCATAGCGGCATTGCCGGACGATCTATTGTGCACATGCAGCATGAGGCCCATGTTACCGCCAACGACGCCAGAACGGCGCAAGAGCGAAAGTGAGGCATGTGATGGCATATGTGAATGTGAAGACCGCCCGACCCACGCTGGCGGACCGGATTTCGGCCTGGTGGGCCGGCTCGCGCGAAAAGGCGGCGCAGTACGCGATCTACCGCCGCACCATCCGCGAGCTTGAATCGATGTCGGACCGCGACCTTGCCGACATCGGCATCTCGCGCGGCCAGATCGCCGACATCGCGGCCGAGGCCGCGTTCGGCAAGTAGGTTTCGATCCCAGGGCCCACTCCTCCTCCCTCGGGCCCGGGAACCTTGGCGGCGGCACAACCTCCTCCCTGATGCCGCCGCCACTTCTCTACCGGACCGTGGCGGTCCGGGTTCCGGCGCGGACCCCTTCTCCTCCTCCCTCGGGGTCCACGTGGTGAAGTCGGCGGCGCGCCCCCTCCTCCTCCCTCGGGGCGCGTCCGCCGGCCTTCACGGCGACATGGCGGCCCCCTCCTCCTCCCTCGGGGGCAGTCACAACGGCGGCGGCGTCCTTCTCCTCCCGGGCGCCGCCGTCTTTTTTTGCCCGGCGGCCGTCCGGCCCGCTTGCGGTAAGGGCGCGGCGCACGAATAGTCGCGCCGGACAGGACCGGACCGGCCATGCGCGCATCGCTCTTCCAGGCGGCCTTCGTGGCCGCGCTCGTCGGCTTCGGCTCGACCATCGCCCTCGTGCTCGCGGCCGCCGCGGCGGTCGGGGCCAGCCCGGAGCAGACGGCATCCTGGATCTGCGCCGTCAGCCTGGCCAAGGCGGCGGGATCCGCCTTCCTCTCGGCGCGTCACCGGGTTCCGGTCGTGCTCGCCTGGTCCACGCCCGGCGCCGCGCTGGTCGCCGCCACCCAGGGCGTCACCATGACCGAGGCGGCGGGCGCCTTCCTCGTCGCCGGGGGGCTCATCGCGCTCACCGGGGCGGTCCGGCCGCTCGGGCGGCTGGTGGCACGGATCCCCGACGGGATCGCGGCCGGAATGCTGGCCGGGGTGCTGCTTCCCTTCTGCCTGCGGGGCCTCGGCGCGGTGCAGGCGCTGCCGGCGGTCGTCCTGCCGATGGTCGCGGTCTTCCTCGCCGTCCGCCTCCGCAGCCCCGCGCTCGCGGTCATCGCGGCGCTGGCCGCGGGCCTCGCCGCCGCATTCGGCCTCGGCGCCGCGCGCCTGCCCGATCCCGGCCTGCCGCTGCCGGTGCTGACCTTCGTCGCGCCCGCCTTCCGCGCCGAGGTCGTGGCCGGCCTCGCCCTGCCGCTCTACCTCGTCACCATGGCCTCGCAGAACCTGCCGGGCTTCGCCACCCTGCGCGCCGCCGGCTATGACCCGCCCGTCGCCTCGGCGCTCGGGACGACCGGTCTGCTGTCGGCGGTGGCGGCGCTGTTCGGCGCCCACACCGTCAGCATGGCGGCGATCACCGCCGCGATCTGCCTTGGCGAGGACGTGCACCCCGACCGCGCCCAGCGCTGGAAGGTCGGGCTGGCCTATGGCGCCGTCTGGGCCGGGCTCGCCGCGCTCGGCCCGCTCTGCATCGCCGTTCTCGCCGCGCTGCCGCCCGGCGTGATGACGGCCCTCGTCGCGCTGGCGCTGCTCGCGCCCCTCGCCGGCGCCCTGACCGCCGCCTTCGCCGACCCCGCCCAGCGCTTCGCCGCGACGATGACGCTGGCCGTCACCGGCTCCGGCGTCGCCGTTCTCGGCGTCGGCGCGGCCTTCTGGGGTCTCGCCGCGGGGCTCGCCGTCTGGGGGATCGAGCGGCTGGCCGCCCGCCGCCGCGCGCCGCCTGCGCCGGCAGGCCCGGGCGCCGCCGTCCCGGCCGACCCGGCCGCGCCGCCGCCGGGCGGCCCGGCAGGCTAGAGGTCGATCTCGCCGTTCGGTCCGGGCGCCGCCGGCCCGTAGAAGGGGCGCTTGCGGCGGATGATGATGTCGCCGTTCGGCAGCATCTCGGGCGCCTCGTAATTCGCGATGTCCCCGGCCAGCGCCGCCAGCTGGCGCAGCGCCGGCTCCCATTCCGCCAGCGCCGTCCCGAGGTCGCGCCGCATGTCGTCGAGCGCCGGCTCGACCTGCCGCATCATGTGCCGCAGGATCAGGCGCGCGCCCTCTTCCACCAGGTCGAATCCCTCGTCCACCCCGGCCGGCGGCGCGGCGGGCACATCCTCCGCCCGCGTCCCCGCCGCGAGGGCAAGGCCGATGCCGGCCGCAAGGATCAGGACCGCACGCATGGGCGCAGTCTAGCGCGGATCGCCCGGCCGCAACAGACGGCCCGCGATCACAAATCGAGGTCGATGCTGACCGGGAAATGGTCCGAGGCGGTCAGCAGCGCCTCGCGCAGTTCGGGCGTCCGGTAGCAGGCCGGATCGTCGAAGGGATGCCAGATGCGCCATCTCGGGCCAAGGGCGCGCAGGTCGGGCGAGACCATCACGTAGTCGAGCAGCGCGGTGAAGTAGCGGTCCTTCTCGGGCAGGAAGAAGCGGGCGGTGGTCGGCGCCACGGCCAGCTTCTTGCCCAGCGCCGCCCGCGCATGGGGATCGAAGAGCCGCGTCTCGCGCGGCTCGTCCCAGCCCATCACGATCTCCACGCCCGAGCGCCCGAACAGCTTCTCGTAATCGTCAAGGCCGGGTCCGTCGTTGAAATCGCCAAGAACGATCAGGCTCTCCTTCGCCGCCAGGTGCTCCAGCACGCGGTGGCGCAGCCACAGGCACTGGGCCAGCTGCTCGCGCCGCGCCGCCACCGCCAGCCGCCGGACATCGCCGGAATCCTCCGCGCCATGCGGCGCCTTCGACTTCATGTGCACGCCGATCAGCCGCAGCACCCGCCCGCCGTGCAGGCGCAGCTCGGCCTCGAGGGGCGGCTTGTTGAAGCGGATGGTGTCGGGCCGCCCGTCGAGGTCGAGATCGACACGGTGCACACCGTCGAAGCGCGGGGCGATCCCGTCCGGGCCGGTCTCCGCCCCGCCCCTGGGGTCGTGGCGCGCGCTCAGCCGGGCGGGGTCGTAAAGCAGCGCGATCTCCTGCTGGGTCTCGTTCTCGAAGCCGATCAGGGCCCTGCGCGTCCGCAGCCGGAAATGCGCGGCGAAGCTTTCCAGCATCTGCACGGTCTTGCGCCGGCGGTTGTTGTCGGGCGCCTCGATGATCATCAGCGCGTCGGCATCGAGCGCCGTCATCACGATCGCGATCGCGCCCAGCTGGTCGGCCCGGGTCACGTTGTAGCGCGCCGACCAGCCGTCATCCTCCAGAAGCCGCCCGCGCGCGTCGAACAGGTTGACGAACCACTCGATGTTCCAGGTCGCGATCCGCATCTCAGGCCGCCGCCCCGCTGCGGCGCTCGATCTCCTCCCAGGCGCGGTTCACCGCGACGAGGCGGGCCTCGGCCAGGCGCATCGCCTCCTCGGGCAGGCCGCGCGCGGCCAGCGCATCGGGATGGCCCTCGCGCACCGCCCGCTTCCAGGCGGCGCGGGCCTCCTCGCGCGTCGCGTCGGGCGGCAGGCCGAGGACCTCGTAGGGATCGGGCACCGCACCGGCGTCGAACCGGGACGCCATGCGGCGGAAGGCCGCCTCCGCGATCCCGAATTCCTCCGCCACCCGGCGCAGGAACGCGTCCTCCAGCGGATGGACGTTGCCGTCCGCCACGGCGATGTGGAACAGCCCCTCCATCACGTCCGCCAGCGCCCGGCTGCCCCGGCCGAACATGGCGGCGATCTTGCGAGCATAGGCGTCGAACCCTGCCACGTCCTGCCGCGCGAGGTTGAACACCCGCGCGGCCTCCGGCTCGTCCTCGCGGGCGATGGTGAACACCTCGCGGAAGGCCGCCACCTCGTTGCGCGTCACCTGCCCGTCGGCCTTCGCCATCTTGGCGCCCAGCGCGATCACCGCGATGGTGAAGGCGACGCTGCGCTCCGGCGGGGTGCGCAGGCGGTCGAAGACCGCCGACAGGCTCTCGCCGCTGGCCAGCGCCTTCAGGGCCTCCGAAATGCGCGTCCAGATCGACATGGCGGAAGGTTAGCGGCTCGCGGGCGGATTGTCAGGGCGGCGAGAGGTACTTCTGCATCAGCACGAGGTCGAGCCAGCGCCCGAACTTGAACCCCGTCGCCGGCATCCGCCCCACCTCGGCGTAGCCGAGCGCCCGGTGAAAGGCCAGCCCGGCCGCGTTCTCGCCGGTGACGCCGGCGACCATGACATGCGCCCCGCCGGCCGCGGCATGGGCCTCGATCGCCGTCACCAGCGCCCGGCCGATCCCCCTGCCCCAGGCCTGCGGCGCAAGGATGATCGTGTGCTCCATCGTGCGGGCATAGCCGTTGCCCGCCCGGAACTGGGCATAGCTGCACAGGCCGAGGATCTCCCCGTCCTCGGCGACCAGGAACTCCCGCCCCGCCGCGCGGCGCTCGGCGATCATCGCCGCCAGGCCCTCGGCGGTCTTCTCCTCGCTCGAGAAGGTGACGGTGGTGTCGCGGATCAGCGGGTTCCAGACCGCCATGATCGCGGGGATGTCGGCCGGCACTGCCGGGCGGATCACGGTCACAGCAGCACCTCCCCCGAGGGCGTGGCAAGGCGGGCGGACAGGCCGGGCGGCCCGGCGCGGACCGCGATCCGCGGATCGGCGACCGGCAGCGCCCGGCGCAGCGCGGCGGGATCGGGATGCGACAGGATCAGCCCGGTCAGCCGGCAGCCGCTGTCGGGAAGCCCCTCCGCGGGGTGATGCGCGCCCTGCCATTCGATCAGCGCGGGAAAGACGTCGGCGAAGGGCAGCCGCCCGTCGGGCGTCAGGCCGAAGCGCCAGCGGAAGGCGCCGCGCGCGAAGGCCGTCGCGACGCCCGCGCCGGGCGGCGCCGCGGCAAGCGCCGCGTCAAGGTCCGCCGTCCGCGCCACCCAGGCGCAGAGCGCCGGGCCCTGCCCCGCCCGCTCGTCCAGCCGGAACCAGCGCTGGCGCCCCGGCGGCGGCGCCGCCGGATCGGGCGCGATCACCTCGAGATAGAGGCCGGGGCCGAGGCCGAGAAGGCGGTTGTGCGTCCCCATCGCGTCATGCCGCCCGCCCGCCACCGTGGCGGCGCCGAGGCGCGCCTCGACCCAGGCCGCGCCCGCCGCCAGGCTCTCCGCCGCCACCACGATGTGGTCGATCTCTGCCATCGCCCTGCCTGCCGCCCGGGGGGCAGCGGCGCAACCCGCCGCCCCGTCGCCTGTCCCGCCGCCTATCCCGCCGCCGATCCCGCCGTCCGGATCAGGCGCAGGATGTCCTTCGCCGCTTCCGGGATGTTGGTGCCCGGCCCGAAGATCGCCCGCACCCCGGCCTTCCTCAGGAAGTCGTGGTCCTGCTGCGGGATGACGCCGCCGCAGACCACGATGATGTCCTCCGCGCCCTTCGCCTTCAGCGCCTCGATCAGCCGCGGCGCCAGCGTCCGGTGCCCGGCCGCCTGGCTCGACACGCCGACGACATGGACATCGTTGTCCACCGCGTCCTGCGCCGCCTCCTCCGGGGTCTGGAACAGCGGCCCCACGTCCACGTCGAAGCCGATGTCGGCGAAGGCGGTGGCGATCACCTTGGCGCCGCGGTCGTGCCCGTCCTGCCCCATCTTGACGACCAGCATCCGCGGCCGCCGCCCTTCCTGCTCGGCGAAGGCCTCGACCTCCCGGCGGATCGCCGCGAACTCCGCGTCGCCCTCGTAGGCGGCGCCGTAGACCCCCGCCAGGGTCTTCACCTCGGCCCGGTGGCGGCCGAACACCTTCTCCATCGCCATGCTGATCTCTCCCACCGTCGCCCGCGCCCGCGCCGCGGCGACCGCCGCCTCCAGAAGGTTCCCCGTCCCGCGCGCGGTCTCCTCCAGCGCCGCCAGCGCCCTGTCGCAGGCCGCCGCGTCGCGCCGGGCGCGCAGCTGCTCCAGCCGCGCCACCTGCGCCGCGCGCACCGCCGTGTTGTCGATGTCGCGGATCTCGACCGGCTCGCTCCGCTCGGGCCGGTACCTGTTGACCCCGACGATCACCTCCTCGCCGCGGTCGATCATCGCCTGCCGCCGCGCCGCGGTCTCCTCGATGCGCAGCTTCGGCATTCCCGACATGACCGCCCTGGTCATGCCGCCCATCGCCTCGACCTCCTCGATCAGCTCCCAGGCCCGGCGCGCCAGTTCCGCCGTCAGGCTCTCGACGTAGTAGGATCCCGCCAGCGGATCGACGACATGCGTGATCCCCGTCTCCTCCTGCAGGATCAGCTGCGTGTTCCGCGCGATCCGCGCCGCGAAGTCGGAGGGCAGCGCCATCGCCTCGTCGAAGCTGTTGGTATGCAGCGACTGGGTGCCGCCCAGCACCGCCGCCATCGCCTCGTAGGCGGTGCGCACCACGTTGTTCCAGGGGTCCTGCTCCTGCAGGGAGACGCCCGAGGTCTGGCAATGGGTGCGCAGCATCAGGCTTTCGGGCTTCTTCGCGCCGAAGCCCGTCATGATCCGGTGCCAGAGCTGGCGCGCCGCCCGCAGCTTCGCCGCCTCCATGAAGACGTTCATGCCGATCGCGAAGAAGAACGACAGCCGCGGCGCGAAATCGTCCACGTCCATCCCCCGCGCCAGCGCCGCCTTCACGTATTCGCGCCCGTCGGCCAAGGTGAAGCCCAGCTCCTGCACCAGGTTCGCCCCCGCCTCCTGCATGTGGTAGCCCGAGATCGAGATCGAGTTGAACTTCGGCATCTCGCGGGCGGTGTATTCGATGATGTCGGCGACGATCCGCATCGAGGGCTCGGGCGGATAGACATAGGTGTTCCGCACCATGAATTCCTTCAGGATGTCGTTCTGGATCGTGCCCGAGAGCGCGGCGCGCGGCACCCCCTGCTCCTCGCCGGCGACGATGAAGGACGCCAGCACCGGGATCACCGCGCCGTTCATCGTCATCGACACGCTGATCCGGTCGAGCGGGATGCCGTCGAACAGGATCTTCATGTCCTCGACGCTGTCGATCGCCACCCCCGCCTTGCCGACATCGCCGATCACCCGCGGGTGGTCGCTGTCATAGCCGCGATGCGTGGCCAGATCGAAGGCGACCGACACGCCCTGCTGCCCGCCGGCCAGCGACGCCCGGTAGAAGGCGTTCGATTCCTCGGCCGTCGAGAAGCCGGCATATTGCCGGATCGTCCAGGGGCGCCCGGCATACATCGTCGCGCGCACGCCGCGGGTGAAGGGTGGCAGGCCCGGCAGGCCGGGATCGCCGGGCAGGTCCGCCGCGGTGTATAGCGGCTTGACGCGGATGCCCTCCAGCGTCTCCCAGGCCAGGTCCTCCGGGTCACGCCCCTTCAGTTCGCGCCGCGCAAGCTGCCGCCAGGCCTCGATCCCCGCCCCCGCGTCACCGCTCATCCCGGTTCCTCCGCCAGATCGCCGTTTGCGCCGCAACCAAAGCCGGCCTATATCCCGTGGGCAAGGAGAACCCATGTTCCGCCGCCTGATCCGCGCCGCCGCCGCCGCAGCCACCGCCGCCGCCATCGGACTGGCAGGACCGGCCGGCGCCGAGGACCCCCCGCCCTTCGCCCCCGTTCCCGCGGCCGAGGTCACGCTCGACCAGTTCAACTTCGACAAGCGCCCCGTCGTCGTCTTCGCCGACCGCCCCAACGACCCCGCCTTCGCCAAGCAGATGACGCTCCTGCAGGCGCGCTGGCCCGAACTCGCGGCCCGCGACGTCGTGGTCATCACCGACACCGATCCCGCCGCGCTGACCGAGATGCGCCGGCATTTCCGGCCGCGCGGCTTCCAGATCGTGCTGGTGGACAAGCAGGGCCAGGTCGCGATGCGCCGCCCGCTGCCCACCGAGGTGCGCGAGATCGCGCGCGCCATCGACCGGATGCCGGACCGCCGCAACGAGCTTCGCCCCGGCCAGTTCGACCTCAACTGAGGCGCGCATCCCGCCGCGCCGCGCCCGCATCTGCTGTCGCGCCCGCGCCGCGCTCATGTCGGCACCTCCGCCGGGTCGAGCAGCGTGACGCCCCCCGCCATGGCGGCGATGCGGCCGAGGTCGGCCCGGTAGCGCGCGCGCAGCCGCTCCGCCTCCGCCGCGCTGAAGGCAAGCCGCGGCACGGCCGCACCGTCCTGCGCCGCGTAGCGCGCCGAGGCATTGGCGACCGCCTCGTGGGGAATCATCGCCACGCCGTCGCCGAGGCCGGCAAGGCGCCGCGCCACCGCCGTCACGTTGCCGGCCAGCGCCTCCTGCCGCCAGACAAGGATCGCGGCCGCGGGAAAGGCCGCGCGCAGCTCGCCGATCACCTCCGGCCAGCCGCGCGGCGCGGCCGCCAGCGCGGCGGCCAGCCCCCGGCCGCGCACGGGATGGCCGGCATGGCTGACATGGCGGACCATCGACATCCACACCGTGTCGTAGCTGCGGATGGCAAGCCCGATCCGCGCCGGCGCGGGCAGCACCGCGGCATAGGCCGCCAGCCGCGGCGCGAGGTCGGGGTAAAGCGCGCGCGCCCGCAGGTTGCCCTGCATCGTCCCCAGGATGTTCTCCTCGGAGAGGATCAGCCGCACCCGGCCGCGGCGCGTGGCCATCCGCACCTGCCGGTCGATCGCCGCGCGCACCCCGCCCAGGCGCCGCGCGGCCTCCGCCGCCTCCGCCGCGCGCGGCGCCAGCTCGGCCACCGCGCCGAAATCGGCGATGGCGCGCAGGTCGCCCGGCAGCCGCAGGCCGATCCCGTTCTCCCACAGCAGCCGCCGGTTGCGCGACAGCGCCTGATCGACGGCGGTCGATCCCGTCCGGTGCGCGCCGAGGTGCAGGACGATCTCCATCGCGCTAGTCGAATTCCATGATCACGTCGTCCACCTTCAGGCTGGCCCCGGGCGCGACGCGGATCGCCTTCACCGTCGCCCTGCGTTCGGCGCGCAGGATGTTCTCCATCTTCATCGCCTCGACGGTGGCCAGCGCCTGGCCCTCCTCGACGGCCTGCCCCTCGCTGACCGCGATGCTGACGACAAGGCCCGGCATCGGGCAGAGCAGCACCTTCGACGTGTCGGGCGGCGCCTTCACCGGCATCAGGCGCGCAAGCTCCGCCTGCCGCGGCGTCATCACCCGCACCGCCAGATCGGCGCCCCGCGTGCGCAGGCGGAACCCCAGCGGGATCTTGCCGACCTTCATCGTCAGCACCCTGTCGGCGCCGCCGCCCCTGACCCGGAACCGGCCGAGGACCTGCCCCGGCGTCCAGTCCGATTCGATCCGCCGTCCCGCCGCCCCGTCGCCGAAGCGGATCGTCGCCCCGCCCGCGTCGGCGGCGATCTCGACCGCGAACTGGCGCCCGGCCACGTCCACCACCCAGTCGTTGCCGACCCGCCGCTCGTGGTTGCCGAGCCGGCCCGAGATGCGCGTGCGCCGGATCTCGGCGACGCGGTGCATGGCGGCCGCGGCGGCGGCGATGTCGCGCAGGCTGTCCTCGGGCAGCTCGGCGCCCCTGAACCCGTCGCGGAACTCCTCGGCGATGAAGGCCGTCGTGATGTCGCCGCGGACGAAGCGCGGGTGGTCCATCACCACTTGGCAGAACGGCAGGTTGTGCCCGATCCCCTCGACCTCGAACTCGTCCAGCGCCGTCCGCATGACCGCGATCGCCGCCTCCCGGGTCGGCGCCCAGGTGCAGAGCTTGGCGATCATCGGATCGTAGTACATGCTGATCTCGCCGCCCTCGTAGACGCCGGTGTCGTTGCGCACGGCATGGGTCGGGGTGGCGACTTCGGCCGGCGGGCGATAGCGCGTGAGCCGCCCGGTCGAGGGCAGGAAGTTGCGGTAGGGGTCCTCGGCATAGAGGCGGCTCTCGATCGCCCAGCCGTTGATGCCGATGTCCTCCTGGGCGAAGGGCAGCCGCTCGCCGTCCGCGACCCGGATCATCTGCTCCACCAGGTCGATCCCGGTGATGAGTTCCGTCACCGGATGTTCGACCTGCAGGCGCGTGTTCATCTCGAGGAAGTAGAAGTTCCGGTCGCCATCGACGATGAACTCGACCGTGCCCGCGCTCGCATAGCCCACCGCACGCGCCAGCGCGCAGGCCTGCTCGCCCATCGCCTGCCGCGTCGCCGCGTCGAGGAAGGGCGAAGGCGCCTCCTCGATCACCTTCTGGTTCCGCCGCTGGATCGAGCATTCGCGCTCGTTGAGATAGACGCAGTTGCCGTGCCGGTCGGCCAGGACCTGGATCTCGATGTGGCGCGGCTGGGTCACGAACTTCTCGATGAAGATGCGGTCGTCGCCGAAGCTCGCCTTCGCCTCGTTCCTCGACGACTGGAACCCCTCGCGCGCCTGCGTGTCGTCCCAGGCGATGCGCATCCCCTTGCCGCCGCCGCCGGCCGAGGCCTTGAGCATGACCGGATAGCCGATCTGGCGGCTGATCCGCACCGCCTCGGCGGCATCGGCGATCAGGCCCATCCAGCCCGGAACGGTGGACACGCCGGCCTCCATCGCGATCTTCTTCGAGGTGATCTTGTCGCCCATCGCCTCGATGGCGGTCGAGGGCGGGCCGATGAAGGCCACGCCCTCCGCCTCCAGCGCGGCGGCGAAGGCCATGTTCTCGCTCAGGAACCCGTAGCCGGGATGGACGGCCTCGGCGCCGGTCCGGCGGATCGCGTCGAGGATGCGGTCGATGACCAGATAGGACTGCGCGGCCGGCGCCCCGCCGATATGGACGGCCTCGTCGGCCATGCGGACATGGGCCGCGTCGCGGTCGGCGTCGGAATAGACGGCGACGGTCGCAATGCCCATCCGGCGCGCGGTCTTGATGACCCGGCAGGCGATCTCGCCCCGGTTCGCGATCAGGATCTTCTTGAACATCTCTCCCCCGTGGCGCGGCCGGCGGCGCGCCCCCTGCCATGCCCGCGCCGCGGCGGACCTGCCGAAAGAAAAGCGCCGCCCGGGCGGACCCGCGCGGCGCTCGTTCCCTCTCCGGCCGGGGCGGTCAGCCGCGCCCGGCCCTCTGCGTCAGCGGCAGGGCGGCATGCCCTGGACGCCGCAGCTCGCCATGCCCGCAAGGGCGCCGACGGCCGCGCTGGTGCCGACGTTGTTGCCCGTGGCGTCGCCCAGAAGCGCGCCTGTGAGGCCGCCCATGACGGCCCGGTCCATCTGCGTCTGCCCTTCGCAACCCGCCGCGAGGGCGGCGATGGCCATGAGGGCACCAACCTTGAGAATCCGCATTCTGCTCTGCCTCCAGCAAGCGTTGTTATTGCGCCATATTCTACACATGCGGCCGGGCTGCAAAAGCAAATTCGCCGTGAACGCGCGGCTTCGGCAGCAGCTTGCCGACCGCTGCGCGGCACGCCGGCGGCGGTCCCGCGCCGACCGGGGCAAAAAACCGGCCTGGCTCGGGGGGAGCCAGGCCAGAAGAAAGGGGAAGGGTAACGGTATTGACAAACCGGGGCGGCGAGGGTGCTGGAGGGTGCCGCCCCGCGCCCAGATTGGAACGCCGGCCCGCATCCCGCAAAGCCAAACTTCCGTGACGTCACCCGATCGGCAACGAAGCGCCGGGCCGCCCCGGCCGCGACCGGCAGGATCGTGCCGAAGCGCGTCATCCGAAGGCCTCCGGAAAGCTCGCGCGGGCGCGCGCGACGTCGATCCGCAGCAGCGCGTCGTAGCTTTCGGGGTCGAAATCCTCGGTCGCGGGAATCACCTCGCGCCCGAACAGCCAGGACAGGCGCCCGGCATCGAGGTTCCCGCGCACGAAGGGCTCGGCCCCGAACTGCGCCCACAGCGCGGCCATGAAGGCGCTGTCGGCCATGCGGTCGGCATGGGCGCGGTCGCGGTAGCGCGCGCGCGCGATCAGGCGCGTCGCGCCCTTCGGGTTGGCGCGGCGGATGACGAACTGGAAATCGGTGCCGGGAAGGCGGCCGGGGAATCCGCGATGCTTCAGCATGGCGGCCTCGCGCCCGGTGGCGCGGGCGGCGCGGCTGGCGCGCCGCCCGGCGGGATCGGATCAGAGCTTGCCGGTCGAGACGGGTTCCTCGGTGACGGGCTCGGGAACCGGCTCGGGCTTGGGCGCGCAGGCGGCGACGAAGCCGACGACCATTGCCGCAAGGATGAGTTTCTTCGACATGGGTTTCTCCTGTGTGTACGGCAGGCTGACCCCATCGCCGGGGCTTCCCGCCTTGTGGTTGACTTCCGGGCCGCAGGCCCAGGGCCCGTGACGGGGTCCACACATACACGGACGCCCGCCCGTTGCAACAGCCCCCGCACCGGCCCGGCGCCGCAGGCCCCGCCCGGGCCGCCCCCTGCCGCCCCGGCCGGCATCAGAAATCCTGCCTCTGGCAGGTGCCGTCCGCGACCGCATAGGCCTCGAAATACTGCGTCGCGTCGGGGTCGGGTTCGCCGAAGGCGACCGGCCGGTCCGCAAGGCTGATGATCACCTGCGCCGGCACCGGCCCGCCGCGCGGCAGCCGCGGCAGGGCATAGCCGTCGCAGAGCGCCTGCATGTCCGACAGCGCCTGTTCGGCGCCGATGCTGCCGCCCTCGCGCGCGATCTGCGGTGCGACGAAGCGGAATCGCACCGTCAGCCCGTCGGGCCCCGGCGCGCCCTGCACCGTGTCGAGGAAGGTCACCGGCTGGCCCGAGGGCACCGCGATCGGCGCCGGATCGGCAGCCCGCGCGGCGCCGCCGGCAAGGGCCAGCGCCGCTGCCACCGCCAGTGCCCGCGCCGGCGCCGGGCTCAGAGCGGGATGTTGTCGTGCTTCTTCCACGGCATCTCCTGGCGCTTGGTCCGCAGCGAGGCGAAGGCGCGCGCCACCCGCTTGCGCGTCGAATGGGGCATGATGACCTCGTCCACGAAGCCCCGCTCGGCCGCGACGAAGGGATTGGCGAAACGGTCCTCGTAGTCCCTGGTGCGCGCCGCGATCCGCTCCCTGTCGCCCAGTTCCGACCGGTAGAGGATCTCGACGGCGCCCTTGGCACCCATCACCGCGACCTCGGCCGTCGGCCACGCATAGTTGAAATCCGCCCGCAGGTGCTTGGACGCCATGACGACATAGGCCCCGCCATAGGTCTTGCGGGTCAGCACCGTGACCTTGGGCACCGTCGCCTGGCCATAGGCGAACAGGAGCTTCGCCCCGTGCGTGATGATGCCCCCGTATTCCTGCGCCGTCCCCGGCAGGAAGCCCGGCACGTCCACCAGCGTCAGGATCGGGATGCCGAAGGCGTCGCAGAAGCGCACGAACCGCGCCGCCTTGCGGCTGGCATCGATGTCGAGGCACCCCGCCAGCACCATCGGCTGGTTGGCGACGACGCCCACCGTCGATCCCTCCAGCCGGATGAAGCCGGTGATGATGTTGCGCGCGAAATCGCGCTGGATCTCGAAGAAGTCGCCCTCGTCGGCCAGCTTCAGGATCAGTTCCTTCATGTCGTAGGGCTGGTTGGGATTGTCCGGCACCAGCGTGTCGAGGCTCGGCTCGATGCGCGCGGGGTCGTCGAAGAAGGGCCGCACCGGCACCCGGTCGCGGTTGCTCGCGGGCAGGAAGTCGATCAGCCGGCGCACCTCGTTCAGCGCCTCGACATCGTTCTCGAAGGCGCCGTCGGCCACGCCCGACCGCCTTGTGTGGGTCGAGGCGCCGCCGAGGTCCTCGGCACTGACCACCTCGTTCGTCACCGTCTTCACCACATCGGGGCCGGTGACGAACATGTAGGAGGTGTCCTTCACCATGAAGATGAAGTCGGTCATCGCCGGGGAATAGACGGCGCCGCCGGCGCAGGGCCCCATGATCAGGCTGATCTGCGGCACCACGCCCGAGGCGGTGATGTTGCGCTGGAAGATCTCGCCATAGGCGGCAAGGCTGGCGACGCCTTCCTGGATGCGCGCCCCGCCGCTGTCGTTGATGCCGATCACCGGCGCCCCGACCTGCATCGCCATGTCCATGATCTTGCAGATCTTCTGGCCGTGCGTCTCGCTGACCGACCCGCCCATGACGGTGAAGTCCTGGCTGAAGACATAGACCTGACGCCCGTTCACCGTGCCCCAGCCGGTCACGACGCCGTCGCCGGCCGGGCGGTCCTTCTCCATCCCGAAATCGGTGCAGCGGTGGGTCACGAACATGTCGAACTCCTCGAACGACCCCTCGTCGAGCAGCAGTTCGATGCGTTCGCGCGCGGTCAGCTTGCCCTTCGCGTGCTGGGCGGCGACCCGCCGCTCGCCGCCGCCGGCCCGGGCGGCGGCGCGCCGCGCCTCGAGCTCGTCGAGAATGTCCTGCATCTCCGTCCCTCCCGCCCAGTCCGCCGGCCGCATCCGCCGGTCCGCGCCCGCCCGGAAGCGCCCTCCCGGACGTGCCCGACCCTACCCGCCCGGTGCCGGGGAGTGAAGCGGATGCGCGCGGTTTTTCGCGGCGTTCGCAGCCCCTTGCGGCCGCTCCGGCGGGGCGCGGGTCCGGCCCGTATGGAAGATCGCCGCCGGCTCGGCTAGCAGGGGGCCGCGAACCCAGCCCAAGGTCCCTCATGCCAGCCCTGTCCATCCCCGCACTGCCCGTCCCCCTCGTCACCATCGGCCTTCTCGTCGCCTCGAACGTCTTCATGACCTTCGCCTGGTACGGCCACCTGAAGTTCAAGACGGCGCCGCTCCTGACCGTCATCCTCGCCAGCTGGGGCATCGCCTTCTTCGAGTATCTCCTCCAGGTGCCCGCCAACCGGCTCGGCCACGGCCACTTCACCGCCGCCCAGCTCAAGACGATCCAGGAGGTCATCACCCTTGCCGTCTTCGCCGCCTTCTCGTGGCTGTATCTCGGCGAGCGGCTCGGCTGGCAGCACGGCGTCGGCTTCGCGCTGATCGCCGCGGGCGCGTGGTTCGTCTTCCAGGACTGGTCGTGACGCGGCCGGTGGACATTCCCCGTCCGCCTCCTTAGCCAGACGGGATGAGCGATCCCGCCCCCCTGCCGCCGGCGCGCTTCCTCGACCGGGCGACGCCGCCGCACATTCTGACGCTGGTGCTGGTCGCCGGCCTGCCCGCGCTGTCGCTCAACATCTTCCTGCCGTCGCTGCCCTCGATGGCGCGCCATTTCGGCGTGGACTACGGCCTGATGCAGCTTGCGGTCTCGCTCTACCTCGCGATGACCGCCCTCATCCAGCTCTTCATCGGCCCCGTCTCGGACCGCTTCGGGCGCCGGCCCGTCCTGCTCGCGGCGATCGCCGTCTTCTGCGCCGCGACGCTCGGGGCCGTGCTCGCCCCGAACTTCGGGCTGTTCCTCGCCTGCCGCCTGCTCCAGGCCGCGATCGCCTCGGGCTTCGCCCTCGCGCGCGCCGTCGTGCGCGACATGGTGCCGCAGGATCAGGCGGCCTCGATGATCGGCTACGTCACCATGGGCATGTCGCTCGTCCCGATGGTCGGGCCGGTGATCGGCGGCGCCCTCGACCAGGCCTTCGGCTGGCAGGCGACCTTCGCCCTGCTCGGCATCTGCGGCCTCGGCCTCTTCGCCCTCGTCTGGACCGACCAGGGCGAGACCGCGCGCCTGCGCGCCGCCAGCTTCCGCGAACAGGTCCGCGCCTGGCCCGGCCTCCTGCGCTCGCGCCGCTTCTGGGGCTACTGCCTCGCCAGCGCCTTCGCCTCGGGCGCCTTCTTCGCCTTCCTCGGCGGCGCGCCCTTCGTCGGAACCGCGGTCTTCGGCATGGATGCGGCACGGCTCGGCTTCTGGTTCGGCGCCCCCGCCGCCGGCTATCTCGCCGGCAACTTCCTCGCCGGACGCTATTCGGTGCGCTTCGGCGTCAACCGCATGGTGCTCGCCGGGGCGCTGGTGGCGACCGCCGGCCTCGGGCTTCTCCTAGCGCTCGACCTCCTCGGGGCCGCCCCCGCCCCGGTCTTCTTCGGGCTGATGGTCTCGGTCGGGCTCGGCAACGGCATCCTGCTGCCCAACGCCAATGCCGGGATGCTGTCGGTGCGGCCGGCGCTGGCGGGATCGGCGGCGGGCCTTGGCGGCGCCATCACCATCGGCGGCGGCGCCGCGCTGGCCGCGCTGGCCTCGGCCGTCCTCACCGGGGACGCGGGCGCGCGGCCGCTGATCGCGCTGATGCTCGCGACCTCCGCCGCATCCATCCTCTGCGTGCTCTGGGTGATGCGGCGGGCACGGGCGATCGGGCTGCGCTGACCGGCGCGCGGAATTTGCACTTTTCCGACATCCGCGCTGATCTGCGGCCAGTCGCGGCCGGTCCGCCCGCGCCACCGTGGCGGACACCCGGGAAGCGCCGCGCCAGACCCGCCGCGCGCCCGCCCGGACTGTGGACCGTTTTGCAGATTTCCGGCGAAGTCCGTTTGTTTCCGTTCGGAAGCGGCGGGAAAACTTTGCGGATATGCGCCGCCGTGTCCGCCCCGGCCCGCCGCCGCCGTGCCCCGCACCGGGCCACGCCCGGCCCCCGCCGAGGGGCGCCGCGGCCCCGCTGCCGCTTGCACTTTTCCTGCAACGGGCGCAGCCGCCTCCCTGAAGCCGGCAGGCAGCGTCCCGCCGCCCGCAGGGGCCGCCCGCAGGGGCCGCCTTGAAGGCCGCGGCGATCCGCCGCAATCTCGGCGCCCAGACCCGGCCGGAGGCCCGCCCATGAACGTCCTGCACGACAGCCCCGGCAGCGGGCCCGCGGCGGCCGCGGCGGCCCCGCTGCCTGTCCCGCCCGGCACGCGGCTGATCGAGACCATGCTGTGGGACGGCACCGGCTTCCCCCGCCTCGCCCTGCACCGTGCGCGCCTGACCCGCAGCGCCGCGGCGCTCGGCTTCCGCGCCGACCCGGCGGCGATCGACCGCGCGCTCGCCATCGCCGCGGACCGGCCGCTGCGCGTGCGCCTGACGCTCGGGCAGGACGGCGACGTCGCGGTCACCACCGCCCCCCTGCGGCCGGCCCCCGGCCCGTGGCGGATCGTGCTGTCGCCCGACCGGCTGTCCTCGGCCGATCCGCTGCTCGGCCACAAGACGACCTGCCGCGCGCTTTACGACCGGACGCGCCACGCCCTTCCCCCCGGCACCGACGAGGCCATCTTCCTCAACGAACGCGACGAGGTCTGCGAGGGCACGACGACCAGCGTCTTCTTCGACCTCGGCGAGGGGCTCTGCACGCCGCCGCTCGCCTGCGGCTGCCTGCCGGGCGTCCTGCGCGCCGAGCTTCTGGCCGCCGGCCGCTGCCGCGAGGCGGTGCTTCCCGCCGCGCTCCTGCCCGCGGCCCGGCTCTGGACCGGCAACGCCCTGCGCGGGCTGATCCCGGCGCGGCTCGCGGCCTAGGTCCGCGGCTCCAGGCGCTCCAGACCCGTCTCGATCCGCTCCAGCCGCCGTTCGATCCCGGCCATGGAGTCCTGCAACAGGCGCGCCCGCAGGTCGTCGAGCTTGGCGTGCAGCGCCATGATCTCCAGCTCGGCCTTGAGGTTCACCTCGTAGTCATGCGCCATCGTCAGGCGGTCGTTCGCGGCCTGCCGGTTCTGGCTCATCATGATGACCGGCGCCTGCAGCGCCGCCACCATCGACAGGATCAGGTTGAGCAGGATGAAGGGATAGGGGTCGGGCGGCCGCGGCAGCAGCATCGCGTTCAGCGCCACCCAGGCGGCGATCGCCCCCGCGAAGAGGAAGATGAAGCGCCACGATCCGCCAAAGGCCGCCACGCGGTCGGCGACGCGCTCGCCAAGCGTCAGGCCGGCGCGCGTGTCCGGGCCGATATCGCGCGAGATGTGGGCGCGCTCGGCGATCCGCCGCAGGACCCGCTGCTCGCGTTCGGGCAGGTCGTCATAGCCCTTCTGCAGCAGCGTCTCGGCCAGTTCCCGGACCCTTGCGTCCATGTGCGCCCCCCTCTCCCGCTCAGTCGCCTGCCGCCCGCCAGCCCGCCGCCACCGCCTCGGCCTCGCTGCAGAACCAGCGTTCGCCCTTGCGCGTGCTGATCACCGTCTCCGCCCAGCTCGCGCTGCCCGGCAGGTGATAGATGCGCCGCCCGTCGGCCGACACATTGCCCTTGATCAGGCATCCCGGCGGCGCCCCGGCCGCCCCCGCCGCCGCGGCCGCGCTCCGCTCGGCGGCGCGGAAGGCCTCGGGGCGCTCGACCACGCCCTCCCACAGTCCCCGCCCGGCAAGCGCGGCCGCCTTCTCCTCGTCGGCATAGTCGGCCGAATAGCGCAGATAGGCCAGCACCACCCCGTCGCGCACCAGCGCCGCGGCGATGTCCGCCCCGCCCAGGCGGCAGGTCGCGACCAGCCGCCCGTAGCGGTCCCGCCCGCGCCCCGCGCAGACGAGCCTCCGCCCCCCGAGGCGCCGTTCCACCTCGTCGCGCGACCAGCGCCCGCAGGGCCAGACCCGGCCGTCGTCGCGCCGGCAGGTCTGGTCAAGCTCGGGGGCGTCCACGCCGAACAGGCGCACCGTCTCGCCCCCGATGCGGAACGTGTCGCCATCGACGATGCCGGCGCGGCCGGCGACCGTCTCGGCCCGCGCCGGTGGCCCGGCGAAAAGGGCAAGGGCGACGGCAAGGACGAAGGCAAGCAGAGGGGCGGGAAAAGGCGCGGGCCGCAGCATGACGGCACTATCGCGGCCCGCCCCCGCCCCGGCAAGGTCTCCGTTAACGTCGGTTAACGCGGCCCCGCCCCGTCGCGCCCCGCCCCGTCGCACCCGGTCCGCGCCCGGTCTGCGCCCGGTCTGCGCCGTCAGCGCTGCGCCTCGCGCCAGCGCGGGCTGATCCAGGGCTCCAGGTTGGCGGGCGGCAGCATCCCCCGGCCGAGGATGTGGTCGGCCGCCTTCTCGCCGGTCATGATCGACGGCGCGTTGAGGTTGCCGTTGGTGATCACGGGGAAGACCGAACTGTCGGCCACCCGCAGCCCCTCGACCCCGATCACCCGCAGCTCGGGGTCCACCACCGCCATCGGGTCGCTCCGCCGCCCGATCCGCGCCGTGCAGGACGGGTGATAGGCGCTCTCGATGTGCTCGCGCAGCCAGGCGTCGATCTCGGCATCCGTCTGCACCCCCGGCCCCGGCGCGATCTCGTGCTTCACGTAGGGCGCGAAGGCCGGCTGGGCGAAGATCTCGCGCGTCAGCCGCACGCATTTGCGGAACTCGGTCCAGTCGTCGGGATGGCTCATGTAGTTGAACCGGATCACCGGCGGCGCCTTCGGATCGGGCGAGCGCAGCGTCACCGACCCGCGCGACTTCGACCGCATCGGCCCGACATGGGCCTGGAAGCCGTGGCCCTCGGCCACCGCCCGCCCGTCATAGCGCACCGCGATCGGCAGGAAGTGCAGCTGGATGTCGGGATAGTCGATGCCCTTGTCCGAGCGGATGAAGGCGCAGCTCTCGAACTGGTTCGAGGCGCCGGGCCCGCGCCCGGTCAGCAGCCACTGCGCGCCCACCCAGGCCTTCCCGACGAGGTTCCAGTAGCGGTAGAGCGTCACCGGCTGCTTCGAGGCATACTGGATGTAGACCTCGGCATGGTCCTGCAGGTTCGCCCCCACGCCGGGCCGGTCGGCGATGACGCCGATGCCCATCTCGCGCAGATGCGCGGCCGGGCCGATCCCCGACAGCATCAGCAGCTTCGGCGTGTTGATCGACGACGCCGCGAGGATGACCTCGGCGCGCGCGGCGATCACCTCGACGGCGCCGCCGCGCTCGACCTCGACCCCCACGGCCCGCCCGCCCTCGATCACCACCCGGCGCGCCAGCGCCCGGACCAGCCGCGCCTTGCCGGTCCGCAGCGCGGGCCGCAGGTAGGCATTCGCGGCCGACCAGCGCCGGCCCTTCCAGATCGTCGCCTCGAAGGGCCCGAAGCCCTCCTGCTTCTCGCCGTTGTAGTCCTCCGTCACCTCGTAGCCGGCCTGCCGCCCGGCCTCGACGAAGGCATGGAACAGCGGGTTCGTCCGCGGCCCGCGCGTCACGTGCAGCGGCCCGTCGCTGCCGCGCCAGCCGTTCGGCTCGCCGCCGTGCCAGGTCTCCATCCGCCGGAAATAGGGCAGCACGTCGGCATAGCCCCAGCCGGTCGCGCCCGCCTCGGCCCAGGCGTCGAAGTCCCGCGCATGCCCGCGCACGAAGACCATGCCGTTGATGCTGGACGACCCGCCGATCACCTTGCCGCGCGGCGTCGCCAGGACGCGCCCGTTCAGGTGCGGCTCGGGCTCGGTCCTGAGGCCCCAGTCGTAGCGGCGCATGTTCATCGGATAGCTCAGCGCGCCCGGCATCTGGATGAAGGGCCCCGCATCCGTGCCGCCGTATTCGACGATCAGGACATCCCGTCCGGCCTCGGCCAGCCGGTAGGCCAGCGCGCAGCCCGCCGACCCGGCGCCGACGATCACGTAATCCGCCGCCGCCGAGGCCCGCAGGCCGCGGGCGTCCCCGACCCGCCCGGTCATGCCGGCCCCCCGATCTCGCGCTCGAGGCTCGCCAGCACCATGCCCGCGGCCGTGGCGCGGTCCGGCGCGCCCGCCTTCAGCGCCTCGCGCAGGTAGACGCCGTCGATCAGCGCCCCGATCCGCGCCGCCACCGCCTCGGCACGGGCACCGACCAGCGGCCGCAGGTCGTGCACGAGGTTCGACTGAAGCCGCCGCTGATAGACCCGCAGCAGCCGCGCCGCATCGGGCAGGGTCCGCGCCAGCACGTAGAAGTTCAGCCAGGCCGAGATCGTCTCGCGCCGGAAGCTGCCGCTGGCGAAGTTGGCCCGGATCAGCGCCACCAGCCGCCCGCGCGGCCCGTCGGCGGCGGCCAGCGCGCCCCGCACCTCGGCGCCGTAAAGCGACAGCACGTGCCGCATCGCGGCCAGGAAGATCTGCTCCTTCGACCCGAAGTAGTGATGCGCCAGCGCCGAGGACATGCCCGCCCGGCGGGCGATCTGCGCCACCGTCACGTCAAGCGATCCGGCGCGCCCGATCTCGGCGATGGTCGCGCGGACCAGCGCATCCTTGCGGATCGGCTCCATTCCCAGCTTCGGCATCGTGCCCGAGTCCCCTCCTGCCGGATGGCTAGCTTGTTTTTTATTGACGCGTCAATCAACAATCTGGCATTGTCGCGCCCGTGTCCGGCCTTTTCCCCTGCGCGATCGTGGGCTAGGGTCGGCGACGGGACGACCGCGACGCCACAATAAGCAAACGGCGCGCAGAACTGAAACTCGCAGGGAGTTGAACCATGACACTACGCAGCGTCCTTTTCGGGACCGCGCTCGCCCTTTCCGCGACCTCCGCGCTCGCGGAAGGCTGCGACAAGGTGACCTTCTCGGATGTCGGCTGGACCGACATCACGGCGACGACCGCCGCCACCACGCTGATCCTCGAGGCGCTCGGCTACGAGACCGAGACCAAGGTCCTCTCGGTCCCCGTCACCTATACCGGCCTCGCCGAGGGCGACATCGACGTGTTCCTCGGCAACTGGATGCCCTCGATGGAGGCCGACATCGCCCCCTACCGCGATGCCGGCACGGTCGAGACGGTGCGCGCCAATCTCGAGGGCGCGAAATACACGCTGGCCACCAACGAACACGGCGCCGCGGCGGGCATCAGCGACTTCGCCAACATCAAGGACCATGCCGAGGCGCTGGAAAGCAAGATCTACGGCATCGAGCCGGGCAACGACGGCAACCGCCTCGTGCTCGAGGCGATCAACACGCCGGAATTCGGGATGGACGGGTTCGAACTGGTCGAAAGCTCCGAACAGGGGATGCTGGCCGAGGTCGCCAAGGCCACCGAGGCGGGCAAGCCGATCGTCTTCCTCGCCTGGGAACCGCATCCGATGAACGCCAACTTCAAGCTCACCTACCTGACCGGGGGTGACGCGCTCTTCGGGCCGGACTTCGGCGGGGCGACGATCTACACCAACACCCGCAAGGGCTATGTCACCGAGTGCCCGAACACCGGCAAGCTCCTGAACAATCTCGTCTTCTCGCTCCAGATGGAAAACGAGATCATGGGCGCGATCCTGAACGACGGGGCCGATCCGCGCGACGCCGCCAAGGCCTGGCTCGCGGCGCATCCCGATGCCTGGAAGCCCTGGCTCGACGGCGTGACCACCAAGGACGGCGGCGACGCCGTGGCGGCGGTCGAGGCCGCGCTCCAGTAACCGCTCGCATACGGCCCCGGCGGAAACTCCGGGGCCTTCGTCTATCCCGAGGGGAGGGGGACAGGGCGCATGTTCGGCATCACCGCATGGCTCGAGGATCACAAGATCCCGGTCGGCAAGACGGCGAAGACCGTCTTCGACTGGATGAACGACCATCTGAGCGGCTTCTTCGACGCCGTCTCTAACGTCCTCGACGCGATGATCTCGGGCGTCCTCTGGCTGCTCCAGACCCCGCCCGAGCTTGTCGTCGTCGCCGTCTTCGTCGCCCTCACCTGGTTCCTGCAGCGGTCGTGGAAGGTCTGCCTCGGCGTCCTGCTCGGCTTCCTCTTCATCATCAACCAGGGCTACTGGGAGGAGACGACCGAAAGCCTGACGCTGATCCTCGCCTCCTGCATCGTCTGCATGGCGCTCGGCGTGCCGATCGGCATCGCCGCCGCCCACCGGCCGCGGCTCTACGCCTTCCTGCAGCCCATCCTCGACCTGATGCAGACGCTGCCGACCTTCGTCTACCTGATCCCGGCGATCGTCTTCTTCGGCCTTGGCATGGTGCCGGGCCTGATCGCCACCGTGATCTTCGTCCTGCCGGCGCCGATCCGGCTGACCCAGCTCGGCATCGCCTCGACCCCGCCCGCCCTGATCGAGGCGGTGACCGCCTTCGGCGGCACCCCCCGCCAGACGCTGTGGAAGGCAGAGCTGCCCTTCGCCGCGCCGCAGATCATGGCCGGCCTCAACCAGACGATCATGCTGTCGCTGTCGATGGTCGTCATCGCGGCGCTCGTCGGGGCCGACGGGCTCGGGGTGCCGGTGATCCGGGCGCTGAACTCGGTCAACACCGCGCTCGGCTTCGAATCCGGCTTCGTGATCGTGGTCGTCGCCATCGTGCTCGACCGGATGCTGCGGCGCGAGGTGAAGTGATGACGACTCCCGCCACGACTGCCGCCCCCTCCCCGGCCGCGACCCCCGCCCCCGCGCGCGCCGCCAGGGGCACGAACGGCGGCACCAACGGCGCCACCCCCGCCGTCGTCTTCGACCGCGTCAACATCGTCTTCGGCCCGAACCCCGCCGCCGCCCTGCCGCTGATGGATGCCGGCAAGGACCGCGCCGAGATCAAGACCGCCACCGGCCAGGTTCTCGGCGTGCACGACTGCTCGCTGACCGTCGCGACCGGCGAGATCCTCGTCCTCATGGGCCTCTCCGGCTCGGGCAAGTCCACCCTCCTGCGCGCCGTCAACGGGCTCAACCCGGTCTGCCGCGGCGCCGTCACCATCCATCACAAGGGCTGGTCCTGCGAGGTCGGCTCCGCCAGCCGCGAGGACCTCCTCCGGGTCCGCCGCGAATGCGTGGCGATGGTGTTCCAGCAGTTCGGCCTCCTGCCCTGGCGCACGGTGCGGGAAAACGTCGGCCTCTGGCTCGAACTCGCCGGCCAGACCGCCGCCCAGATGCGCGACCGCGTCGAGGCCCAGCTCCGCCTCGTCGGCCTGTCCGACTGGGCCGACCGCCGCGTCGGCGACCTCTCGGGCGGGATGCAGCAGCGCGTCGGCCTTGCCCGCGCCTTCGTGACCGAGGCGCCGATCCTGCTCATGGACGAACCCTTCTCGGCGCTCGACCCGCTGATCCGGTCGCGGCTCCAGGACGAACTGCTCGACCTCCAGGACAAGCTGCGCAAGACGATCATCTTCGTCAGCCACGATCTCGACGAGGCCTTCAAGATCGGCGACCGCATCGCGCTGATGGAAGGCGGGCGGATCGTCCAGTGCGGCACCGCGCGCGAGATCTTCTCCAACCCGGTCAGCGACTACGTCGCCGACTTCGTGAACCACATGAACCCGCTCGGCGTCCTGACCGCGCGCGACGCGATGTTCCCCCTGCCCGGCTCGGTGCCCTCCGCGGGCAGCGTCGGCCCCGACACCCCGATCCGCGAGGTGATGGCGATGCTGCGCGGCGAGGTGCGCGGGGTGGACGTGGTCGAGGACGGCACCGCGATCGGCCAGGTCAGCCGCGAGGCGGTGCTGGCGCGCCTGCTCAATCCCCGCGGCGCGGTCGTCAAGCCTTAGCCGGGGCCCGCGGGCGCCGGCCCTCGCCGGCCCAGAACCGCCACATCAGCGTGACGGCGGCGGCGACCAGACCGATCACCAGGCCCAGCCACAGCCCGACCCCGCCCATGCCCAGCGGGAAGGCCAGGAGATAGCTCGCCGGAACCCCGATCAGCCAGTAGCTCAGCGCCGCCAGCCAGAACGGCACCCGGGTGTCCTGCACCCCGCGCAGGAAGCCCAGCGCCATGACCTGCATGGCGTCGAACAGCTGGAACAGCGCCGCCACCGCCAGCAGCTTGACCCCGAAGGCGACGATCTCGCCCACCTCCTCCTGGTCCTCGCTCACGAACAGCCCGACGATCTGCTCGGGCACCGCGAGGAACAGGGTGATGACGGCCGCCGCCGCGCCCATCGACAGCACGATCGCGGTCAGCGCGATGTCCCGCATCGCCGCCGCGTCCCGTTCGCCATGCGCATAGCCGACCCTGACCGTCGCCGCGTTCGACAGGCCGAGATGGATCATGAAGCTGACCGCCGTCGCCTCCAGCGCGATGCCGTGCGCGGCCAGCTCGACCGTGCCGACCCAGCCCATCATCAGCGCCGCCGCGATGAACAGGGTCGATTCCGCAAGCCCCGTCAGCCCGATCGGCGTGCCCAGCCGGAAGACCTGCGCCAGCGCGTGCCAGTCCGGCCGCCAGAAGCGCTGGAACAGGTGGAAGCGCCGCGCCTGCGGCAGCCAGGCGGCATAGGCCGCCAGCAGCGCCGCCGACAGGAGCTGCGTCGCCAGCGTCGCCACCGCCGATCCGCGCACGCCCATCTCCGGCGCCCCCCAGTTGCCGAAGACCAGCGCCCAGTTCAGCGCCGCGTTCAGGACCAGCGCCGCGATCGTCACCCACAGCACGACCTGCGCCCGCTCCAGCGCCGAGAGGTAGCTCTTCAGCGCCATCACGACCAGCGCCGGCACCATCCCCCAGCCGCCGATGCGCAGGTAGTCCTGCGCCAGCGCCGCGATCTCCGGCTTCTGGCCCAGCGCCTCCAGCACCGGGGCCGACCAGTAGAAGGCGGGCATCACCGCGACCCCGAACAGGATCGACAGCCACAGGCCCATCCGGGTGTCGCGCCGGACCTGCGTCTCGTCGCCCCGGCCGAGCGCCGAGGACACCATCCCCATCACCGCGATGCCGTAGCCCGACCCGAGGATGAACAGGAAGAAGAAGAACGAGGTCGCCAGCACCAGCGCCGCCAGTTCCTCCACCCCGTACCAGCCGACCATCACCGTATCGGTGACATGCAGCCCGACCTGCGCCAGATGGCTGCCGATCAGCGGCAGCCCCAGCGTCAGCAGGCCCTTCGCGTGGGCGACATGAGATGTCCGGGCGGGCATCCCGGCGGGATACGCCTGCCCGCGGCCAAGGTCCAGAGGGGTGGCTGCCGCCGCGGGCCGGGGCGAGGGCCTCCGCCCTGCCCCGCCCGACCCGCCGGTCCGGCCTACTCGGACACGGCCGCGCCGACCGTCGCGGTCAGCGTGGCGTCAGCTGCCTGCTCGGCCGGCGCCTTTGTCCCGGGCAAGATCTCGAACAGCGGGTCGAAGCTGCCCATCATCCCGGCCAGCCTGCCCAGGACGGACAGGTCGCCCTCGACGGTTACCTTGCCGGCGCCGACCAGCGCCTCGAAGCTCTGCGCCCCGGTCATCACCTCGGTCAGGTCGCTGCGGTTCATCGTCAGGCTCAGGTCGGCATCCGCGGCTGTGTAGCCCTGGATGTTCGTCAGCGTCGCGTTCGAAAGCTCGATGACGAACTTCTCGCCGTTGTCGGGGGTGAAGAGGTTGACCTTGAACGCCGCGTCCCCGGCCTTTCGCGAATCCAGCTTGATGCCAAGGAAGTTCAGCCAAAGCTCGGTCGGCATGCCCCGGATCACGTCGGGGCTGGCCGAGTCCGCGGTCTCGCCCGTCGGGATGCCCGACCGCAGTTCGAAGGCACCCGACAGGAAGCTGTTGCGAAGGCCCGGGTTCTCCTGCTGGTAGCCGATCTGCTCGAAGGCATCGGCCAGCATCTCCTTGGCCTCCCGGTTCTGCGGCTCGGCCTGGACCAGCTTGTTCAGGATCTCGGTCGCCAGCAGGTAGCTGCCCTCGTCGTGCAGCGTCCGGGCCCGCGCCATGATCGCCTCCGCCCCGCCCATCATCTCGACATAGAGCGGCGCCGAGTCCTCGGGCGACAGCGGGATCAGCGTCGCCGGGTTGCAGTCCCAGAAGCCGAGGAAGCGCTGCACCACACCACGTGCGTTGTGCTGCGGCGACCCGTGATAGCCGCGCACCGACCAGATCTGCTGCAGGCTCTCGGGCACCTGATAGATGTTGTGGATCTGGTTGATCGTGACGCCGTTGTTGGCCAGGTGCAGGCACTGGTTGTTCATGTTGGCGTAGATGTCGCGCTGCGCGATCAGCGTCTCGCGGATGCGCGCGTTGCCCCAGCGCGGGAAGTGGTGCGAGGCGATCATCACCTCGGCCTCGCCGCCGAACCGGTAGATTGCCTCGTTGATGTATTTCGACCAGCGCAGCGGATCGCGGACCGGCGCCCCGCGCAGGGTGTAGATGTTGTGCAGCGTCGCGCTGACGTTCTCGGCCATCCACAGCGTCTTGTAGTCCGGGATCCAGGTGTTCATCTCCGACGGCGCCTCGGTGTTCGGCGTGTTCTGGAACACCATCTTCACGCCATCCACCTCGAACTCCTCGATCGCCTCGCGGACCAGTCGGGTCGGCGCGATCAGCCCGGTGGCGCCGGCCGAGACCCGCGGCCCGAGCCCCTGCGTGACATAGCCGAAGGCGTTGACCGGCAGCAGGATGCCATACTGGTAGAACAGCCGCCGGTTCATGGCATTGCCGGCATAAACGTTCTCGGAGATCGCGTTCTCGAGGAATCCGACCGGCGCGATTACCGGCACCCGGCCCGAGGCCACGTCCTCGTCGGTCAGGATGCCGCGCACGCCGCCCCAGTGGTCGCCGTGGTTGTGCGAATAGATCACCGCCGACACCGGCAGCCCCTCGCCCCGGTGTTCCTGGAACAGCTCCCAGGCGGCGCGCATGGTTTCCGCCGACACGACCACGTCGAACACGATCCAGCCGGTCTTGCCCCTGACGAAGGTCGTCTGCGCGAGGTCGAAGCCGCGCACCTGGTAGATTCCGGGGACAACCTCGTAGAGTCCGAAATTCTGGTTCAGCCGCGCGATCCGCAGAAGCGACGGGTGAATCGCCGGGAACGGCCCCTCGCCATCGACGAAATACCATTGCGACATGTCCCAGGCCACACCGCCCGCATCCGACGGGATCACCGGGTCGGGCCGCCGCGCGATGAACCCCCGGTTGAACTCCTCGAAGTCCTTCGTGTCCGCGAAGGGCAGCGCATCCTGCGCGGCCTTCAGGACCGCGAGGGTATGTTCGGACGGAACCTTGCCCCTCGGGTGGAAGTGGCCCTCCTGAATGGGAGGCCCGCCCTGCGCGCGGGCGGGTCCCGTTTCGCCCAGAAGCGCCCCGGCGAAGGCAAAGGCCGCGCCGGTGGCAGGAAGGCTCCCCAGAAACTGCCGTCTCGTCGTCATGGTGATGGTCCTCCGATGGCGGCGCACGGCGAAAGCCGGCGCGGAATTCCTTGTCCCGACGGCGCGTCGTCTTGCTCGGCAGGCGGCAGGCACTAATCTGTCCGCCGCGTTTGACCGGTCGCCGATCACGACGGCGACCGCGCCCAACCCTTGTAGACCAACTGGCGGTCCGCATTGCGACAATTGAATCAATCCGGCTCCGGCCTTCCGGAAGACCTCGGCCCCCTGATGCAGAAGGGATGGCTCGCGGCGGAATCGCCCGCGTTCCGCGACTGGATCGTGCGGACCGGGCGCTGGCGCGTCGTGACTGCCGGCACGACCCTCTATCACGCCGGCGACCGTGCCGACGCGTTGTTCGGCCTCGCGGCCGGAGCGCTCGATGTCGCCACCCCGACCGAAAGCGGCGAGGTGGTCACGTTTCACCGCGCCGAACCCGGTAACTGGATCGGCGAGGCCGCCATCCTTGGCGCGTCCGTGCGGACTCTCACGGTCACGCCGCGACGGACTGCCGCCTGTTCCGGGTGCCGGCTTCCGCCATCCTACGCAAGCTCGCCGAAGAACCCCGGTACTGGCAGGCTTTTTGCAGGCTCAGCCTGATGAATGCGACCACTGCCGCCCGTCTGATCGCAGAACTGATGACCCTGTCGCCGCGCGCGCGCTTCGCCCGGCTGATCCTGCGCCTGGCCGGCGAGGACGGCCTCGTGCGCGCCACGCAGGAGGATCTGGGCAGGCTGGCGGGGATGAGCCGGGCCTCGTTCCGCCGTTCCTTCGCCGATATCATCGCCTCGGGCGCGGTGCGGACGGAATATGGCGGCGTCCGCATCCTCGACCGCCCTGCGCTCGAGCGCGAAAGCCTCGCCGAACCCTAGCCCCCCGCCGGTCAGCGTCCCGTCCCCGCCGTCCCGCCCCAGCCCCAGTCGTGCCGCGGCGCGAAGCCGAGAAGCGCCTTCGCCCTGGCATTGCTGTAGAAGCTCTCGTTCGCGCCCATCGCCCGCGTGAGCGGGACGCCCTGATAGAAGCGCGCGGCGATCGCTTCGCTGTCCATGTCCACCGAATGGTTGTTGTTGGCGACGTTGAACACCTGGTATCCCAGCCCGTCCTTCAGCAGGCACAGGTCCACCATCTGGCCGAGGTCGCGCGCGTCGATATAGGCGAAGACGTTGCGCCGGCGGAGCGCGGGATCGGCGGCATAGCGCGGAAAATCGCGTTCGTATTCATGCGGTTCTATGACGTTGTTGATGCGCAGCGCGTAGATGTCCGCGCCCGACCGCGCCTGGAAGGACCGCGCCGTGACCTCGTTGACCACCTTCGACATCGCATAGGCGTCCTGCGGCACGGTCGGGTGGTCCTCGTCCACCGGCAGATAGGCGGGCTTCACCTCGCCCTGGGCGAAGCAGATGCCGTAGGTCGTCTCCGACGAGGCGATGACGATCTTGCGGATGCCCAGCCGCAACGCCGCCTCGATCACGTTGTAGGTGCTGACGGTGTTGACGCGGAAACATTCGGCGTCCGCGGTCATCCCCATGCGCGGCACGGCGGCGAAGTGCACCACCGCGTCGAAGGGCGGGGGATTGCCCAGCGCGCGGCGCGGCAGGTCAAGCTCGTCATGGCCCGCCCAGCCCGCCAGCGCGGAATAGACCTGCCCGGCATCGGTCACGTCGCAGATCAGGTCGTGCACGCCGGGATGGTTCAGGGGCACCCTGTCGGCGTTGAGGATCCGGTGGCCCTGCGCGGCGAGGTAGGGCACCACGTGCCGCCCCGCCTTGCCCGACCCGCCGGTGAAGAAGACGCGCATGAAGACCCTCCCTGATGCCGGCCTCCCGGCGGTTAGCGCGGCGGGCCCGGTGCGGGCAAGCGCTTTCGCGCCGCGCCCCTCTCCGCGCCGGCGCTTCCGCCGCCGGCCGCCCGCCGCAGGCCCGCCTCAGGCCCGGCTCCGGCCGGCCCGCCGCAGCGCCTCGGGCGTCGCCTTGGTCAGGATTCCCTCCGGCACGTGGATCACCTGGCTCGCCCGGCCGACGATCAGCGGATCGGGCTGGCCGACCACCGCCGCGTCCTTGTCCGGGTAGTCGATGCTGGCCAGGAAATGCTTCATCGCGTTCAGCCGGGCGCGCTTCTTGTCGTCCGACTTGACGATGACCCAGGGCGCGTCGGCGGTGTCGGTGTGGAAGAACATCGCCTCCTTCGCCTCGGTATAGTCGTCCCAGCGGTCGAGGCTCGCCTTGTCGATCGGGCTCAGCTTCCAGCGCTTCAGCGGGTCGGTCTCGCGCGCCAGGAACCGCCGGCGCTGTTCCTCGCGGGTGACGCTGAACCAGAACTTGTAGAGCCGGATGCCCGAGCGGACGAGCATCCGCTCGATCTCGGGCGCCTCGCGCAGGAATTCGAGGTATTCGTTGGGGGTGCAGAACCCCATCACCCGCTCGACGCCGGCGCGGTTGTACCAGGACCGGTCGTAGAAGACCATTTCCCCTGCCGTCGGCAGATGCGCGATGTAGCGCTGGAAGAACCACTGCCCGCGCTCGACGTCCGAGGGCTTGGTCAGCGCGCAGACGCGGGCATAGCGCGGGTTCAGGTGTTCCATGAACCGCTTGATCGTGCCGCCCTTGCCGGCGGCGTCGCGGCCCTCGAAGAGCAGCACGAACCTCTGCCCGGTCTCCTGCGTCCAGATCTGCACCTTCAGCAGTTCCGCCTGAAGCTTCAGCTTCTCGGCCTCGTAGGCGCGCACGCCCAGCCGGTCGCGATAGGGATACTCGCCGGTCTCGAAGCCGCGCGCGATCGCCGAGGCGTCGGCGCACGGAAGGCCCCGCGGCATGGCCACGGCCGCGGCCGCGCCGGGCACCCCGCCGCCGGCCGCGGGCCGGCTCCCGTCCGGTTTCGCCTCGCTGTCCTGCGGCATGGCACCTCCTCCCCCTTCCGCGGCCGCCCCGATCCTGCCCGCGCGCCGGCTCCGCCGCCTTGAGCCATGTCAAGAAACGGTTACAAAGGCCCGGCACCCCCGGACCGGAAGGATCCCCGCCATGCTGACCCTCTACGGCGTCTACCGCAGCCGCGCCTCGCGCAACCTCTGGCTCCTCGCCGAGACGGGAACCCCCTTCACCCTCGTCCCGGTGATCCAGGCCTACCGGCTGCGCGATCCCGACGCGGCGGACGCGCCGCTCAACACGCACTCGCCGCGCTTTCTCGCGATGAACCCCGCCGGCGGCATCCCCTTCATGACCGACGGCGACCTGCACCTGTCGGAATCGCTCGCGATCAACCTCTACATCGCCCGCACCTATGGCGGCGCGCTCGGGCCGGAGGACGCCGCCGAGGACGCGGTGATGCAGCAATGGGCGCTCTACGCGGTGGCGAGCGTGGAGCCCCATACGATCGGCATCCTGAATGCGCTGCGCGACTACGGCGCCGGCTCGCCGGCCGCAACCGCCGCGGCCGACGCGATGAAGCGCAACCTCGAACGGCCCTTCGGCGTGCTCGACCGCGTCCTCGCTTCGGGCGGCGGGCACCTCGTCGGCGGCCGCTTCACGGTCGCCGACATCAACATGGCCGAGGTCGTCCGCTACGCCCAGTCCGAGACCGCCTTCCTTGCCGGCTACCCCGCGCTCGATGCCTGGCTCAGGGCCTGCCAGGCCCGCCCCGCCTTCCAGGCGATGTGGGCCAGGCGGCAGGCCGAGCCGGAATAGGCCCGGCCCGCCCCGCCGCACCCCTTCCCTTCCCCGCCCCGCCCCGGCCCGGTCCCCGCGGCGCCGCCCGCGCCCCTTCCCCCCGCCCGCCCCCCATGCTCTAATCCCGTGCGACAGCGCCCCAGGTGAAGAAGGCGAGCAGGCACATGGCGGACGATCTGCTGACCCGGAAGGAGACCTATGACGCCTCCTCGATCGAGGTCCTCGAGGGCCTCGAACCCGTCCGCAAGCGCCCCGGCATGTATATCGGCGGCACCGACGAACGCGCGCTCCACCACCTCGCCGCCGAGATCATCGACAACGCGATGGACGAGGCCGTCGCCGGCCACGCCACCCGCATCGAGGTCGAGCTTCACGCCGACTTCTCGCTGACCGTGCGCGACAACGGCCGCGGCATCCCGGTGGACCCCCACCCGCGCTTCCCCGGCAAGTCGGCGCTCGAGGTCATCCTCTGCACGCTCCATGCCGGCGGCAAGTTCGGCGGCGACGCCTACCAGACCTCGGGCGGCCTGCACGGCGTCGGCGCCTCGGTGGTCAACGCGCTTTCCGACAGCCTCGTCGTCGAGGTCGCCCGCGACCGCGAGCTTTACGAACAGCGCTTCGCGCGCGGCCTGCCCCTCGGCCCGGTGCGCCGGCTCGGCCCCACCCAGAACCGGCGCGGCACTTCCGTCACCTTCCACCCCGACGACCAGATCTTCGGCCACCACCGGTTCCGCCCGGCGCGGCTGCACCGCATGGCGCGTTCCAAGGCCTATCTCTTCTCGGGCGTCGAGATCCGCTGGAAGTCAGAGATCGACGACGGCGAGACCCCGCGCGAGGCCACCTTCCACTTCCCCGGCGGCCTCGCCGACTTCCTCTCCGACCAGCTCGACGGCGCCACCACCTATTCCGACCGCCCCTTCGCCGGCCGCGTCCAGTTCCAGGAAAAGTTCGGCCTGCCGGGATCGGTCGAATGGGCGATCAACTGGACGCCCTCGCGCGACGGCTTCATCCAGTCCTACTGCAACACCGTGCCGACGCCCGAGGGCGGCACCCACGAGGCGGGCTTCTGGGCCGCGATCCTGAAGGGGATCCGCGCCTATGGCGACTTGGCCAGGAACCGCAAGGCCGACCAGATCACCCGCGAGGATCTCGCCGACGGCGCCTGCGCGATGGTCTCGCTGTTCATCCGCGAGCCCGAATTCGTCGGCCAGACGAAGGACCGCCTCGCCACCGCCGACGCCCAGCGCCTGGTCGAGAACGCCGTGCGCGACCATTTCGACACCTGGCTCGGGGCCGACCCGAAGGCGGCGGGCGCCATCCTCGACTTCCTCGTCCTGCGCGCCGAGGAACGCCTGCGCCGCCGCCAGGAGAAGGAAACCGCCCGCAAGTCGGCGACGCGGCGCCTGCGCCTGCCCGGCAAGCTCGTGGACTGCACCGCCAGGAACCGCGAGGGGACCGAGCTCTTCATCGTCGAGGGCGACAGCGCCGGCGGCTCGGCCAAGGGCGCGCGCGAACGCGAATTCCAGGCGCTCCTGCCCCTGCGCGGCAAGGTGCTGAACGTGCTCGGCGCGGCCTCGGCGAAGCTGAACGAGAATGCCGAGATCCGCGACATCTGCGAGGCGCTGGGCACCGGCATGGGCTCGCGCTTCAACATCGACGACCTGCGCTACGACAAGATCATCATCATGACCGATGCCGACGTGGACGGCGCCCACATCGCCTCGCTGCTGATGACCTTCTTCTTCAGCCAGATGCGGCCGCTGATCGACCGCGGCCACCTCTACCTCGCCTGCCCGCCCCTCTACCGCCTGACCCAGGGCGCGGCGCGCGTCTACGTCGCCGACGATGCCGAAAAGGAGGCCTGGCTCGCCCGCGGCCTCGGCGGCAAGGGCAAGATCGACGTGCAGCGCTTCAAGGGGCTCGGCGAGATGGACGCGCGCGACCTCAAGGAGACGACGATGAACCCCGCGACGCGCAAGCTGATCCGGGTGACGATCCACGAGGACGAACCGGGCGAGACGGGCGACCTCGTGGAACGCCTGATGGGCCGCAAGCCGGAACTGCGCTTCCAGTACATCCAGGAGAACGCGCGCTTCGTGGAGGAGCTGGACGTGTGACCGCGGGGCGGTTCCGCCCCGGAACCGTTCCCGTACCGCCGGATGTCCTGCGGTCCCGAGCCCCGTCAGGTAAGCGTCCGGGCTGACCGCCCTGCCGCGTGGTGAGAGAGGCGGATAGTGTCCACCATCGATAGTGGACACTATGGTGATGGCGTGGCACGTCGGACGAAGCGGCTTTGGACGGACGAGG